>Ga0209494_1000869_pt1 | contig 13541 bp, 8 predicted proteins | sample EN1Hudseemescosm_FD_184628 | JGI IMG/M metagenome (GOLD analysis project Ga0209494, IMG submission 184628) | Methane-oxidizing microbial communities from mesocosms in the Hudson Canyon - EN1B Hudson Canyon (SPAdes) (version 2) | ecosystem: Environmental > Aquatic > Marine > Cold seeps | place... | reverse complement strand
GAAAGTGGCGATACAGCCACATTACGACTCAATGCCCGCGCGACACCGTTAGAAAAACATGGTGATTCAGTGAGCGCAAATCAGTATGTTACTGATAAAGAAGTTTATGATTTTAGTACGGTCAAAAAAAACGGGGCGATTACGGTCACGGTGGGTAACACTGACATCGGCGTGAATTATACTGAGAATGCGGGGGTGACACTGGACTTTAGCCCGCCAATTAGTACGAGTGCAACCGTAACAGTTAATGGACAAGAATATACCACAACGTTCAAAGAAACAGCGACCGCTGCTGAGTTGAGTAGCCATAAATTTGTATCAAGCGCTGGGGAAGTTTTAAGGGCCTTAGGGCGACAGGTGGTTGTTGCAGAAGAGAGTATTAATGCTTCATTTGCTGCCGGGACGACAGGGTTACAGTTGCAGGGTCGTACAGCGGCTATTGCAACAGTATCCAGTACGGGCGCAACATCAACCACAACGGCTGGTGCTACAAAAGCTAAAACAACGATTACCTTTGCAGGCAGTGGTGGATTAGATAGCGGTGATACAGCGACCCTCACACTGGAGTCAGGCAAAACCATAACCGTTGTAGGTTCAGAAGGAACCTATGATACGGCGGCTAAATTGGCTGCAGCATTCAAAGCTAAAACTGCTCCCAGCGGTTATGTGATGAGTCATGCAACTGATTCTGCAGACCTTATTATTACCGCAAGCGTTGCCGACATTGATACACCTGGTTTTGCCGGTGCCTCTTTAGCTGTCACGACAACCAAACCAACCGCCATAACGGCTTTAACCACAGCAGGTTCGGCTAGTGCAGCATCTAAGACAACGGTTACTTTTGTCGGTACTACTGGATTAAATGCCAATGATACAGCGATCCTTACATTGGAGTCAGGTGAAACCATAACCGTTGCAGGTTCAGAGGGAACCTATAACACCGCTGCAAAGCTAGCGGCCGCCTTTGCTTTAAAAGGTGCCCCTGCCGGTTACAGTTTCGCCAATGAGTCAGGTTCTGTAAACCTTGTCATTACCGCTAGCGCGGTTGGTAGTTCGACTCCAGGCTTTGCAGGTGCAACGCTGGCTGTCGATACCACCACTCCACCAACGTGGGCCAGGCCGACAGCAACAACGGCTTTAACCACACCCGTGTCTATGGGAATTGCTACAACCGTAGCGGCATTGAAAGTTCAATTAGAGAATAACTTATCATTACCCAATTTTCTTGGTATCGATACAATAGCTATCGACCAGAACAAAATAATCTTAAATGGAAAAAATAACGGATTTGATATTGATTCCGGCGCCAGCATCAACATTGACGAAAAAACCTACAGTCAAGTATTTTCAACGGACTTAGAGACCACTTTAGGGTTATTGAAAGGTCAAGTCGATGGCGATTCCCATGTCACTAGCTCCAGTATCAGTGACGGTCAATTAACGTTAAATGGCATTACTGCGGGCGATGATGTTAACGCTCAGGCCTTTGTTTTTAAGAATTCCATCGCGCAACCCACCTCGGCTTCGGTCACCGGCGATGCCAGTGCTGATCCAGTTGTAGCGGATAGTGAGGTTTTTGAGTTTTCAGGATTAGCTCTCGGCGGGAGCGCCAAGCTTACCCTGAACGGTACCGATTTCAGCCAATCGTTTCACACCGACCTTACGACAACCTTGAATGCTTTGGCTCAGAAAATAAGAAATGGTAGCGTTAACGTTGTTCCTCAAAAGCTCTCCGCTGTATCGGTTAGCGGTGGTCTTTTAACCTTGACCGGTCTGACGACATCACCACCGACAGCAACAACGGTTTTAACCACAGCAGGTTCGGGTAGTGCAGCATCTGTGACAACGGTTACTTTTGCCGGTAGTACTGGATTAAGTCCCATTGAGACGGCGACCCTTACATTGGCCTCAGGTGTGACTATAACAGTTGCAGGTTCAGAAGGAACCTATGATACGGCGGCTAAATTGGCTGCAGCATTTAAAGCTAAAACCGCTCCCGACGGATATGGGATGACTAATACGCCAGGTTCTGCAGACCTTGTTATTACCGCTAACGCGAACGGTACTACGACTCCCGGTTTTGCAGGTGCGACGCTGGCCGTTACGACCGATATCAACGCCACAGCCCAATTAACCACCCGGGTCGAATTATCCGAAACAGCTGCATCAGTAACGGGGAAATCTTCGACTACATCAATCAACAGGCCCGATCCGCGCCACTTTCTAGGCTTGTCCGGCGGTATCAATGAGGATCTTTTAGTTTTTGTTACCGGGTCCGGCGGCGCTAAAATCAGTGCGCATTGGGATAATGCACCGCTTATTGATCAACGTGAAGCCTGGCGTCAAGATATTACTGTTAAATTTAATTCCGATGGCACCCAATATGAATTGATCGATACCCAAACAAACACGTCCTTAGCCCATGTTAATTACAATGCTGAAAAGGGTATTGCTTATAACGGCTGGACGGCTGAATTAAGTAATAATCCTGCGGCTAATGATACTTATTACATAAAAGGCAATCATGATTTAAGCGGTGATAACCGTAATATGTTAAAAATGTCAACGCTGCAAAATGACCGTGATCTTTTTAGTGGCCGAGGCAATTTTAGTGAGGTTTACACCTCAACGGTTGGTAAATTAGGATCCGTTTTAGTACAAACAGATATTGCCCGCGAAGCGCAGCAGACATTGGTCGACCAAGCGACAGAAGCACGCGATTCGGTATCGGGGGTTAGTTTAGATGAAGAAGCCGCTAATTTGTTGCGTTTTCAACAGGCTTATCAGGCGTCAGCTCAGGTGGTCAAAATGGCAAATTCGCTTTTTGAATCGATTTTAAGCATAAGATAAGCAGGAGCACTTATGATACGAATTACGCAAAGTGGGTTATACAATAACATTAGCCAAAAACTATCGGCAACCCAGGTCGAACTTGCCAAAACTCAAGAGCAACTTACTTCAGGGAAACGGGTACTTAAACCTTCTGATGACCCGACCACCGCAACAGCGGTTATGAATTTAAAATCAAAGATGGCACTGAATGAACGTTATGGCAGTAATCTTGACCGTGCCGACAGTTTATTGCGATTGCAGGATAGTACCTTGGACTCAATCACTAATGGATTGAACCGAATTAAAACACTCGTTGTACAGGCGGCTAATAGTACTAACAGTTCAGGTGACCGTATCATCATCGCAGAAGAGATCAGTTCTTTAACTGAGCATCTTATGATTACCGCTAATACCCGCAACAGTGATGGTAGTTTTATCTTTTCAGGGTATTCCCAAGGGCAAGAACCTTTTCAACAAGACAGCAATGGCGCAGTTAATTATCGTGGTTCCAGTGATGCCCAAAAAATTGAAATCGCTGAACAAACGCAAATGGTTCTGGGTATACCCGGCAGCGATGTTTTTGGCACCCAACTGTTACCGATAAACAATGCATTAACGACAGTGACGTTAACGGCCGGTAGCGCTATCGGGGCTAATCAAACAGCTGCCATGACCATCGACGGGACAACATTTACGACTGCTGCGCTTCCAGCCAATGCAACTATTGCACAAATAGGCGATGCTTTCTCAGCGCTAAGCGTGACCGGATGGACAATTAGCGATGATAATAACGGCGTGGTTACCTTTACAAAAAATTCAGCTTATAGTAAATCGGGAGAGACCAGTCAAAGCGTTATTACTACAGTCGATAATCCTACGATTACAATTGGTGGTTCCGGCACAGGTTCGGTTACCGCATCTGCTGTTGATAATGTACGCTCTGGTGATCTGTTTACCGGACTGGCAAATGTCATTAGCGCACTGAGAACCAATGATACTGAGAGTATTGTTAACGCACTGGATGATATTGATATTTTTCACGAAAATATTACGATTCAACATGCCAAAGTCGGTGCACGGATGAATCGGGTTGAAATGCAACAAGAATGGAGTGATAATTTTAATATCGAATACCAATTGCTGTTGTCGGAATTAGAAGATTTAGACTATATTGAGGCCGTTTCCCGACTTAAAACTCAAACTTTAGCACTGCAAGCAGGTCAACAGAGTTTTGCACAAATAAGCCAACTAAGCCTTTTTGATTATATTCGCTAAACAGTACACTTCTTGAGATATAGGCCGATCAAACAGTAAGATCTTTAGATTTATTGCGTGCGTTGGTCAGATTGGCCACCAAAATAGAAAACTGAATTTATCGAAACCTTTTTCTTAAGTATTTTCATCAACAATGTATAAAGCTAACCCGTTCTAAATATCTCATAATGCTAATGTGCCAGCCGTTAGTGAAATCATTTTCTTCGATTTTTAAGGATTTTCAACTTTCACATGGTTTTTTTAGGTTGTTAACAAAAAAACCGATTATCATCTGTTTTGGGAGCAAAAAAGCTTTCTGAGTACTGTAACGCCGCTAAAGTTGCTCCTTTACAATATCAAGGCCCGAAGTCAATTTAAGAATTCACTGACATCTACTACCGGTTCTAGAAAAAATAAAAAAATATTAAAGATCTGAATTATTACGCCGATAACTCCATTGTAGGTTAAATCATGCCCCCCTCCATCAATTGATGATTGATTAAATGGGCGTCACAAATTTAGGAGAGTTGTTATGGCTTTAGTAATTAATTCAAACATATCTTCTCTTATGGCCCAACGCCATTTGGAGGGGACCCGTGTCGACATGGAAAAAGCGATGGAGCGATTAGCTTCGGGTAAACGAATCAACAGTGCCGGTGATGATGCCGCAGGTTTAGGCATCCGCGATCGTATGACCGCACAAATTAATTCACTTAATCAATCAGTACGTAATGCTAACGATTCAATGTCACTCGCTCAGGCGGCAGAAGGGGCAATGGAAGAAGTAACTTCCATTTTAAATCGTGTGCGTGAACTCGCAGTACAAGCCTCAAACAGTACTTATTCTTCCAATGACAGAAAAAGTGTAAATGAAGAAGTGACACTGTTAGTTGCTGAGATCAACCGGATTTCAACAGATACTGAGTTCAATGGAATAAAAATAATGGATGGTACTTTTACCAGCCAAAAAACCATGATAGGCACTTTGGCTACCCATACCACCTCGTTATCTATTGGTAGTTTGGCGTCATCAACACTAGGGGTAGGATCAAATTCCAGCTACGACACCAGTTTAACATCCGCTGCGATGACAGCTGTTTTAGCAGCTGGCGATGTTACCATTAACGGCTATCAAGTCGGGGCATCAAGTGCAGATGGGGTCTCTTATGCAAGTAGTACCTTTAGTGCAATTTCGGTGGCTAGTGCTATCAATGCTGTATCAAATAGTACCAATGTTTCCGCATCAGTTAATGCCACAACGGTTGCTGGCACATCGGCAACAACAGATTATACCGTTGCCCTTGTGGCAGGAGACCTCTTAATCAATGGGGTTGATGTTGGCGCCATTGGCGCCGCTGCTTCAGTAGCAGAACGTGGCGGTACGATAGCTGCTGCGGTCAATGCCGTCTCGTCTCAAACAGGCGTTACAGCAACTTTTAGCACCTCTACCGGTGCGGTTGCATTAACTGCGACAGATGGGCGAAACATCACTGTTGGTACCCTCCTAACTACCGCGGACGGAGCCAGTGCTGCCGGAATAACAGGGATCACGATGAGCAACGCCGTTACCACCGCAGCAACGACTGTTGTAAATACCACTGTGTTGTCAACGCTTGCCTTATCCAGTAAAGACTCTGCTGGAATTACCATTGGTGGCGCGAGTGCTGGTGATGGTGGATTAACTGATGGTTACACTGCTGCAACAGCAACTGCAGGTGCGGGAGTTTCCAGTTTGGATCTGACTACGCAATCGACTGCAAATTCGGCACTAGCTACTATCGATTCTGCGATCAACCAGGTTGCATTGGAACGGGGCAAATTAGGTGCATTTACCAATCGGTTAGAACATACGGTGAATAATCTTATGGTTACCAGTGAGAATACTGCTGCTGCACGGGCTCGGATTGAAGATGCAGATTTTGCTTCTGAATCGGCTAATTTAGCAAAATCGCAGGTATTACAACAAGCCGGTACAGCAATGTTAGCTCAGGCTAATGCATCGTCACAAAATGTATTGTCATTATTAAAGTAAACAATGATATTTTATTACTTTAATATTTTAATACGTTGATGACAGGGAGGATGAGCAAATGAGTACAACCATTAGTTCAGATGAAATGTCATCTAATATGCCAATGCCTAGTAATACTGGTGTTGAAAAGGTCGACACAACGGTGGTTGCGAATGAACCACCGTTGTTAGAACTGAACGAAGAAGTCGTTATTTCTCAAGAAGAGTTAGCTTCGGCAGTAGACCGCCTGAATGTGATGATGAGTAAACAAAACCGAGATGTACATTTTAGTGTTGATTCATCCACAGGAAAAGATGTGGTTCGAGTGACGGACCAGAATACCGGTGCACTGGTGAGACAGTTACCATCAACCGAAACCCTCAATTTTATACGGAATTTGGATACGATGATGGGGCTCATATTTAATGATACGACTTAAAAATTAAGTATATTTAGATGGCGATTTTAAAAACCCCTCATCGAGGGGTTTTTTTTATCGGCAATTTTTTGCCCTTTTGAGATTACAACTGACTCTAGAAAGACCATAAGTCAGAAAATTCCTGTAAAACCATTCATTTATCGTTAAATATCAGCATTGGTACAATTTATGCCTCTTATATTGATATAAAAAAAACTAAGGTGAAACCCTAATGATTGATTATATCAATAACTTTGAGTCAGGTTATGCGCTTACAGATAACGTCCCGAGACTAATTACTGCAGATTTGGTGCCGGGTAACTGTCATCTCGATAACAGTAGCAATGATTTCAATAGGCAATTCTTTGCCTATCTGGCATTAAAAGAGGAAGCCCAAGCGGAATATGTAGCTCATAACATTACAGAAAAGGGCTATTTAACTCATAACAGTACAGAAAAAAAGGCTTCCAGGGGAAAAGTCAGAGTGTGGCACAGTTAATGCTTGTATTTATGCATAAAGAAATAAAAAGCTTTGGTTAAGTTTAATGGTGAAAAAACATGACAATTGATAATTTCAATTTACTGGGTGCAATACCACCTTATGGTGTCGGGAACAACAGCTCTCGAGTCAACTATACAAAGCAGTGCTCAATAAATACAAAATACAAAAAAATAGAAAGATTTAAAATGCCCTCATTAAAAAAATTATTAATTAACATGGGCTGCACCGACTTAGGAGTATTGTTATGGCTTTAGTAATTAATTCAAACGTCTCTTCTCTTATGGCTCAACGCCACTTAGAGACCTCTCGAAAAGAGATGCAGACGTCCATGGAGCGATTAGCGTCCGGTAAACGCATCAATAAGGCGGGGGATGATGCGGCAGGACTCGGAATCCGCGATCGGATGACTGCGCAAATCGAATCAATTAACCAATCAATACGAAATGCCAATGATTCAGTGTCACTGGCACAGGCGGCAGAAGGAGCCATGGAAGAAGTTACCTCCATTTTGACGCGTATTCGTGAATTATCAATACAAGCTTCTAACAGTACTTATTCTGCAAATGACAGAAAAAGTCTCAATGAAGAAGTAACGCTGTTAGTCGCTGAGATTACCCGGATTTCATCGGATACTGAGTTTAATGGCATGAAAATCATGGATGGAAGCTTTATCGATCAGACAACGATGATCGGCACGGCATCTTCGCATATCACAACGTTATCGATTAATAGTCTGGCGGCCAGTTCGTTAGGTGTCGGCTCAAACTCCAGCTACGCTTCAAGTTTAACTTCCACCGAGGTCACCGCTGCGTTATCAGCGGGTGATGTGACGATCAATGGCTATCAAATTCCTGCGACCGTCGCCGATGGGGTCTCCTCAACGACCGATACCGCCAGTGGTATCGCCATAACTAAAGCCATCAATATAATGGCAACCAGTACCAATGTGACCGCCAAGGTTAATGCCACTATCCAAGGAGGCACAACGGTAACCGGTCATGCTACAGCAATCACTGCGGGTCAGATAAAAATCAATGGCGTTGATATTGGAGCAATTGCAGTAAGTGCCTCTGCAGGCGAACGCGGTGGTACGGTAGCGGCAGCCGTCAATGCAATCACGCCTCAAACCGGTGTGACGGCGACATTTAACAGTACTACTGGCGCGGTCGCATTAACTGCGAAAGATGGCAGAAATATTGCGATCACTACTACCGTATCAAACGCACACACCTTATCTGGTCTTAGCACGATTTCTTCGGCTGGTACGGATGTTACACGCTCAACAGTTACCTTATCTGGGAGTGGTGATAGTGGAATTTCCATTGGAGGTGAGGCAGAAGCCAATGCCGGATTAACGGCCGGCACGACGGCTGCAACCGTTACGGTCGGTGCCGGTGTTTCCAGTCTGGATTTAACGACGCAGGCGGGAGCTTTGGCCGCACTTAATATCGTTGATGCAGCAGTCAACGAAGTCGCATTAGAACGCGGTAAACTCGGGGCTTTTACCAATCGGTTAGAACATACCGTCAATAACCTGCTGGCGACCAGTGAAAAGACTGCCGCTGCCCGGTCTGGCATTGAAGATGCAGATTTTGCACAAGAATCAGCTACATTAGCAAAAAACCAGGTATTACAACAAGCAGGGACCGCGATGCTGGCTCAAGCTAATGCTGCCACCCAAGATGTTTTAACATTACTCAAATGATAATTTTAGCGTCATCAAGACTTAAGCATTAAATTTGTCTATTAGAGGAAAATTCAATGAAAACCACCATGAACTCTTATATTCATAATATAGATTCTGATTTGAATAAAGAATCAACAATTTCCTCTGCTGAGTTAGATGCAGCATTAGAACGCTTAAATGAAATTATGCTCAGGCATAATAGGGATCTTTACTTTTCTAAAGAACAATCAAGCCTAAATGAACACATTCAAGTTACAGAAATTGTTTCGGGGAAAGTGATTAAGAATTTAGCACTTGAGGAACCGATAATTTTTTTACGAAATATAGACATGATGGGGCTGATAATTTAACGCCAGAGCCTAACATAATTTTCCACACTAGTAATTATCTGCCCTCCTTACCTTAAAATTAAAACTTAAGCTAATTACAGAATATGTCGATGTTGTTAATAATATGGTTCTACCTTTAACGGCAAATCTAAACCTGTTTGGACCAGATAAAATGTGCAAACTGTGAACATTAAGGAGATCAAGCATGTCAGATTATCTTAAAGCGCTGGGTGCTGGGTCTGGATTAGATGTCAAGAACATAGTATCGACGTTGGTTAATGCTGATCAGGCACCAAAGCAGGGTGCTATAGATACCAAAAAACTACAAACAGATACTCATATTTCCGGAATGGCTAAACTGAAATCAGCCATGCAAACATTGCAAACAGCATTCTCAGCACTTGATGACAATAGTGAATTTAATTTTTCCACACTGACTAACAGTGATTCCAGTGGCATTGCGGCACAACTCTCCTCCGGTGTGGCAAGTCTTGGACAACATTCAATTGCAGTTTCGGCACTTGCAAAATCCACCATCAGAATTTCCAATGAACAATCCAGTCAGACTGCAGATCTTAGTGGTTCTGAGGCTACATTTGCTTTTACTGTTGGTTCAGGATCAACAAAGACAATCACCTTAGCGGCCAGTGCCTCTTCGCTTGATGATTTAGTAACGGCAATCAATGCTGAGAATGCGGGAGTCACCGCGCGTGTCGTTCAAACCGGTTCCAGTACATTCCGACTATTAATGGAATCAGATGCAACGGGGTCAGATCAAGATATTACCATCAATACTGACCTTTATGGCATCGGCGTCAGTGGCAACAAACTCCAAACGGCGCAAAATGCAACAGTAGTCTATAACGGCCTGACGGTAAGTAGTTCCAGTAACCAGATGAACAGCCTGATCCCGGGGGTCAATCTTAATTTGCTGAAAACCACCAGTACCAATGTGGTATTAGGTGTTAGCCGTGATGCGACAAAAGCAACCACAGCCATCAAAAACGTGGTAACCGCATTCAATACATTTGACCAAATAGTTAATGAGTTGAGTTCTGCTAAATCAAAGGGTGAACTTGCTAATGATTCAATCGTCAGGCAGATTCGTACAAAAGTAAGAAATCTGCTGATCAATGAGAGTTCGGTTACGGGTGCAACAATCAACAGATTGAGTGATATGGGGATATCGATTGATCGCCGTGGGGTATTTCAAGTCAACGATACAACGCTTCAGAGTGCGCTAACCAGTAATTTTGATGAGATCAAAGATTATTTTTCTGCCGGCACCGATAACCAATCGGCTTATAGTACTTCAGCCCGTGGGGTAGCGGGTGATATGGTTAAAATGATAGATGACTATTTAGGTAGCAGCGGAGCTGTAACAAATAGTCAATTATCCGATACTAAGACCTTAAGTAAAATCGCAAGTGATCAAGAAGCATTGGATGAGAAAGGGCTGCGAATTGAAGAGCGCTATACCAAACAATTCTCTGCCATGAACAAAATTCTCGATGAAATGAAGTCATTACAAAAATATATGGAGAGCCAACTTGAACACCTTCCCTTTACCAGTTCAAAGTAATTAAACTGGGTTATTTAATAAAATAAGGATTATTAAGATGAAATTGTCTGAATCAATCACACAACAGTCAAGCATCGATCGAAGTGGTCCTTCGAATGATAATCTACAAATACAGCTTTTCCCTGAGGGATATAAAAATGACCTTTTTGAAAAGAATATGCTTTTTTTTCAAAAGGCCAAGCCCGAAATTTATGAAGCGTTTAAAGATCATCAATGCACTGAATATATAATGTGTTTGAATCCTGATGGTAGTCCAAATATTTTACATGTGAGTTCAGGTGCACTTGTCTACGAACAAAAAGCTAAAGAAACTGTTTTGCAAGAACTGCGTGTATTTTTGGAGAATATGACGTTTTTTTTGCAGGTTCAAAAGGAGCACGTTGTTTTTAACAGTGACAGCGATAGCCTTAATAAAGACCCGATTATGAATAAAATGAATAAGGCACTGTATGAGCTGGGAAGTTTCAAAGGAGCTAGTTTAACTGAAGCTTGGCAAGAAATTGACAACGGTAATGAGACAATAAACTTTGAGATTGCTAAAAGTTTCCATTCAGATTATTTTCCATACCTAAGGGTCTATGGTTTAGGCCTAGGCTACCATCTTCTAGAGTTGATAAAAAACAAGAAAATATCTTCTATGGATATTTATGAGCCAAATATGGATCTTTTTTATAGCTCAATATATACCGTCCCATGGGAGTTAGTGTTTAAGTATTTTGAATTGAATCACAAAGCACTTCATTTATATATTGCTACGCCCCCGCAAGATGTTGTTAAAAGTATAGACCAACGCATATCGGGCTATTTTCGTTTTTTGCCTACTGTTCTGTCCCGCTTTAACCATTTTGCAAATTCTGAAGCGATAAATAATGTAATTGCAAGAGAAGCAGATATTGATTCATATGTGATTACTCGTAATAATTCCGGGTGGTATGAAGACCAGCGAGCAGGCTTATATTTTTCAACTAAGAATATAAAACAAACCCACCCTGTTTATAATGGCGCTAAGGTTGGGCAATTTCTCAGAGTTTTTGTTGTCGGTAATGGTCCATCATTAAATAAATCAATAGACTTCATCAAAAGTAACCAAAAAAATGCGCTGATTTTTTCTTGTGGAACAGCACTTATGCCTCTGTTAAAGGCTGGAATAGTCCCTGACTTCCAACTCCTTCAGGAACGAGACTGGCACCAGTATAAAATAGAAGAATATCATGATAAAAGTCTTTTGAAGAAAATAACGCTTTTGAAACTCAATGTTCTCAGTACTGTAGTCGATAGCTATTATAAAGACGTTCTCATTGTTCAAAAAGCGAACGACCCAGGGTCTGCACTTCTTAATAAAGAATACCCTGTTGTTATAAATGTAAACCCAACCGTCACAAATTTTGGTGTTGCAATTGCTGCTGAATTAGGAGCTAATGAAGTTTATCTATTGGGTTGCGATTATGGTGCCCCGAAAGGCTCTGAACGTATGCATGCGAGCAACTCTTTGTATGATGACGGAAACCCTGTTAGAACTGAAAAAACCGATTCAGTAGAAAATGACATTGAGATCAAAGGTAATTTTGGCGAAGTAATTGAAACTACGCGTACCTTTGAGGCTTCATCACACTATACAGAAGACAGCATTAGGCTACACTCGGAAATTGATTGGCTCAATGTAGGCAGGGGGGCATTAATTCAAGGTGCAAAAGCATTTCAACCTACAGATTTGCCAGATATAACTGTTCAGATTGATAAAAAGGCTATACAAGAAAAAATAGGGGAATGCTTTGATTCTAACTACGATTATGAGAAAACTATAGCTGATTTTGTAAAATATACAGAAAAAAATATGTATGATTTTTTTGAAGCACTGCTTTTGTTTTCAGCATCAAAACCGACAACACGCGAAGAAATTCTATCGGTATTACGGTTAATGAATCAATCAGTAGACTATAACTTTCAACAGGGTTTTGGGGGCGTAATTCCGTTATTGATTAATGGCGGCGTCCAGGAATTCATAAGGAATGTTTATACTCAGGCAATGATATTTGATAATGATGTTGATGCAGTTCAATTTTTCTACAAGTCGCTAATCGTTTTCAAGGATTATAGAAATGATCTCCTCAAGGATATAAAAACACTCATTAATCTAATTAGTGCAGATGGGGAAGTAGAAATAAAACACCATTATCACTAATGATTTTTGTTAACGGATTAGAGTTTGGTTTCATGACATTTTAATTAAACTTGTCCATAGGTATTGATCGCGGTGGGGTATTTCAAATCAACGATACAACGCTTCAGAGTGCGCTAACCAGTAATTTTGATGAGATCAAAGATTATTTTTCTGCCGGCACTGATAACCAATCGGCTTATAGTACTTCAGCCCGTGGGGTGGCGGGTGATATGGTTAAAATGATAGATGACTATTTAGGTAGTGGCGGAGCTGTAACAAATCGTCAATTATCCGATACTAAGACCTTAAGTAAAATCGCAAGTGATCAGGAAATATTGGATGAGAAAGGGCTGCGAATTGAAGAACGTTATACCAAACAATTCTCTGCCATGAACAAAATTCTCGCTGAAATGAAGTCATTACAAAAATATATGGAGAGCCAACTTGAACACCTTTCTTTTACCAGTTCAAAGTAATTAAACTAGGTTTTTAATAAAATAAGAATTATTAAGATGAAATTGTTTGAATCAATCACACAACAGTCAAGCATCGATCGAAGTGGTCCTTCGGATAATAATCTACAAATACAGTTCTTTCCTGAGGGATATAAAAATGACCTTTTTGAAAAGAATATGCTTTTTTTTCAAAAGGACAAGCCCGAAATTTATGAAGCGTTTAAAGATCATCAATGCACTGAATATATAATGTGTTTGAATCCTGATGGTAGTCCAAATATTTTACATGTGAGTTCAGGTGCACTTGTCT
>Ga0209494_1000865_pt1 | contig 13555 bp, 10 predicted proteins | sample EN1Hudseemescosm_FD_184628 | JGI IMG/M metagenome (GOLD analysis project Ga0209494, IMG submission 184628) | Methane-oxidizing microbial communities from mesocosms in the Hudson Canyon - EN1B Hudson Canyon (SPAdes) (version 2) | ecosystem: Environmental > Aquatic > Marine > Cold seeps | place... | reverse complement strand
GCAACATATAGCTGCATTAAATGCCCAGCATGAACATGTCTTAGTGCGAAAATACGTGAGTGGTGAAACTCAGTTTTATCTAGGTCGGCGGTATATGTTGAAGATTTTAATAGATCCTACTGCTGTAGCTAATGTTAAATTATTTCGAGGAAAACTGGCCGTTACTTTACGCCAAGATAATGAAAAAAAAACCCAGACTGTAAAAGCGTTAATCAATCAATGGTACCAATACCGCTCTGAGATTATCTTTCATGAACGCTTAAACTTAATGCTACCTAAAACCACATGGGTATCTGGTAGACCCTCATTCCGTATTTTAACCATGAAAAAACAATGGGGAAGCTGTTCGACTAAGGGCTTGTTAATGCTTAACCCTCACCTAGTTAAAGCACCAAAAGAGTGTATTGACTATGTGATATTGCATGAGCTTTGTCATATCGCTGAGCATAATCATAGTGAGAGATTCTGGCGGTTATTAACTCAGGTTATGCCGAACTGGAAAGAGGTTAAGGCTAAGTTGGATGATATGGCTGAGTTGTATTTGAATGAGTGAGAGTGAAAATCACATATCTCTGTGGTGTGAGGTCACTTTTAACCTTCAAATAACTTAACCTTATCGATTATTTTTTTTATAGACTCAATTGCATCGTCTAGCTCACAAATAGACAATATATTAAAAAGCTGAATTGATGAAATAGGCTTAATACCTCTTTCAATTTTAGAAACATATGCGGCATCTAAGTTTATTTTTTCACCAAACTCTACTTGAGTTAACCCCATAACTTTCCTAAGTTGCTTTACTTCAAAACCGATTATTAGCTTAATTTGACCGTCATTTCTTTCCAACGAGTGCTCCGAGGATTTACAAAAATTATTACTTTGTAAAGAATGACAACTTAAGGCTAACTATAGAAGGTCCTATAGAGCCTATTTTTAACTTGCATTTTATGGTCCTATAGGTCAAAATAAATTAAAAATCATCTCTCCCTATCTTCAGTACACGTAATTCTTGCCGCTTCAAAATATAGACTTTGCCACCAAATAAACTGAGTAGGTCAAAATCTTAAGGACATATCACGACAAAACCTATTGCCGGCGGTATATGCACCTAGCCTTTTTTGACCTAAAAATGTTTCAATTCCTATATACGCAGACATATGCTTTTTATATGAAGCTTGAGGCTCTTGCTCTCCAATCGTCAAAGTTATTAGGTGGAGTGTTTAGCTGTGATGAAAGTACGAACATTCCCAACAGAATTGAAATACTGTAACGAAGTCCATTCTGAGTTTGATGAAACAAATGGCTACATTGTGTAGCCCCCATAATGATTAAAAGAGTCTTCTATAATGGTAAAGAAAATTACTGAAAAAATTAAAATAATTGCAATTGAATGTCTAAAAAGTAACCCAGATGGGCTGCGTTACTCGAAATTAGTAAGATCTATATGCGAATTTGATAATAGACTTAACACAAATACAATCAATGGTTGTATTTGGAATTTGGATTCTATTTATCCAGACTTAGTTTACAAGCCCTCAAGGGGATTATTTCGATTATTAGAATTTAAAGACCCTGTAACGGATGAATTAAAAAAAGAAGTTCAACCCAAAGAAATAAAAAAAATCAGTGAGGAGCACTTCTACAGTTCTTTTTCTAATTGGTGGAAAAATGATTTAGAAGATGTCACTCATTCTATCCCCCTAGGAAAAAAACGATTTCAAGATAAGTGGGGAACTCCTGATGTTATAGGAAAAAAAGAGTCTCAAAGAAGTGATATTATTCAAGGACAAACAGAGATTGTCTCCTCGGAAATTAAAACTGCAACAACACAACTCATCACCGCCTTTGGTCAGGCATGCTCCTATAAATTATTCAGTCATAAATCTTATTTAGTCGTTCCAAAACAGTCATCTCAGGATGAAATTGCTAGACTGGACTCTTTATGTCAATTATTCGGTATTGGACTTGTACTTTTTGATGCGAGCAGTTCTGAATCACCAGAATATATGATTCGAGTCCGCCCAGTAAAGCATGAGCCAGACCTCTTTTACACCAATAAATATATGAAAAAAATTGAAAAGGAATTGTTTTCATAATGCTGTTAATTAACGGTTCTTTTGCTCCTACTGATTGACTGTTATCGACCCATGAGAGACAATCGAAAAATCACATTTACACAGAATAACCACGCGGTGACTGGCAGTTTTCCTTGGTAATAGCAGCGTGAAATTTGTCCGAGTGCAGCAACTTGTTAACCACCCCCTAAATGCTCACACTTACCTTCTTCTTTGACTTCTTTATTTTTGCTCTGATATCGTCATAGCGATTGATTTCAAAGTTTAGATCTTCCACCGTCGGCTTCTGATACGCATATTTATCGCTATGCGTATGACCTTCCATGTACCTGCAGCATTGACCGAAATTATCGAGTAATTCGCCTACTAATACATCAACAAAGCAAACGTCTTTAAGTGACTCAACACTGACACGCTCATTGAAGCGTTGAACGACATTTTTAAACAAGTCATTTATAACTAATACTTCATAACAAGTACGGAGTTCAGTGAATGCCGATTTTATAAGGTAATCTCTTTGTGATGGCTGGCAATCTTCTTTTTTTGCTTCAACATAATTTTTTCTTGGGATTACAGAATTACGATATTGCTTTTCATAGGATGGTGCATTGTTTAGAAATACGTATCCGGGCGTATCACCTCTTTTTTCAATCCAATGGCATACGTGGTCTATCGTTAATTCACTACATGCGGAAATTAATGTTGAGACAAAAACTAAATCATGAGTAAAAACTACCACCTGTTTTTTTGTAGCTTCTTCAGCAATCCGTTTTGCAATACGACTTTTTCTTTCATCATCAAGTGAAGTTACCGGGTCATCAAAAATAACACCGCAAGAGATCTCTGAAAGCTTCATTTCAGCAAGAAAATCCGCTAGCGAGATGATCTTCTGCTCCCCTTCGCTTAAAATCTTTGATGGCTCATTTCCCTTTAAAAAAAGCTGCCGGTAAGACGTTCCAGCCGAGCCGGTATGGGAAATGTCGATGCCTATTTCGCAATTCAAGGATTTGCACTCTTCGTTGAAAGCATTAACGTAAGATTCGTTGAAATATTTACCTGAAAGTTCTTTTTCCTTGTCTGTGATTTTACGTTTCGATATTTTACCTTTTGCCTTTGTAGCTGTGACTGCCCATTGCAGGTTAGCAACATACGTTTCAATACCTGTTATATGCTGTTCAAGCTTTTCTTTGTGATTCAGGTAAGTGATTGAATCCTGTAATTTCTTGATATTTGCTGTGGGGTCATTCTCTTGGAGGTTTGTTATGCTGCCTTCAATACCACTAATAATTGTGTCAATGTTAGTAGTATCAATTTGAATTTCTGCTCTGTCATTTGCCGTCTTCGTGGTTTGATCTGCAGTTATGCTTTCAGATAAAGTTTTCTGTTTTTGCAAATGATCATTAATTTCGAGCACTTCTTTATTATGTTTTTCAAGCATCCATTTTGTTAATACGCCATCTTCAGGCAGAATGGAAAACTTTAACTCTTCATAGCTCTTCTTACGTGTATTCAATGCAATCTGAGCATCTTTTGCATCCTGCTCTGACTGACTATCAATAAAGATCCGGTATGACTCGATTAGTTTCTGTGCTCCATCAGAAAGAGGCTGCTGGCACAAAATGCAATTGTCACCATCTTTCGGGTACATTTCGTTACCACTTGCTTGCTGTTTTGCAAAAGCCTGGGCCGCCGCAACAAATCCTTTCCATTCTTTACTTCCGACATTGATAATTTTGTCTGTCTTGAATTTCTCAATACCCTCTGTTTTTGCCGTTGCATCCTTTGATATGCAATCTGATATTGCTGTTTTGATTTCAGCCAGTGCTTCAGTTGTAAAGAATTTGTTGTTACTTGTAATTGATGTTTTTAAAGTGCTCAGTAACGTTTTGTAACCATTTAGGTCGGCAATTTCTTTGTCTTTCTTCAACGTCTGAAGTTGCGCCTTTTGTTCTTCAAGGCCACGTCTTTCAGTCTTCTCTTCTTCTGTAATCGGGATTAGTTTTTTTAGATTAATGATTTGGGTTTTTTCGGAAAGGGTATTCAGAGCACTCTTGATGTCTGATTCTCCATCGAACAATGAGGAATAATCCTTCGTAGAGCTTTTAACGGTAATATCTTCTGTTATTTTTTCTTCAACTTTTTTGAAGGCTTCGACCAAATCCGCGAAAAAATCAAGCCCAGCAGGCCTGAACTCGAATTGATTCTTATTTATTAAGTGGACATTGACGCATTTGTTATCGAATATCGAAAACTGTCTAAATTCGTTTTGTTGTTTGTGGTCTGGGTATGCGAGAGAATAAATTTTAGAGTCTGATGTAAAGCTGATTTCTGCTGACACATTTCTATGCCCGGTTGTGACATGAATGTTCGGCAGAATATCTTCCGTTGAACGGCTATGAAAAGCCTTCTTCAATAGGCGAGTATACCCTGTTTTTCCCGAACCATTTATACCGTAAACAATTGTTACTTGATGGCAAAAATCTATCTTTTGATTTTCTACAAGCGCGTTTACGCCTTTGATGTTGTGCAGGCTGGTTAATAGAAGATCTTTCTTATAATTGTCACTTAATTCGTTTTCACAACTTATTACAATCGCTGGTTTCTCTGTTGTTAGATTTAACCCCGCATCTTCAAGAACGTATGTATATGCTGTGTCGAAGTCATCTTCAGAAATCGTTGCACCAGATAGCAATATCGAACTCAAATATTTCGCCCAATATGGCAAAGATTCTGCGAACTGTTCTATTTCTGAATTCAAGCTATCAATCTTGCCTTCATTTACTTCAGTCAATGAGAACCTCCTAATATTGTATTGGCTAACACCAAAATAAGCTCCCCTTTTGACCGTCCGTTTGATTTTTTTGTATGGATAATAAATCCTGTTTTCGAGTAAAGCCAGACTCAACCTTTGACTACAAGCATTGAATCTGAATAGTCAACTGAACCTCGAGCCCGTATTTGCAAGAAAGAGTCAGCTTATTATGGATACTAGAATTAATCAACCAGAAATAAATATGGGTGTTGATTCAGGTAAATATCAGTTGAATATTTATATTCGCCCTTTAGGTATTTTTCTCTCTGTTTCTAACGATGAAAAAGTCATTACTGTGATCAAAAATCAGATGCCGTTGGCAGGTGTTCGATGAATACTGAACTTTGATATAAAATGACCTTTGAAAATTAACTTCGCAGCAAACGGTCAGCTAGATTTTTTGATTAGGTTTTATGGTATAGCAACATACAAACTTGCCACCCCGATAAGCACTCCTAATATACCAATAATAAACCCCCAAAAGCTTAATTTTTTCTGTCTCTCTAGTTGAAATTTATTTGAAGAATATAATTCATTCAAAGAACTGGCTAATTGCGTAACTGATTTTTCAGCACTTAAATTCTCACTTTTTATTGCATTTAATTGAATACTGATATTTTCAGGCAATTCTGAAAATGGTTCTCGTTCTTCATGCTGAACAATAAGATTCCTAATTCCATCAACTTTTTCATGTAATTTTTCATCATCCCCTGCAATAGCATCTGAAAGCATAACTCTTAAACTTTGAAGAACGGACTGTCTATCTTGGTTCCAGCGTTCATACAGATGAAACATATCTTCAGGCTTTAATTTTTCATTAATAATTCCGTTTTTTACTTGCTCTCGAAACCGATTTCTCCAAAAGTTTTTTACTGAATCATTAACAATTGGAAGTATTCCTAAAGCTACACCAATTAATGCACCAATTAAAATACTGCTATTAGCACTAAAAAACATAATAAAATCATTAAACATAATTTATTTACAACTTCCTTTTTATTTAAACCTATCGCTCCTTTTGAGAGCGGAGAGAGTAAAGTTTCCGAGTGCAGTGGCTTGTTATACCGCCACGTTCATGATTTTTCACCCACTACCTTTTATACTTCTTTAATTTTTTTTCAGGAACAAAATACAAATTTCCTTTTGCTCTAGTACACGCAACATAAAACTTATTCTTAGTTGTTGGGTTAAGCTGCTCTAACTTACCATCTTCAAAAGCCTTAAAAGTTGTAGGATTTAAAACAACACAAACATCTTGAAAATGATCTAGCCCCTTAGTATTTCCCCAGTTAGCTGTATTTCCAATATAAGCATGGCTTTTTTGATAGAAAAGCTTAACGACCGAGTCATTTATGTAAATCCTTTGAATTTCTGATTCGTCAGAAATAAAGTCTACCTGCACTTTATCTTCACGATGAGACAGAATTTCGACTCCCAAGTTATCCGTGACAAACGAGCACACGCTGGGACTACAGCGGTAGCTATTGGATAGGGATTCTAAATCTACAGTGAAACCGGCCTTTTCCAGTTTCTTACAGTATTTATCAAAGCAGTCATGTAATGACTTTTGAGTATTGCCATCCCTACTCGTATCAAAAGTATGTTGATAAAAGTCTCCCACTAATCTTAAATTGACGTTGGCTTTAGACAACTCGCATAGGAAGTTGAAATCATTCGCCGCAAAATCTTGTACTTCGTCAAAACACACAAAGTCAAAAAACTTTTCAATTCTATGAATAACATCAGGTATGACATCAAACTCAATTAACAATTTAGCTATTCGGCTAGCGTATAGCCGTTCATTCTTATCTATATAGTGCTTTTTAGTATTCTTTTTAGAGCGTTGAGAGTACTGAGGCAGTGGGAAGTTGAAATTAATCCCCTTGGTCTTCAACTCGTAGCCACATATTGGCCTAAAGCAAAAAGAATACAAAAAAGTAAAGTAACTATAGATTCTAACCCCATCAGGGATATTGCCAAACTTTCGTATTACTCTATTTTTTAGGTGCCGCGTATTATTATCGGTATAAGTAACTATTAAGCATCGACTATCATTTTCGAGTGAGTCGATGATGCTTGATGTTTTACCCGATCCAGCAACAGCAAAGACTACTCGTTTATCCATTTAATCGCCTGCTGAATGTATTCTGGTGCATCAATATCTTCCGAATGATTATCCACAAGCCTGAGTGCGCTTTCTGCCTTGTTATCTAACATGAACTCAAGGGGCGCTTTTTTTATATTCCTACCAGAAAACAAGTCGTCACATATACCCTTGTTATCCTGATACAGACAGACTTCAAATGTATAGCGTCCATTATCCGTGTCAGAGAAAATCTTAATATTGTCTGCAATATGATCAATGTAATTGTCTACACAATTTGCTTGATAGTCCTTATCATTGTCGCGAATTATCGCTGTTTTAATTCTGAGAGTTTTTGCAAGCTCCATATAGCGTTTAAAGCTTGTTCCCCCCACAGAAATAACATGCACATCATCTTCTTCCAGAGTCTTAGCAGTTGCCTTTGCATATAGTGCATCAATTAGCATATATTCAGCATCACCTTCAACAAGTATGACTTTGCTTGAAAGCACAAACTCGAGAACATTGTTATCTGGAGCCTTCATAAAAAACTTGGCTGTAGAACTAGAAAGCTCTCCTAGCGTAAGTGGTTTCTCAGTAGCGCTATTTAGCAGTATTGATTTCCTTAAATCCAAGCGTGTGCTGATTAGGCTGCTGTGCGTTGCAATAATAATTTGATTTTGATGTGAGTCTGAGATCTTTGATATAAGCCGTTTCATATTAGTATGACTAAGATGATTTTCTGGCTCTTCTAAAAGTAGAGTATCTATAGCTTGCCTTTCAGCATTTCGATTCAGTGCAAACTCAGTTTTTATAAAGCATTGCTGCCCTTTACCTCTTGCATCTATAGGAATATCATCCTGTGTAAGAGTTATATCGACCTCTAAGTTAAACTTTGATCCAGAACGAATAGCTAATTCATAGTCACCCAAATCATCATTTATAAATTTTAGATTGTTCTCTTTAAACTGTATTTTTTGTTGTCGATATTCGTTTCTCAAGCTAATTCTTCTGGCGTGATCAACAGTGGAATCATAAATAGTTTTAATATATTCATTATTTGCATACTCACTATTTATTTTTGAGCTGTCTATTGTCAGACATTTAAGAAATCTACGGTATCCAGAGTATGCTTCACCATTAAAGGTGATGAACTTTACGGTATAAAATTCAAAAGGAAAGTTTCCATTATTTATAGCTAAAACGTGATTTATCTCATTAGCTAAATCTTCATTTGGCTGGCATATCATGTGTAGCCCAGAAGCAGGAATTTTTTCTAAATTATGGTTCCCAAAGAGGTCAGGATTTGTTTCGTCACTCAAATAAACTTCAACATGAATCTCTGGAAGTTTTTCAAATGACTTATCGCTTATTAAAAACTCACTTATGGCATCTTTATTTAAAATAGCTTCAACTCCAGCCGCCTCGACCTTGCTCCTGCTTCCGCTAGAAGTCATCTCAATTGCCTGTAGTATTGAGCTTTTACCAGCTTCATTGTCGCCAATAATAGTATTGATTTTTTCGTCGAACTCAACTTCAAATTTCTTGAACCGTTTAAAGTTAAGAAGTTTAAGCTTTTTTATATATTGCATCCTTTCCCTTCCAAATTATGTTGCAATGTTCTTTGGGCTGATTTGCCGTATAACGCCAAATTCAGTGACTGCTGGAGATATACGAAACACACTGAGATTTGATAAAAAATGACCTTATGAAGACGTACCCCCTTGTGTCAGAAGTCAACTGGGTCTCGAACCCGCATTTGCAAGAAATAGTCAGCTTATTATGGATACTAGAATTAATCAACCAGAAATAAATGTGGGTGTTGATACAGGTAAATATCAATTGAATATTTATATTCGCCCTTTAGATATTTTTCGGGGGGATTACCACATCACGGTATTTACCTCGTACAAATACATCTCAGAGACAGTCACCTGCAATAGACCATATAAATGAAACAATTTTGTTGTGTGGTGAAGTGTGGTCCAACCTGTTCTCCTTAGTATTGACTAAAAAAAATTGAAATATTATCTGAAACTGCTTTAAACACTAGAATCCCCCCTGTTTTATAACATTATTCTTATTGCCCAAAGCTTCTGATAAGGGTCGAGCAAGGCGCAATGGCCAAATACCATATCTAGAAAGTAAATAAGTTAAAAAACCGTAGCCGCTTAAACTTGAAATAACTATCAGGTTGTCAGGAAATTTATTTATCTTATATTCATACATAATTTCACTGGCTGCCCAAGCAATCAAAAAGGTTACCACTGCAAACAAAACATACATCGCGTATCTGGAAACAGCCTTTGATTTAACAACTAACCTTTCTAAGGAGCTATCAAAATCTAATAATTTAGCTTGCCATGCCATGTAAATTTCTTTATTCGTAAAACCACATTCATTGATTAAATATTCAAGCTCTATTCTTATATCTTTAGTGCATGAAATGCCTGTAGCTTTTAAAAAGGCAGCCTGTTTTTCAGGTTCAGATAATTTTGTATAAAAATAATTATTGATATCCCTGCCAGCAAGGTTCCGGGCGTTTTTAATATACTGAAACATTCAACTTACTTCTTTTTTTGGGGGGGGTAGTTGTTAATATCTCGCCCCGCAGCATTTTTAACAGCACCATAAATATTTTGAACTGATCCTTCAAAATTTTTACGAATTTCTTCTTGTGTCTGAGGTACAGCATCCTCATCATTTAAAAGCTGTAGAGCTTTATGTTTTGTTAGAAAATCAGCCTTTCTCCATGCTGTAAGGACTAGCATCTCTTCATCACTGATTGAAGGCGTTCTTTTACCTGAAATAACATAACCTATATCAAACCCTAATTTTTCAAGTCTTATAAAAACCTCAGCGCCAGGCATCGCGGCCCCTCTTTCGTATTTACCCCACATTTCACGAGAAATACCGACTAATTCAGCCATTTTTGCCTGGCTTTGTACGTCAATCGAAAGCCGTTCGGACTTCAACCTTTCTAACAGAGAACTATTTTTCACAAAAAACCTCAAAAAATACTTTACAAAGAGAACTTAAGTTCTCATAATAAAGCTATATACCAAACATCATTTACATATCAATGAGGATAATATCTATGACTCCAGAGCAAGTCAAAGAGAAGTTTCAAAGAGAGGGAAAAACCATTACCGAATGGGCAAAAGAAAATGGCTACCCGCGAAATGCCGTTTATAGAGTGTTAAATGGTTTTGATAAAGGATTTTATGGACAAGCTTTTGAAATTGCTAATAAATTAGGATTAAAAGAACCTTCTGCATATGTTTATCCTTTATCAACCCCGAAGCAGCCCTGATAGTTAAAAAAACAATAAATTTAAGTGGAGCTACTAAATTGAAATTAGTATCTTTTTATATGTATTAGGTAGTGAATTTAACACTTCAATAGGTGGTAACTTAACTATGAAATACGCATCTAAAAAAGGTTTATAAATCAATGTTTGTATTTACTGAAAACAGAAGAGATTTTAACTTTACTGGTAATTTTTATTATGAAGAACTAGACCAAGATTTTAATCAAGATGGAAAAATGGTTATTGACGGATGCTTTGTATTTACTGATAAAGGACAGCTGTTAATCTGGGTTAGTGAATGGTTAACTGACTTAATGGAAAGGAATGTTATTAATCATAATACTGCTAGGGAGTATGGAAAAGTAATTACATACTTTTTGGAATATTTGATTGAAAGAGAGCATCGTTTTAAAAGGCCTAAACCAAAAGGAGTTAAAGACATTCAAGAGTTGTTACTAAGTGTAACTAAGCCAATCGTTTTAGAATATCTAAATATCCACTGTAAAGATATCTCAAATGGAGTTAGAGGTTTCAGGGATGTAGTAATTAAATCCTTTTACGAGCAACACATTTGCAATGTTGATTATGGTGATAACAAGGGCGTTGCACTATTAGATGAATTTTATAACCCATTTAAAGTTTCTGATCCCAATTCTGAAGCTGGTACTAAGAAACTATTTAACGGGAAATCAAATATTAACGATGAAGGAGGTGGGGGCGCAATTTCAATAGACAATCTAATAGACTTTATGATTATGGCTAAAGATGAGCGCGAGCGTGGTTTATTCCAATTTATGTATGACTCTGGGTTAAGAGTTGGTGAAATTCCTTTTGTTAAAAGGTCAGATATTACAGAAGCATTAACTCGTTTTTCAAACAAGATGGCTTTAGATGAAGAAGAAAATGCTCTGATTGAATCGAACTATAAAGCTTTGATAGTTAAAGGAGTGAAACCAAGAAATCGTGCCGAATTTAAACCTAGGGTTACTCACGTCAGCACCATGACCATAAAACGGTTAAATAGATACTTTACTGACCGTTTTGGGTTTTATAAAAAGCATACCAATGGCATGCCCATTGAAGAACAGTACGCCTTTCTTAATACTGTGGGTAATCCTATTAGTAAACATTCGGTAGAGTACCTAGTCACAACAAGGTTCAAGGAAGGAAAGCAAATTGGGTTGTTTCAAGGGCGTAGTATACCCGTCACAGCACATAAATTTAGGCATGGCTTTGCTGTTGCCTGTATGGCCTCACCAGATGTGAAGCTAGACTCGCATGACAGAATGGTTGCTTTGTCGTTATGGCTAGGTCATAGCAATGTTGGAACAACAGAGAAACATTACCAAAGCATAGCTGTGGAACTTCAACATAATTTGGAAACAGGCGAGTTGTTGAACCGATGTGACTTAATGGCTGAAGTATACAGTCAAACTAAGCCAAGTCAGATTGAAAGCACTAAGAAAAAAAGAATAAAAGTGGCATCAAATGTCCAAGTATAGCTATCAAAAAGATCTACATGAAGCTGCTTTAATGAGGTGGAAACCCATCGTTGAAAAGTTACATAGTCTAGATGAAGAGATAAAAAAGATTTGGAAAACTAGCCCAAATAAAGTTCTTGAAAAGCTAATTTTTACACACATCATAGGTCATGTTGCCCCTTTTCCTAGTTGTGTCATTACAACTAGGAGTATGTATGAGATTCTGGATGTTGATAAGAATATATCCAGCCTTACAACGTTTTCTAACGTTATCAAAAATGAATTATTTGGGATAACGCATTTGGAAGTAAGAAATACTATTAAAAAACTGAATGATTTTTTTATTGAAATTGGGCTTTGTGATATGCGTCGTTCAATGACATACAACTCCTTAAAAGTCGATATTCAAAGGTATAAGCGAGGATTGAATTGCATAAATAGGGAAGGGAAAAAACTTCAAGAACTTTCGCTAGACATCAAAGATTTTGAAAAGGAGGTTAATAGACATTCACTAATTTTATGGGAGCTAAACATAAAGAGAACTCGTACGGGTTTTTTATTTGAAAAGCTTAATTCTCACAAGGTAGCAAAGCTTATGCATACAAGTCGACACCATGCTATTAACAAGCATAGTGCTGATAAAGATAAAACTGAACTTGGAAATATTTACAAAGATTACTTTACAGAACTCGAAAAATTACAACAAAAAATCCAAAATCTCTTATTACAAGTTGGGGCAATCCCATCTGATACCACACCGATGTCTATACATAGAACAAAATTATTTTTAACAAAAATTATTGAAATAATTGATGAAGAAATAGCCTTGACTATTGAATTGAATAATTATGGAAATTTTGATACATCTTCGTTTGAAGATTTAGGGTTTACGATGCCACCACAAAGTATGTGGGATGAAGAAGTTAATTTTTTACTTACTCAAATAAAGGATAAGTTAAAAAATTATGGCATCGAAGTTGATGACAATTTGCAGGTTTTAGTTGAAATTACAAATGAATTAAGTGCTATTAATTTAGAGAAACTTGATGATTTAGTCAAGCCTGAAGACTACTCATTTCCTTACATTCAAGCCTTTCACTTGTTATCCGCAGCTTCAAATTCCAATAAATCTCTTATAAAGATTAGGGGTATTTTTTTTGATTTTTTAAAATCCCTTAACCTTGATGCTAAATGCACATTGCGTGAGATCTTTTCAGATAACTATATATCAATAAGATTTAAGGAATGGTTAAAAAACAACTGTGTAGAGACACAAAGAATTAAGCAAAAAACTGCACAAAGGCATGTGGCAAATTTTAATTTAATGATTACTTTTCTTAAAGGAATAGAGCCTGAATTATTTAAGCATATTGAGAGTTCCTATGGTGAGTTTGAGGATAATTTTAATAGGGGGACTGCCCACAGACCGTTTTCTCAACAAGAAAGAGAAAAGTTAAATACTGCCATTTGTGCGGAAATTGAGTGGTCAAAAGAAGTCGCTAAGCCCTACGTACCATTGCAAGATGGTGAAAAACTAGGTACCGACCCTTTTATCAAAAATAACGCTGGTATTAGGTTAAGTCCTAAATGTGAAATCAATCTTAATACTTTAAAGTGGGTTTATGAAGAGAGTTTGCACGGTAAGTATACCCCCCCCTTACAGGGTGCTGATTTTTTCAAAAGCTTAGGTAAATATAATTCAAAGGGGCTTCCTCTTTACCTTCATGGCGCAACCAGAAAGTTCGTAAAAGAATACATAGAAAACTATTGTCCGGTTAAGGTTCATGGAGTACA
>Ga0209494_1000856_pt1 | contig 13603 bp, 13 predicted proteins | sample EN1Hudseemescosm_FD_184628 | JGI IMG/M metagenome (GOLD analysis project Ga0209494, IMG submission 184628) | Methane-oxidizing microbial communities from mesocosms in the Hudson Canyon - EN1B Hudson Canyon (SPAdes) (version 2) | ecosystem: Environmental > Aquatic > Marine > Cold seeps | place... | reverse complement strand
AACAGTTTCAGAAATAGTAACTTTATCATCAATAATACCATAAACAATATCACCAGACCACGCTGATGGAGCTAATTGAAAGAATTTTCCTGTTAACCAAGAATCAACATCAGATACATCATCAACCTGAAACTTCAGAGTTTTAGTCAATGCATAACTAGGTCCTTCTAGAAGAACATTAGCTGAATCAGTTGGATTTTTAATTAAACCAATTTGTCTAAATGAACCGTCCTCTGCTATAAAAGCATCACCTTCAGACATCATTAGTTGCGCAGACACTGAAACGAAATGAGCTCTTAATTCATTTGTAGGATTGTAACCAAATCCACCTTCTGGACCAATAACAACTAATCCAACTGCATCTGTAACTAAAGCACCATCTTGGTAAACTTCTACATGAGCTTCGGTGTAACCACTTCCTGGATTAGTAACAGTAAATCCAGTAATAACTCCACCAACTGGACTTATGTTATCTAACACACAGCCAGACCCATCCCCAACTACCTTAGCAGTAATAATTCCTGTCAGATTCTCGCTACCACCACCTACGGCTACTTTAACATTATATATAGCACCATCTATAGCATCTGGATAGGTATTACCTCCATTCATTGTCCAAGCTTCACGGTTATTTTTAGTTTCTGTAGCAGTAGCACCAACTAGTGAGTCTATATCCGGAACTGGTATAAATGCAGATGAGACATACTTATAATATTTTTGTGGGATAGTATATAGTTGTTTCCATATATAACCATCAGTACATTTTCTAATTGTACCATCGGAATGATGAATAGTCCCGTTTGTAGGAGATATAGAACTTGTTGAAGCACCAGGAACTAAACACATCCATACAGTATAGTTATCATCCATAGCATAATATGGGTTATCAGTTTTAAACTCTAATTGCTCATCCCTATCATCGTATTCTGAAAAATTTTGACCAGAAAAAAGATTATATCTCTTTGTTGCAAAAGCTACAGAGTGCGAGCTTGCAGTAACAGAAGTTGAAGGCTCAAGTTTTTTCATTGATAACATGTTATGCCAGACAGAATGTCGTGTTGCATAATGGTTATCATACAATGTTTCGACATCAGCAGCGGTATCTGCGCCGGCCTCTGTCCATGAATCAGATTTCCCTATAAATAAGTAATATTCATCACCAGTTGAATCTTGATGATTTTTAATTATTTGTTTTGTTGTTTCTAATCTAAATTGACTAGTAATAATAGCGCTCATCTTTGTTCCTTTTGTCTGTATGCTTTAATTAGTTATATTTATATATAATTCTAAAGATTAATATATATTTTATTAGTTCCATGAAGTTTCAGTAGTTGAGCCATAACCACTCTCTCCAGGTACAAGTGGGATAGGATTCGCTTTAGACCTAGGCCCATCGGCATTCCAAGCTAATGGTAGAGTTTCATCTGGCCAAATAATTGAATTCATATTAGAATTAGCTACACCTTTAGTATATTTAATATCCTTATAGCTTGTTAATGTCTCATCATCGTACAATCGATACGTTTGATAAGTATCTAATACATCTATAAATGTTACTGAATCCCAAGCTTTTACTCCACCAGTTAGTTTAAATTTCATTTTATCAAAATATCCGGCCGGACCCATTGTTGCAATGTGTTTGTCATCGTTTATCTCTAAATCAACCGAAATTCCTAAATAGAAAATATCTTTATAACCTTGTAGTGACCAATCATTATGCCAGCCTGGATTATCAAATCTAAGCTTACGATCTTCGATAGACATAAACCCATGTATACCATTATATATGTCATGAAATTTTAATTTAGCATCTACTACTGGGAGCCAGAAATAGATAACTGGTTCACCTCGATCTAATGAGAACTGCAGCATTGGGAATGGAGAATCTGCAGATTTATGTATTGATATTTTATTAAAAAATATAAACCCTGCAGTATGTATTAATCTATTAAAAGCATTATGCCATAATTTAGGATCTACTCCTGTTTGAATTTCATATGAAAATTGCTGATAATAGTAAGAATCCTGTATTTTTTTAGCTGTATCTGAAATGAACCCATCATTAGTAACTGAATATCCTCGTGGATAGAATCTTAGTTCACTGTTCGCCCATATATACTCATCAAACTTAAAATGCCATTCATTATATGAAGGAACTTTAAAATAGCCGAGATTAGGATCAAACGGAAGTAAACCCCAGTTTATTTCACCTAGTGCTTCCATATCTTCCCATGTAATCTCTCTAAATGATGATTTTACTTCATGAAGAGAGATAGTAGGCTGCAATTCTGGTTTATAAGTATTGGCAGGACCAGAATTGGTTTCCATAGCAAACACAAATAACTTAGTAACTTCAATATTCTTTATTTCAGGTATTCTAACAAAATTTACTGAATCACCAGACATGCTGTTGTCATAGGTGGATTTATAACCATTTGCAGCAATTCCAATATATGATGGAGTTTTATTCTCTAGATTATCTATATCCAGATTATTCTTTATAAATTTTCCATCGGATGGTTTAAGCATGTCATCTTTAGGAAAATAGATCTGAGCACTATCATTATATAATACATTAAAAAATGCAGTAATAGAATCTATAGTACCTCGCGATTTGTATAATTCTGTAAGATGTTTATATAAAAGACGTGAATCAGTAGCAAATTCTTTAGGTATAGATTGTCCAATCTCATTCTGTATATTACCTAAAAAATGGTCATCTAGATGATCTAAATCGCGATTATTAAGTATGTTGTTAATATAATATGTAGACTCATTCTCTAGTTCTAGAAACTCTAGATATTTTTTTAAAAATACCTCTAAATCTGGAGCATTAGATTTAATATACTGAGGTAGTACAGTAGATACTTCTGCAGATATATTAAATCGTGAATGATTAGAACCTATTCCGGCCATAATTATCTCTCAGTTGAAGTGGTATTATAATTTATACCTGCAGTTGTACCACCGGTAATCATAGTATCAACCTCACCTACTATAGTAGTGTTATCTACTAAAATTGTTAGAAGTTCATTTCTAATAGGAGCTATATCATTTGAATTAGGTGGTACTGTAACTTCAATATAATCAACTGTAGTATCTACAAGTGATGTGGGAAGAAACCCTTCTAATATTATTTTCCCATTAAATTCATCTATATATCCAATTGCGGGTTGTACCACATCATACGTTAAATTAACTATATTAATAATACGAGTACCTGTATTATCTAGTACATCTTGTAGAGTACATTGTTGATTCTTATAAAAAAACTTTGTAGAGGTCATGATATTATCATTTGTATTAGTAGATTTAATAGGAGCTGAAAATACAAGCTCATATCTAGTTTCCGCTGAAAATACAGGAATAAACCTCTTTTTCATATATACTCTAACTAATGAATTAATAATAGCTGAATCCGAATTATCAATATGTCCTAATACTGTGGAGTATCTAAACACACCGTCAAATCCTTTTAATGAATTCTCTTGATATAAACTCAATGTGTCTTTAATCTTCTCTGATAATTCTATTACAGCCAAATTAGTTTTATTAGGATTGTATTTAAAGAATACTTCAAGATGAAGATAGGTATATGTAGGATCTACTATTATAGGAGTAATAGATACAACATTTTTTGGTTTAAGATATTGGGTTTTCAGTATCTCCTTATCTTGATAACTAAGCGCTTCAGTTTCTTTAGGTGCTATAGTAATATATACTTTACCATAATCTGGTGGATCATTATTCTCACCACCCCAAACATTAACAGCTCTAACATTTCCATAATTAGCATGTATTATTGATCTATAATCATCTGGTGTAACTGCTCTATTCTGTGTAATATAATTTAGAGGAGCATTAAACCTAATAGACTCTATATCTTCCCTTTCTGAACCACCGGATGCAGGAACTACTGTTGTAATACCAACACCCGCCATATTACCATCAATTGAATCCAATAATGCAAATACTTTAGCTCCATTAGCGATATCGTTATTACCTCGCGAAATATACTTTATTTCAATTATATTTCCATCTGTTATTTTAGAACCTATATAACCATCACCAAAGGAGAGTTCATAATCACCATTTTTGTTTTCCTGAATCCAAAAGGTATTACTGGAGGAGTCAAGATTTACTAAGTTAGAAGCTAAAGTATATGCAATTGTAGCTTCTGAACTCTGCAGAGGTATAACTTGTACAATTAAGGATGAAGTATCAACATTTTTATGGGGTATAATATATTTCTCTGGTGAATCTTCGTCATAAACATATTTTATAGTTTTATACTCTCCTTGTAGGATTTGTATATCCTTAAAGGTATATTGACCATCAGTAGAAGAAGAAGCAATAGTCTCATTAACTGAAAATATAATATTAGAGTCATTAACAACTGTTTTGAATCTTGTACCTTGACTCATAACTATGGAGTTATATGTACCATCATCATTAAGAACATTGGTCGGATTAGAAATCTCTATATCTATTGTTGCAGTTGAAGAGTAACAAGATCTTGGTGTATAGCCTAATAACTTAGCATGAGATACAACTGAACTTCTTAATTGTGCAGTATCTAGAAAACACTCATTAACAGACATATTAGCATTAAATGCATTATAGTGAGTTGTATAAGCTAATACATCTAAAAGTGCATTAATAGTAGATCCGTCAAAGTTATAATCAGTAAATTCTGACTGTCCTTTAAGGAAATCCTTTAGGTTATTCTTAATAGATTTGAAATCTAATTCTGAAACATTTAGATTTGACATTAGCGTAATCTCTCTACAATAAATTCAACTGTGGTAGTGGTTTGTTCTGGTGACATTATATTAAATTCTAGTAATATCCGAAGGGCATTTCTTTCTGTAAGATCATTTATATCTATAGATACAATTTCAATTCTTGGTTCATAATTTAAAAGAGATGATGTTATTCTCGATTTAATAGCGGCCGCTGTTATAGAATCATAATTCTCAAACAAATAATCCCTTAAACTTCCACCAAAATTAGAATCAAATACTTTTTCACCTCTCGATGTCATTAATATATTAATAACAGATTGTTTTACAGCTTGCACATCCTTTTTAAGTGCAATATCACCTATGTTTGGTATTAATCTAAATCTTAGATCAATATCACTGTATGTATGTACTCTTGAACTTATTCCCATATCTTTATTTATATCTTTATTAGTATTGTTAATTGCCCATGATTAATCGAACCATCCTTGGGAGTTCTTAGTATATATTTTAACGTTGTGTGTAAAATAATATGAATCATGGGAACCATTTGGATTTTTTTCGGCAACTTGTACAAGAGTTTTGAATTTACCCGACACGAAAGTATACCCGTCAGCTTCAAGTTCTGCGGTTTTTTTGCTTAAGAACTCATCAGCTAGAGCAGCTTGTCTGGTTTTTATTTCTTTTAGTTTCACATTATTTGCTGCCCAGGCCTCTTCGGTGGTCGCTTTATTACCTTCATTAAGCGTCCACCCAAAGTCTATTACAATGTGGTCTGCATAGATTTCATTACCCATGTTGTTCAAAACCTTCCCCGGTCCAGGAATAAAGACTTCACCTGAAACTGTTCTACCTTTGTATGCCCCACTTGCTGACATCTCCATATCGTTAAAAAACCAAAAATGACCATGAGAGTACCGGGTTTCTGGTTCAAAATCGTCTACTAGTAGAATTACGGTGTCCATTCCTACAAATTGTTTATGTTCTTTCACATCTACTATCTTTTTCTGTATAGTAGATGTTTTAGAATTAGCAGGTGATTTTGCTTTTCTTGACTTTTTCATATCAGCTGCGGTTTTAGACGAAGCAGAATCTTGTACTTTTTGCATCTGTTTGGCTACAACACCTACATTAGCGGACACTACTTCACCAACAGCATCTATAGCACCCTTAGCTTCTGTAGCAACTGCTGATATCTCTGACTTTATTTCTTTCAATGCTCCTTCAATAGGAAACGTTGGCATATTAGGTGCCATTGTGATAAGTCCATCAACACCTTTTTGTAGATTAGGTATAAGAGCACATGGGTCTATATCCCCTCCACCATTTAGTGCATCAAGTATCTTATCTAAATCAATACCTTGTTTATCTAATGCTTCTCCCCATTCGTCTTTAAATGCCTTCTTAGCTTTCGCCATTTCTTGTGCTATTGCATCTTTAGCATCTTGTGGAAGTTCTTCATTAGCTAAGTCTTTTGCGTATCCTGCTAGTTTAGATGCAAGTGCCATCATTTCAACTGACATTGGTATCTTAGGGAGTTCAGGTAACTCAGGAAGTTCCGCCATCCAACCCCGAATCTCTGATTCCATTGACTCTTTTAACTTTTCAGCTTCTACTTTAGCATCGGCCGCAAGTTGATCAACCATCGCTAATGCAGAATCTTTAGCTTCGTTTAACTTATCTTGAAGTCCACCTATTAGAGCATCAACATCTATTCCACAAATCATTTATATATTCCTATTTGTTAAGGTGTATCTCAGCACCAGTTACTTCAACATTAGCAGCTGATACAACTGTAAGTAAACCAACAGAATCAATAGCTAATGTTTCACCTACTTTATATGTACATAATCCAGCAACACCAAATTCTAACTTACCACCTACTTTCATAGAAGAGTTTAGAGCAGAGAATGTTCCGAAATTACCATGAGTGGTTAAATTACATTCTTTTGTAGTAGTGACCTGAGTGTTACCTAATATAGTCTGATCCCAATCACCATTAATAGTATGCTTATGATTCTTGAATGTTGTTATAGTAGAATCTTCTCCTATTCGTAGTATCTCCGATTTAGATATATTACCAGTACGATTACCTATAATTTCAAAGGCATCATTACCACCACCATCATCATCACCTCTAGCTCCTATTTTGGTATATCTATTCTGATGTACTTTAGTGGTCATATCACCTTCAACTTCTAGTACATAATCACCTTTAATAAGTTGTCGAACAGATCCATCTATAGTAATATCACAAGCTCCCATAATATATACTTTTTTCTTACCTAATACTATCTCATAATCATCACGGACAATTTTAACCATTCTATCCCCAGTAGGATGGATTTCTTCAAAAGTACCTGACTTATGCTGAGTCATTAGACGTTCACCATCTGGTGAATCATCAACTTCTACAACATGACCACACTCTGATTCATATACATGATTGTAAGGGTATTGTGAATAAGTATCCGACTTAGGACTTGGTTCATCCCAGAGTTCAGGTGGATCGGGAGGTAAGGATTCTACAGTTTTTACATCCGGTTTAGTAGCTTTAGGTATATCTGTTACTTTCATTGCTCTGCGTTGCATTAATGCAATGTGATACTCTGCTTCAAGACCCCTACCTAGTCTATTATAATCAGGTTCACCTACTAACTCAGGATATATACCATTAGGGTCAGAAAATCCTGTATTAGGACTTGGTATCTGTGATGGATTAGATCCGATAGTACCTAGTACAATAGGATCTTGCATAAAGTCATCATTAAATGCTAATACAACCCATGCACCCTCTACTAAGAACTGTGTATGTCCTAAACCGGATACAGATGGTGATGTTGTTGGAAGCATTACTGTAGCCCAAGGTAATGATTCAGTTGGTATTTCTTGCAGATCTGGAGAATGTTTTCCTAGTATACGAACACGAACTCTACCTAATTCTTCAGGATCATGTCTGTCCTCTACTACACCTAATTCAACTTGCATTATTTTTTCACCTTTTGATGATTTATACCTATACCATCTCTAACCAATTCAATAGCCATTTTATATGTTTCACCCTCTGATGTATTAGTAAATATATGAGCGATTGCAGAGATCATATATTTACCACTTGATATTTTATCTGCAGATACTTTATCTAAAGTGGGGATGTTTTGTTGTATCATAACATTAATACAATTTCCACACTCAATTTCCTTAATAGGATCAACTTCTATATTTAATGTAGAAAGGAACATTCTATTGGTATATGATTTTCTAATTAGAAGAGATCTAGGCTCTATAGTAGTAAAATTAGGTAATGAATTCTCAAATGCTTTAGAATTATGATTTAATACATGATGTTTAGCATTTGATAATCCTGATAAAGAATATTCATTTAGTTTAAAATGATCTGATATCATTTCTGGGTTAACAGACTCGGCATTGTTCTTATAATTAAATACTGTATTATTTACTGTTTTTAATGAAATATCATGATGAGTAACATTAGATGCATATGATCCTCTAGACAATAGTGATAATGTGTTGTAAGCTGCCTCTTGTTTTATAGAATCTATATGATGACGATCATCAGTCATTCCTCTTACAGTAGAACCAGCTAAACCTGTATTAAATAATGCTGACTCCCCTATAGTGAATTTAGCTTCTTCAGACATCATAGATTTAATAGATTTAATTACAGGATATCCAGGTCCATTTAGAGTTTCAAATAGGAACAATGGAGCTCCATCTACATCAAAAGCTGATTGGAGAACTTTAGATATAGCTTGATAAGGTTTAATATAAGGGAATACTATATTCATAGTAGAAGCACCACCATCATATATTCTTATAGATTCATTTAAATGGTCAGCATGTATAGAAGATATTATAGAAGTGGAAGATCCAGAATATGATTGTGAAAAGGTAGAGGCTGAATTTAAAAGTTCTTTTGTTGGTACTAACCTAAATTTTATACCTGATACATCAGTACGAATTTTAGTAACATCATGTATATCAATTATATTTAAATTTATAGATCTTTTTATAGAATCTTTAACAAATGTAATCGCAATGCTTTCCTGACCTACAAGAGGTATTCTATTAATTAATCCAGAATCATCATACATACTCATAATACCGGATAAGAAAAAAGAATCAATTGATTCGTATATAGTAAATGATGTTACATTTTCAGTAACATCATACTTATTTCCATTAACTCCAGTAATTATAATTGATAATGATGATAATGAATTGATTAGAGAATCAGTAGCCATAATATTAACTAATACTCTTATTTAATTCTTCTATGAAAAGGTCTGACACCTCTTCAATAAATTCAGGTTTTATTACCCTTATCTTTGATCGTTTTAAGTTTTCTTCCTGCTCTACTTCATAATATGAAATATGTTCTATTGTTGTATGTGTATCACTTCTATTTACTATTTCCCCTGTTGCTTCATTTACAAAATGATGCGGAGCATATATATGTTTTGTTACTGACGCAATATCACAAGGAGCTTGTGAAGTTGTTCCTTGTATAACTTCACCAGAGCTTTTAAAGGTGCCTGATATAGGTTTAACTAGAAGCCATCGTGCTGTTGGGTATATATGTACTATCTGTCCTATTGCTCCGGATTGTGAACCTTCTACGTTTTCACCTACTTGCAACCCTAATGTTGCAAGATCCGGATCATCAGTTATAAAAGCTAGATGGGGATATTTATCATCAATATATTCTAATAATTTTGATGAATCTTTTGGCCAGTGAGTATAATAGTTTGTAAGTTCTGGATTGATTATAAAAAAAGTCCAATAATATTTATCAGTACCGTATAATGTATAAGATACATTATCAGGTCTATATCCATCTGGGATAACATAATGAGAATAAAATGCTATATTATCTAATTGTTTTGATTTTATAGCTACATAACTAGTTATATTAGTTACATTTTGTGTAGTACCAGAATTGTCTATATCATAATCAAATTTTGGGAAATTAGTAAAATAACTCATTAATTAGTATCCTTGGTGAATATGACTATTATATAAAGGCATTAGTTCTTGAAATGTAAGTGATAATTTAATTGATACAGGTTCATTATTCTGTAAAAAGAATGAATTAGAATTTTCGTTATATGTTACAGAACAAGAAGATAGAGCTACTTCAGGCATTTTAGGGAATACAGCATTAACAAATTCTATATTGAATACATCCGGAAATTTTAGAAGAACAGTTTCTTTTTCAGGATACATAGCCTTTCTAAATTGTAGTATTATCGCTTTAGCCACTTTTGATTCTTTTTCAGATTCAGGAACAAAGACCCAGTTAAAGGACCATGATCGTAATCCAACACCTTTAAAGGTCATAAAAGGGTTTGCTCTTAATACTTTCTGTGTTTCTTTTAATTCTTCATCTGCTAATCCAGATACTGCTAATGCTGCAGCACCACCACCTAATCCAGTAACTTTTGTAACAAGACCTGTAATTGCACCTTTACCAATATCTGAAGATGCCATAGCTACTGCAGCATCTTTAGAGGATTTTAACATATCAGTAATAGAGAAATTTGCATCTTTAACAGAACCTACAGCACCTGAGCTTCTTTCCTCATACTTAATAGAATCTTTAAAACTTAAAGCCTTAGTCATGTATAATGCTATATGAGATTCTGTGGTAGCTATAACACCAGTACCTTCATTATTATATCGAGCCTTATGTATATTAAATAATATAGCAGGTGCTTTAGAAGCACCTATAGATAATGGATATCTAAGAATGTTTCCATTTGATTTGGAAGCCATATATTGTAACCTTATAAATATGTGTATTATATTATATTTATACTAATTATGAAAACATATAAAGGGAAGTTCACACCTAAAAATCTAAAAAAATATAGAGGTGATGCTCAGAAGATAACGTATAGATCTATGTGGGAACGTCAAACCTTTAAATGGATTGACAATCAGTCTGATATAGTAGAATGGAATTCTGAAGAAGTGGTAATACCTTATCGGTGTCAAACAGATAATAAGATGCATCGTTACTTTATTGATGTTTACTTTAAGACTCGTGCTGGTAAGAAATACCTAATAGAGATTAAACCAGATAAGCAAACTAAACCTCCAACAGGAACTAGAAAGACTAAACGATATATTAAAGAGGCTTTGACTTATGTAAAGAACCAGTCTAAATGGGAAGCTGCACGTGACTTTGCTGAACTCAATAACTGTGAGTTTTGTATATGGACTGAGCATACATTAAAGGGGATGGGTATTAAACTACTCACGTACTAATGTACTTTCCCCGGCTTCCGCATCACTAGTAATATTATAACACATTTTTAAGTAAAAGTCAAGACTAGGTATATAAATACATATATGGCAGAACAATCACTATTCGATACACTAGAAAAGGAAGCATTTAGATCAGGTATACAAGCCAGGTCAGACGCTTCTAGGCAGTGGTTTCGACAGAAAGTACAAGAACTCGGTAATGTTAATGGGCATAAAGTATTAGCAGACAAAGCATTAATTAAGAAAAGAGGATTCTCTGCAGGGTCAATGTATATGTTCTTTTATGATCCTAAGCACCGTAAGACATTACCTTATTATGATGCGTTTCCTTTAATTATTGCAGTTGAAAGAGCTAAAGGTGGGTTTTATGGACTCAATCTTCATTATCTCTCACCTGTATTAAGAGCTAAGTTTCTTGATAAGTTAATGGAGAATACTAATAATAGAAAGTTTGATGAGTCAACAAAGATATCAATTAACTATTCCATGTTAAAATCAGTTGCTAAATTAAAAGAATTTGCACCATGTTTTAAACATTATTTAACACCTAATGTTAATTCAAATATTGCTATGGTAGAAGCACCTGAATGGGAAATAGCAATATTTCTCAAAACAGAATCATTTAAAAAGAAATCAAAATCCCATGTATGGGGACAATCAAGAAGGTCAATATAAATGTTACCAGCTAATGTAGATACATTAAAATCAAGTATAGACCGTAGAGGTGGTATAGCAAAATCTAATAGGTTTGCTATATATATGAATAACCCTGCAGGTCAGAATATACTTACAGGAGGTGCTGGAGGTATAGCAGGTGCTATTGGTTCTGTAGCCTCTACAGGTCTAAGATCTCTTGTAACTGGTGGTGGGTTTTCTCCTACTTCCTTTCTTAATGATCCTAGAGATATATATCTATTTGCTGAATCATGTAACTTACCAGGTCGTTCATTTATGACATCTGATCGAAGAATAGGTATGAAAACAACTAAAGTACCTTATGGTATAGACTCACCTGATGTTGAGATGACATTCCTATTAACAAATGATTATTATATATTTAAATATTTTAAATCCTGGATGGATCTTATATCACCACCGGGTGATATAGATGAAATGAAGATGAATTATAAGGATGTGTTCTCTACAGATATACAAATACAACAAATGGCAACTGGTGATTTTATACCAGCTTACTCTGTATCCTTAAAAAATGCTTATCCTATATCTATGAATGCAATATCATTATCTAATGCTGGAGATGATGTAGCTAGATGTACTGTTACGTTTACTTATGATAACTGGGAAGAAGAAGGATTAATGGATGGTATATTAAACGCAGTAGGCAATACAATAGGCAATATAATTTAACATATAATAAGAGAAAGGTGAATTGAAATGGCATTACCACAAATAGCAGTACCTAAGTATAATTTAATTATACCATCGACTAATCAGGAAATTGAATATAGACCTTATTTAGTAGGTGAAGAAAAGATATTATTAATAGCATCTGAATCAGAAGACGAAGCTGTTATGTTGAAAGCAGTAGGGGATATAATATCGCGATGTATTACAGAAGATATTAATCCGAAAAAATTAAAAGTGTTTGATATTGAATATATCTTTACCCAATTAAAAGGTAAATCGACCGGTGAATCAAGTGAAGTTGTTATAAAATGTGATAAGTGTAAAGAACCTAATAATATTAAATTAAATGTTGAAGATGATGTTAAAATAGAGAATATCGCAGACTCTAATTCTAAAGAGGTATTTAATATACCCCTTACGGATTCAATAGGTATAGTAATGAAATACTTATCCATGGAAGATTCATTTAATGATACTAAATCTGAATCTCTATCCGACACTGATAAAGTATTCAATAAACTTATTAAATGTATAGATTATGTATATGAGGGGGAGACTATATATGATACTTCCTCTGAATCTCAGGATTCGATATTAAAGTTTATCGAATCCTTAAGCTCAGCCCAATTTAAATTATTAACAGATTTTATAGAAGTTATGCCATCAGTGATACTTAAAACAAACTTTAAGTGTTCATCTTGTAAAAAATTAAATAAAATTACTTTGGAAGGTATTGAGAATTTTTTCTAATAGCCCTTTCCCATACTAGTATAATGAATTATTATAGAACTAATTTTTCCATGACTAGACACTATCAATATTCTATTACGGAACTCGAGAATATGATACCTTGGGAAAGGGAGGTGTATGTATCACTCTTATTAGAAAGTATAGAAGAAGAAAACGAAAGATTAAACAAGTAGTAAAGTACTTTAATAAGGAATATACCTATGGCCACACGCACAACTAATAACCTATCAGATTTAACTAGTTTTTTTGATGGCTTTAATAAAATCGGTGACTTTAATAAGAAAGAAAGAGATGAAAAAGAAGAAAAGACAAGAGCTCTTCTAGCTAATAAATCTCTAAGTAATATTTCAGACTCATTTAGAGCAGACAATAGACTTCAGAAAAAACTAGTTAAATGGTCTAAAATTGATATGGGTATGGATGTTGCCGCCTTTATTCAAGATAAGGAATCG
>Ga0209494_1000855_pt1 | contig 13604 bp, 12 predicted proteins | sample EN1Hudseemescosm_FD_184628 | JGI IMG/M metagenome (GOLD analysis project Ga0209494, IMG submission 184628) | Methane-oxidizing microbial communities from mesocosms in the Hudson Canyon - EN1B Hudson Canyon (SPAdes) (version 2) | ecosystem: Environmental > Aquatic > Marine > Cold seeps | place... | reverse complement strand
CTGGGGTTGAAACATGGACATAACGCTTTAGAAAATCATATCTTCTGAGTTCGTCATGAAATTTAATGGTTGAAACCACATTGGTCATAAACCAGTCACCCGGATTTAGCCAACTCTCAGCCACCATACTTTGGGCCGCGAAGTTAACCACGTAGGCAGGCTTGACATCCTGAATAAGAGTCGTTATCTCAGTTAAATGCTTGTTGAGATCAAGTGGGTAGAATGTGAAATTAGCATGGTCGTGCCATTTATAGGGCAAGAAGGCATCCATTAATTCTTCTGAGCGACTGGTACCAATAACACGGGCACCCTGTGCAAGCGCAAAATCGGAAAAAGTGGCGCCAGAGAATGAATTACTACCTATGATAAGTATGGTATCCATTATTATTCTGCTTGATTTGTTTGGGGACGAGTGGAATATAACCACTGCATCAGCATGTGACCAACAATAAGTTGTAAGTCTTCGGCAATCTGCATGTCATCCACAGGAAAGTGAATCGGGACATCAACAAGTTGCTTACACTTGCCACCGGTAAAGCCCAATATTGCATAAGATTTAACACCCATAACCTTAGCCTGCTCAATAACACGCACGATATTGGGTGAATTGCCACTGCCACTCAAAGCGATTAACAAGTCGCCCTTTTCCCCCTGTACAGCCAGTTGCTCTGAAAAGATATGATCGTAGCCCAAGTCATTGGCCAAGCAAGTTATTACTGCTGGATTATCTGAAAGCGCCATAACTTTCAGCCCACCACCAGTGCGCTTAGCGACGCCATAAAGGAAGTCATTGGCAAGATGCATTGCATTGCCAGCACTGCCTCCATTACCACATAGAAACACACGACGCCCTTCTTGCCAACCTAGCTGCATATCTGCAGCCAATTGTGCGACTGCAGACCAGTCCGATGTGGCAAGGGTAGTTTGTAGTCGACTGGAGTAATCAGCAAAAAGATCTTTAGCGCTTAATGTCGATTTCATTTTTAGCTCTTCTTGGCCAAAACAGTTTGTTCCATCCAGCGCAGATTATAAAAACGGTCTTCGTCTTTGAGTTCGCCGGAACGATATTTTTCGATAATCTCACGGATGGCATCGTCTACCGTTTTCTTAGGTCTAAAACCGGTTGCCAATAATTTATCTGAATTAATACGGTAGGAACGAGGGTCATTAGAGGGGGTTACCGTAACTTCCACAGGCACCTGCTGGGTTACCATCTTAGCGATGTCCATAATTGAGATGTTTTCAAATCCTGCGTTAAAAATACCGGTAATTTCTGGATGGTCAATCAGATGCAAGTAAAGGTCTGTAATGTCGTCAATATGGATATTAGGGCGAACTTGATTGCCACCAAAAACCGTAATCTTATCCTTGGACAAGGCTTGCATGGTGAGTAAGTTGACCGCAACATCAAGCCGCATACGCGGTGAGTAACCACAGACCGTAGCGGGTCTGACAATTTGTACAACCATGTCATCTTGGTAACTGAGCAGGACGCGCTCACCCACCATTTTTGTCTTATTATACTCGGAGATGGGTTTAAGCTCGAGCTCTTCTGTCACTTGCAATTCTTCTTTAACACCATAAACGCTACCCGATGAGGCATAGATAAAGCGTTTAATACCCATTCTCTTGGCTTTGTCGGCCAACTGCATAGTAGCAAGTGCACTAACTTCCCATGTCAATTGTGGATCTAGGTCGGCACAGGGGTCATTTGCAATTGATGATAAATGAATAATACAATCGACCCCATCAAGTGGAATGGTATCAATCTCGCGCACATCGCCTTTAACCACTGATAATTTTTGATGAGGCGCCAGATAATTACCAAACCACTGGAGATCAAAGGCAATCACCTCATAGTCCCTTGCTAGTAATTTAGGGATAAGAACATGGCCTTTATAGCCGCAACCACCTGTTACCAAAATTTTCATGTAGCGTTTAAACCTTATATGTTAGTTAAGTAGTGATAATACATTGTTAGAAATGGTCTTGCCTATGGCCAGTGAAGCAGTTGCCGCGGGTGACGGGGCATTGCAAACATGGATAATATTACCCTCTTTACGGATATAAAAATCATCCAATAAATTACCTTGGCGATCACAAGCCTGAGCCCGAACACCCGCGCCACCAGGCTCAAGATGCCGCGCTTCTATTTCTGGAATCAGCTTTTGCAATGCTTTGACAAAGGCTTGCTTGCTGAGCGAGCGGCGATACTCACCCAAACCGGTACGCCAGTATTTTATGGCTACCATTCTAAAGCCTGGCCAAGTCAGTGTTTCCCATAAATCATATAAATTAAAATCTGTTTTCTTGTAGGCTTCGCGCCCAAAAGCAAAAACCGCATTGGGTCCGCACTCTACACCACCGCCTATCATGCGCGTGAAATGAACGCCAAGAAACGGGAAGGCGGGGTCGGGTACTGGATAAATCAAATGATTGACCAACTTAGGAGCCGATGCGGTAAATTGGAAATATTCGCCACGAAATGGCAGGATACGCAAGGGTAAAGTCGGCTCTGACTTGCGCGCCAATCGGTCTGATTGCAAACCAGCGCAGACGACTGCAACTCGGCCTACCCAAGTACGTGAATTCCCTAAAACCTGAATCTGCTCACCTTGTCGCTGAATATCAACAACTGTCTCACCAAGAACAATGTCAGCACCCAACTCGGCCAGCAACTCCGCGTATTTTCTCGCTACCGCACCGTAATCAACAATTCCTGTTTGCGGCACAAACAAGCCACGAAGACCACTACAATGAGGTTCAATTTCACGAATCTCGGTAGGCTGTAAAAATCGAAGTCCTGTTAGACCGTTGGCGACACCCCGACGGTGCAATTCTTCTAAACCAGGCAATTCTGCAGGTGATGTTGCCACGACAATCTTTCCACATATCTCATGTGCTATAGATTGCTCTCGGCAAAAATCCAACATTTGCTGATAACCAGCACGGCAATTAAGTGCCTTGAGTGAGCCAGGTTTGTAATAAAGCCCAGAATGAATCACCCCGCTGTTATGACCTGTCTGGTGCTGTGCAACGGCTAACTCTTTTTCGATCAAAGTCAGACGAGTCAGTGGTCTCGCCTGCATAATACGTAAAGCTGTGGCTAGACCAACGATACCGCCCCCTATAATCAACACCTCCTCTTTATTTACCATGCGTTAACTCAGGTAGTTTAGTGTCATTCACGATATCTCGGTAACTGCCAGTGCGCTTGATGCCACTAGCTCCCAACTCGACAATCTGCGTGCAGTTTTTGAGGGTGGTGAGACGATGCGCGATGATGAGCAAGGTAAGGTCTTTGCTGAGCCCTTCAATCGCTTGCATGACCGCTTGTTCAGTTTCATTATCTAGCGCGCTCGTAGCCTCATCAAAGATAATCACATCAGCTTGCTTATAAAGGGCACGCGCAATCCCAATACGCTGACGCTGACCTCCAGATAGTCGAACACCCTGCTCACCAATAACGGTTTGGTATTGCTTGGGCCAACTTTCAATAATTTCGGCAATTTGCGCTTGTTGAGCTGCTTGTTTGACACGAAGATGATCGATCTTATCTTTGGATATGCCGAAAGCAATATTTTCTTCAATACTACTATCAGCCAAAAAGATGGCTTGTGGCACATGAGCAATATGGGATTGCCAAGCTCGGTTATTAGTAAGCATTATGGCCTTACCATCAACTTCAAGCGTGCCATTGGTAGGTTGCAACAAGCCCATAACAATATCAAGCAGCGTGCTCTTACCGCTACCTGTAACACCCATAAAACCAACTCGACTACCTTTAGCAATAGTGAGATTGACTTGCTTTAAAACATAAGGCGTTTTCGAACTATAACGAAACCCAAGTTGTTTTAGGCCGATGTGATGCTTGAAAGATAGCGGTTTAGCGATTGGTTGGGTGACATCGTCGGGTAAAGGTTGATCGAGCAGCTCTAGCACGTCTTGTAGCGACGATTGACCACCCCGAATGTCTGAGAATGCAGAATAAACTTGTTGCAACACCGGTAACAAACGCTGTGCCCCCAGCGCCAAGGCGCCTAGAACCGGAATAGCTTTAGCAACTCCGCCTTCTTGCTGAGCTAGCGAAAAAGCCAACCCAGCAATAAACATTAAACCTAAAGCTTCCACAACAGAACGTGGGCTAGAGCTTATGAACAAGTTATTACCTTGGCCACGGCGTCGAGGCAGATCAGCCTTGGAGTAAATTTGGCAATAAGTGGCTTGGCTACCGTCAATCAGTACATCGCGGATGCCGCCCAATCCTTCTTGCAGAGACTTAATGACCTGAGTGGATTCACGGGCAACAATCTGGCTATTGATTAACAGCCTGTTACGCATCAGATAGATAATAATCCCATAGATCAGGCCAAAGCCGCCAAAAACTGTTAGTGCTATGACAGGGTTTATTGCCAACAAGGCGATGAGAATAACGATAAGTATGACACTAGCGCTAATGCTCATTAAAACCGGCATGATGGCTTGATAAATGACGTCATTCGCTTTACCTGAGATACCGTTGATGACCTCGCTACTGTTGCGAGCACAATGCACGGCATAAGGCTGATAGAGTGTACGACGATAGATGCTAATACTTAGATCAGCACCAATGGCAAAAGCGAGCCTTGTATTCACCCAAAGTAGTAACAAACGCATAGCCCCAGCAATCAACGCTGCCGTGGCAAAGACGATAGTGAGTGGCAATAGCAGTTGTTTTGGCTCGGTTAGCTTTAATGCTTGAATAACTGGTTGTGCAATAGGTAACTCAAAAATACGGTCAGGCGCCGTCAACACTCCAAGGAACGGCAACACGGCGCCAATGCTAAAAACTTCCGCGAATGAGGCGAACAACATTAGCACCAATAGCAACGAGAACTGCCCACGGCGACGCGAACTAATATGATACCAAAGGCGTTTTAGTAAAGTTGTTATTGGTTGGATTTTCATACTATCTTCGGTTACTACGCGTTGCACAAATTGTCACCTTGGACTCCAGTGAACATATCGCTTTCCCAAAAAAGCACTTCCGCCAATCATCGTTTACTCCTATGAATAGTCAACTTCAACCCCTCCATCAATGTGTGTTCACAACGCCAACCCAACTTCAGCAAAGGCTCTATATTAGCTTTTGAACCCATCACCTCTCCTTCACGATAAGGAATTGCACCAAAGACTAAATGTGTCTTTGAAGCAGTCAGGTGATGAATGCTTTCAACAAACTCCCGAATAGAAATAGAACCCCCACTACCTACATCAAACTCCATAAAATCACTTTTAAAACTCTCTCTTTTTTCTAACAAGACCAGGTATGCCGATAAGACATCTTTGATATAAACAAAGTCTCGCCTCTGCTCACCTTTGGTTAACTTTAATTCCTGAGTATTGTCAAGGCAAGAATCAATAATAAAAGTTGTAAATTTTATTGGATCATCATTCGGCCCATAAAAATGCTCGAGCTTGATATTTAAAAATTGTATCTTCCCATGCATCGAAAAATACCTTCCCCAGCGAAGAAGTTGATTCTTTGAAAACGAATACAGATTTAGAAATTTATCAAGACTTGTATCGGTATTTATAAACAATTCAACCCCTGCACGACTTCCTGCATCAAGTAATTGTAATGGGAAATTAGTATTTGCAGCAAAAACTTCATAGACGCTCTCATTCTTGCGACCGTAACAGGTTGCTGTATGAATGATGATATCAATTTTCCCATGCGCCTTAAACGGAATATCAAAATCAAGCCCTTCAATATCGTACATAACAATACTTGATGAAAATGCTTCAACCCTATGCAGCGATGAAAGCTTTCTTTTTAACGCAATAACTCTGTAGCCGCACGCCAATAAAACACTGGCAAGATTACTACCAAGGTAACCAGTTACCCCCGTTATCAGAACCGTGTCACTCATACATACTTGACAAACACCAATTTACAACAAACCTCATAGCTTAATCCTTATAGCTTCTCTATCTTATTTTTGCTTGCTCTACGACCTCCCTCTTAGGAGGGATATTAAATTTCTGCTAAATATTATAAGCCACCGTCAGACTCTTCCAAAATCCATTTCAAATCATAAATCAATTGCTTATCACTTAGTTTAAAATTGAATTCTTTAAATTTATCATGGGCAACAGCCAGAACAACTGCAGAATAATCCTGAATTTTAATCGCTGATTTTTTTATTAATCTAATATTAAATGTTTCTTCTACTGCATCGGCATCAACCCATGGGTCAAAAACACTAACTCTTGCACCAAATTCTTTAAGCTCATTAATTACATCAATAACTTTGGAGTTGCGAAAATCAGGACAATTTTCTTTAAAAGAAAATCCTAAAACAAGTATCTTAGGGTTTTCAATTCTCTGGCCTTTTTTTATCATTAACTTAATGACTTGATTGGCAATATAAATACCCATTCCATCGTTTAGTCTTCTGCCGGCCAAAATGATTTCTGGATTATAGCCAATCTCTTGTGCTTTATGGGTTAAATAATAAGGGTCTACACCAATGCAATGCCCTCCTACTAAGCCAGGTTTAAAAGGTAAAAAATTCCACTTAGTGCTTGCTGCATCAAATACATGGCGGGTATTAATACCCATTTTATTAAAGATAACAGCAAGTTCATTTACAAAGGCTATATTAATATCACGTTGAGAATTTTCGATGACTTTAGCCGCTTCTGCAACTTTTATAGTAGGTGCTAAATGTGTGCCTGCGGTAATCACTGACTTGTATAATTGATCTACCTTTCGAGCTATTTCTGGTGTTGAACCTGAGGTTACTTTTATAATTTTTGTAACGGTATGAATCTTATCTCCTGGATTGATTCGTTCAGGTGAATAACCACAGAAAAAGTCTTTATTAAAGCTTAGTCCTGATTTTTTTTCTAGCACCGGCACACAATCTCCTTCAGTTGCTCCAGGATAAACAGTCGATTCATAGATAACAATATCGTCTTTTTTTAAAACTTTAGCTATGGCTTCACTCGCTTTAATTAAAGCAGTTAAGTCTGGTCGTTTATTTTTATCTATGGGTGTAGGGACGGTAACAATATATATATTACAATCCGCTATATCATCAAGATTGCAAGTAAATTGCATACCATCATCAATAGTTTCTTTAACTTGTTCATTACTGAGTTCTAATGTACGATCATAACCTGTGGCTAATTCATCTATACGCTGTGAGGCAATATCAAAACCTACAACGGAATATTTTTTTACAAAAGCGTGTGCTAACGGTAGCCCAACATAACCTAAACCAATAACGGCTATTTTATCCATCAGACTAAGTCCTTATTAAAAAACTCAAGATACCAGTCAACAAAATAATCTATACCTTCTTGAATAGGCGTGGCTGGCTGATATTTTAAGTCTTCGACTAAATCGCTTACATCGGCGTAGGTTGCAGGTACATCTCCTGGCTGAATAGGCAACATGTTTTTTTCAATGGTTTTACCCAGTTTTTTCTCAATAGCAGAAATGAAGTCCATGAGTTTTACGGGATTATTATTACCTATGTTGTATATTTTATAAGGCGCCGATGAAGTGGATACTTTCCCACTAGCCCCATTCCAATATACATCTTTTTTAGCAGGGCTATCTATCACGCGAATTACGCCTTCGACGATGTCATCTATATAGGTGAAATCTCTTAGCATGTTCCCATTGTTAAAGACGTCAATGGTTTTACCTTCTAGGGCGGCTTTTACAAATAAGAACAGTGCCATATCAGGCCTGCCCCATGGACCATAAACGGTAAAAAAACGTAGCCCCGTGGTTGCAATATCAAATAGATGCGAATAGGTATGCGCCATTAATTCATTTGATTTTTTGGAGGCTGCATACAGGGATATAGGGTGATCTACATTATGTTCAGTACTAAAGGGAAGTTCTTCGTTAAGCCCGTAAACAGATGAGGAAGATGCATAACATAAATTTTTCACATTATTATGTCGGCAAGATTCCAAGATATTCATAAAACCAATGATGTTGGAATTCATATAGGTATCAGGACTGGTTAGGGAGTACCTAACCCCTGCTTGCGCAGCCAGATTACAGACTACATCAAACTTTTGTTCTTTAAACAAAGCCATCAACTTTTCTTTGTCTTCTAGCTTGAGTTTGATGAATTTGTAATTTGGCTGACTATCAGATTGAATTATTTTATTGTATTCAATTTTGTCTTTTATGATACCCGCTCGTGCTAAACGCCCATATTTGACGCTTATATCATAGTAGTCGTTTATACAATCGAGCCCCACTATTTCATCACCCCTAGCCAATAGTTTATTGGCTAAATGGCTACCGATAAACCCTGCTGTGCCGGTAACTAAAATTTTCATTCAATCACATCCATTAAAATCACGTGTATAAACTTTTTCTTGAACATCCACCAAATCATTAGTATTTCTATTTGCAATAATCACATCGGATAATTTTAAAAATACATCTACATCTTTAATCACTTTAGAACTAAAAAACTCATCTTCCTTAATCACTGGCTCATAAACTACTACCTTCACTCCTTTAGCCTTAATACGCTTCATGACACCTTGAATTGATGAACTCCTGATGTTATCAGAGCCTGCTTTCATAATCAGCCGGTAAATACCCACCACTTTAGGGTTTCGTTTTAAAATGGAATCTGCAATAAAATCTTTTCGTGTAGTATTTGAATCCACAATTGCATGTATAAGGTTGCTCGGGACTTCTTGGTAGTTGGCTCGTAATTGTTTGGTATCTTTAGGCAGACAGTAACCCCCATAACCAAAAGAAGGATTGTTGTAATGCATCCCTATTCGAGAATCAAGACAGACGCCTTCGATAATCTGCTGAGTATTAAGGTTTCTAACCTGTGCAAAGGTATCCAACTCATTAAAATAAGCAACCCGCATAGCAAGAAAAGTATTGGAAAAGAGCTTTACTGCTTCAGCTTCAGTCGAGTCAGTATAGAGAACATTAACATCTTCCTTGATCGCCCCTTGCATTAAAAGACCGGCAAAGTCCTCTGCCCGCTTTGAACGCTCACCCACGATAATCCTTGAGGGGTAAAGATTGTCATAAAGCGCTTTTCCTTCCCGTAAGAACTCAGGAGAAAAGAGTATATTTTTACATTTAAATTGCTTACTAATTTTGGCTGTATAGCCGACGGAAACCGTTGACTTAATCACCATTACTGCATCTGGGTTAATAGCCATGACATCTTCAATAACGGTTTCAATGAGATGGGTATCAAAACAATTAGTCTCAGCGTCATAATCCGTTGGCGTAGAAATAATCACATAATCAGCATCCCCATAAGCCTCGTTTTTATTGAGCGTTGCTCTGAAATTCAGCTCCTTATTTTGTAAGAAATCGTCAATTTCAGCATCTTCAATCGGTGATTTTTTCTGATTTAAAAGTTCAACTTTTTCAGGTAACACATCCAGTGCTACAACTTCGTTATGTTGAGCCAGTAGGATGCCATTAGACAACCCGACATAGCCGATTCCTGCGATTGTAATTTTCAAATTACTTCCACCATCAAAAAATAACTCCAAGGAACATTTAATACACCCGCCCGCTTTGGCTGAGCTTTTAAATACAAATTAAATTTATAATAATTTTCTCAAACAAAGCCGAAGAGATTCTTGCCAATAGGGAATCTCAAACTTATAACGTTGTTTAATTTTTTTTTATTTAACACACTGTAATGCGCCCTTTTCGCTGGCTTTGGGTAATTCTTAGTTTCTATGGGGTTAACATTGCAATTGATATTTCTTAACTCAAAAATTATTTTTGCAAAGTCATACCAACTACAGACGCCTTCGTTACTGTAATGAATAATCTGTGGTGCTGTCGAATCAAGTTCACTATCAGAAGAAATAATATCAATAATTACTTTAGCTAAATCTCCCGCATAAGTAGGGCTACCCACTTGATCATAAATCACATTTAGGACGTCTCTTACTTCACCTAGACATAACATCGTTTTAACAAAGTTATTACCAAATTCTGAATAAAGCCAACTCGTTCGTATAATCACCCCTTTAGGCTGCACATCAAGAATTGCCTGCTCACCTTTAAGCTTTGTTTGCCCATAAACATTAATAGGATCAACGCAATCCATTTCGACATAAGGTTTAGAGTTTTGGCCATTAAACACATAGTCAGTACTGATATGAATTAACACTACCCCTTGTTCTTTCGCAATTTTAGCCAACTGCCTAACTGCAAGATGATTAATCTGATTCGCCAACTCTCGTTCAGATTCGGCTTTATCTACTTCTGTATAGGCCGCACAATTAATAATCACATCATATTTTTTACTTTGAAAATATTCTGTGATGTTGTTCGACTGGCTTAGATCTAAAACGTCTCTACCCACAAAGGTAAACTCATATTGTGGATAATAGCGTGCTAATTTAGCGATAGACAAACCCAACTGCCCAGTTTTTCCTGTGACTAAAACACGCTTACGCATAATAGCTCACACCGTATTCAAAATGAATGCCAATTTCTGCTAGATCAGGTTGTTTTTGGTCTTTTCCTGACAGCGCTAATAAATCACCAGGTAAATGCCAATCAATATTTAGTTTAGAATCGTTAAAGGCAAGCCCCCCCTCACATTCGGGTGAATAATAGTTATCCACTTTATACGCAAAAATTGCTGTTTCACTGAGCACCACAAAGCCATGTGCAAATCCCCGAGGAATAAACAATTGCTGTTTATTTTTATCATTGAGAACAACAGAAACAACCTGTCCATATGTCGGACTGCCATGACGTATATCTACCGCCACATCCAACACATCACCTTCAATCACTCTGACCAGTTTACTCTGGGCAAAAGGCGGGCGCTGAAAATGCAGCCCCCTTAAAACACCCTTAGTTGACTTAGACTCATTATCTTGAATAAAATCAACCTTGTAGCCAATCGCTTTTTCAAACTTATCCTGACGAAATGTTTCAACAAAATAGCCCCGACTATCACCATGGACTTCAGGATCTATTAAAATAACTTCTGGAATAGCTTGTGGAATAAATCTCATATTGCTCTTGGTTGTTCCGCTATTTTAAGCAAGTATTGTCCGTATTTATTTTTTTTCAGGGGCTGCGCCAATTCAAGTAGCTGTTCTTTTGTGATGTAGCCTTTCTCAAAGGCTATTTCTTCCAAACAAGCTACTTTTAATCCCTGCCTTTTTTCAATGGTTTCAATAAACGCTGAGGCTTCAAGCAGGCTTTCGTGGGTTCCTGTATCTAGCCATGCAAACCCTCGCCCCAATAACTCAACCTTTAAACGATCTTCTTGCAAATACATTTGATTAACGGTGGTGATTTCCAACTCGCCTCTCGCCGAGGGTTTAACACCTTTAGCTTTTTGAACCACATCATTCGGATAATAGTACAGCCCAGTAACGGCATAATTAGATTTAGGCTGTTTAGGCTTTTCCTCCAAACTAATTACCACACCTTTATCATCAAATTCTGCGACACCATAATGTTCGGGCTCATTAACATAATAGCCAAATACTGTTGCTTTAGAGTCATTGTTAGCATTTTCAACAGCACTTAACAGTGCTTTAGATAAATCATGACCATAAAAAATATTATCACCCAACACTAAACATACATCATCACTGCCTATGAAAGTCTCCCCTAAGACGAATGCTTGCGCTAAACCATCAGGCGATGGCTGCACAACATATTCAAAGGACAGGCCTAATTCCGAACCATCCCCTAAGAGCCGCTGAAAACTCGATTGATCTTCGGGCGTAGTAATAATTAAAATCTCCCGAATACCTGACAACATCAGTACAGAAATCGGATAATAAATCATCGGTTTATCATAAATAGGAACTAGCTGTTTAGAAACTCCTTTAGTCACCGGATAAAGGCGTGTCCCTGAACCTCCTGCTAACACAATTCCTTTCATACCTTCACCCCTAATCTTTCCCGCTGATAACTGCCATCTTGTACACGTTGGCACCACCCAGGGTGATCTAAATACCATTGCACGGTTTTACGAATTCCGCTTTCAAATGTCTCTTGCGGCAACCAGCCCAGTTCTTTTTGAATCTTACTCGCATCTATAGCATAACGCCTGTCATGTCCTGGCCGGTCAGCCACAAATGTAATTTGCTCAGTATAGGAACTCACTTGCGGTCGTAGCTCATCCAAAACAGCACAAATGGTTTTCACCACCTCAATGTTTTGTTTCTCGTTATGTCCGCCAATATTGTATGTTTCATCCACTTGTCCCTTCATCTCAACCAAAACCAAGGCCTTAGCATGGTCTTCAACATACAACCAGTCCCGAATTTGATCACCTTTCCCATAAACCGGTAACGACTTGCCTTCTAATGCATTCAGAATCACTAATGGAATTAGTTTTTCTGGGAAATGATAAGGACCATAATTATTTGAACAGTTGGTAATGAGCGTTGGTAACCCAAAGGTTCTGTGCCAGGCACGAACTAAATGATCTGACCCGGCTTTACTGGCTGAATACGGCGAACTGGGGGCATACGCTGTGGTTTCAGTAAACAAGGGTAAACCCTGGCCTTGGTCTGTCTCATCGGGGTGTGGTAAATCGCCATAAACTTCATCGGTTGAAACATGATGAAAGCGAAAGCATTTTTTCTTATCCCCTTTCAACTCACCCCAATAGTCACGTGCCTGATCAAGTAAGGTGTAGGTTCCGACAATATTGGTCTGTATAAACTCTCCTGGTCCGTCAATCGAGCGGTCCACATGAGATTCAGCAGCCAGGTGCATAACAACATCGGGGCGATATTGATTAAAAATGCGCTTTAGCTCTGGCCCATCACAAATATCGACTTTTTCAAAGATATACCGCGAATTTTCACTGATTGAAGCCAAAGATTCAAGATTTCCCGCATAAGTGAGCTTGTCTACATTCACAACCACACTGTCAGTCTCATTAATCAACTGTCGCACAACAGCGGAACCAATAAAACCAGCACCCCCAGTTACCAATATTGTTTTCATAAACGTTTTTATTTAATAAAAATGACTATTCTAGTTAAGACTCAATATCAATTATTAAGACCCTATTTGGGTTAATAAAACCCCTTATCGCGCCCAATGGTCGTAATACTTAAGCCTACACAGACTGCATATTAGCTGCCAACCAACCGCGTAACGGGGAAAAACTGAGATCGCCTTAAAGCTACAACCCTAAAATAAAATCTTGAGACTCTGCATCTGTTGCTACAATCTCAAGGCCATTAATCGCCAAAAAAACAAACGCCTCCGCAGTGACCTTCCGTTTATACCCGTCAATGAAAGGATGATTTTGTGACAAGCTTTCCCATAACGCGGCCCCTTCATCGATCAGGGTGGGTTAAAAACCCGCCTGCAGTCTTAAATAGTTCGCTTCACATAAACCTGGATCCCTAAATACCTTCACGACCACCGAAACGGGCGATTTGATCGGCATGAATAGCGATTCATTCCCTTCAACACGAATAGTGTCAAATCATTGCGCTAATTTTTTATACAATCCCGGAAAACGCTCCGTGCTTTTTAAATACGCTAACCAAACATAATCTCTGCCACGAGCCTTTTTATTATCTTGAATCATCAAATAATATCG
>Ga0209494_1000854_pt1 | contig 13612 bp, 12 predicted proteins | sample EN1Hudseemescosm_FD_184628 | JGI IMG/M metagenome (GOLD analysis project Ga0209494, IMG submission 184628) | Methane-oxidizing microbial communities from mesocosms in the Hudson Canyon - EN1B Hudson Canyon (SPAdes) (version 2) | ecosystem: Environmental > Aquatic > Marine > Cold seeps | place... | reverse complement strand
GCGGCGTTAGAAGTAGAGATGTTCTTGAGAGAATCTGTCCGATCGATTTAAGTCCTGAAGTGTTTCCAGTTGGAGGCGTATCTAGGACAATCATGGAGCATATAGGAACAATCATCTTTAGAGATGCAGACGACTCCTACGTTCTCTTAACGATGCGCTCATTTGGCCGCTCTATGCTTCATGCCATTGAAGTTTCAGCTGAGAACGTTCTGTAATTAAAAACCTGTAAATCCTCATTATTCATTAATAGAATTTAACTAGAATAGCTAGAGGATTTACTGTTTTTAAAATTTACTCTCTATTGCTAATCTTACAAACAATTTAAGAGTTTTCGGACGCCATAAAAAAGAAGTTTTCGGACGCCATAAAAAGAGAATTATTATTTCAAAGATATCGAGTCTTATTAGTAGTAGTCCTCTATTTATAAATAATCCCAACTCATGCTGTTAATAATTTTAGGTGTGATTTATGTATTTCTGCGAAGCTGGAAATCCTTGCAGGCTCTTTGATTAGCTTGTAAGCAGCTCTCATCTGTGCTGCACATTTAACTGGTTCCATAGAGCCTATTCCAGTCCCTAAACCTGAGCATACAAGAGACTTTATTGGTTTCTTAGGCACTAACTCAATAAAGTTATTGATAGCAATCAGAATCGCTCTAAAGGCGATATAAGTATTTAGGGTAAATTATTGACTTTATTTTAATTTTGGGTTATGATACATAATAGTAGTATATGTTCTTTTATAAGGGAATAAATATTTAATCCTAAATTACAGACAATATTCTGCTTTATATAGTAATTAATCAAAAAAGGAGATTTATAATGTATAAAACAAAAAAAATCGCCACCCTTGCAAGTATAGCTTTACTGAGTAGTACCTTCAGTGGTGTGGCTATGTCTAACACTATGGGTGGTGTAGTTAATGTTGCAATCATTGGTGAGGCTGATACGCTTGATCCAATGATCTCTTCAAAAGATGTAGTCGGTACGGTTACTCAACATATTTACGAAACACTTTTTACTTTTGATAATTCTTGGGCACCTGCGCCATTATTAGCAGATGGCATGCCAGATGTTTCAAGTGATGGCTTAACTTATACTATTAAAATCCGTCAGGGTGTTAACTTCCATGATGGTTCAAGTATGGACTCTGCTGACGTTGTTGATTCACTCAACCGTTGGTTAAGTGTTGCTTCACGTGGTAAGTCTATTGCGAGTAAAGTTGATTCAGTTTCAGCACTAGATTCTCATACTGTTGAGATTAAACTTAACTCAGTATATTCAGCTTTACTTTCATTGATGTCAATGAATAATGCCGCAGCTGTAATTTACCCTCAAGAAAACATACAGGGTGATGATCTTGCTGCACCAATTGGAACTGGTCCATACAAAGTTGGCGAGTATAAGGCAGATCAATATCTACAATTAGTTCGCTATGATGGCTACTCTTCTAGTGATGCTCCAATCGATGGTGCTGCTGGTTCAAGAGCAGCATATTTGGATGAAATTAACTTTATCCCAGTAGGTGATGGTAGTACTCGTCTTGAAGGGTTACTATCTGGCCAGTTCGACTTTGCTGAAAGTATTGCAGCTGAGTCTTACGCTAGACTAGAATCAAGCTCTAAGGCAGAGCCTGTGTTATTGGCTCCTTATGGTTGGCCAATGTGGGTTATCAATCATAAAAAAGGTATTATGACTAATCTGAATGTGAGAAAAGCCCTGCAAGCGGCTCTTCCTGCTGAAGAAATGCTCTTTGCTGCCTTTGGTGATGAGAAGTTCTATAAAGCAGATGGTGCACTTTATCCAGAAGGTTTTATTTGGAACAGCGATGCGGGTCTTGAAAATTATGGAACTGGTGACATTAAGAAGGCAAGTGCTTTCTTGAAAGCATCTGACTATGATGGATCGCCACTTCGAATCTTAACGTCAAAACAATACATGTGGCACTTTAAGACTGCGGAAGTTGCAAAGGTTTATCTAGAGCAAGCAGGCTTTAAAGTTCAAATGGATGTTGTTGACTGGGCGACGCTAGGTCAAAGAAGAAATAATCCTGATCTATGGGATGTTTTTCTATCTCACTCACCATACATTCCTGAGCCTTCTCTAAATGGCACAATGCAAGCCACTTACAGATCAGGCTGGACAAATGGTGAAAAAGAGTACTTGATGTCTAAGTTTACAAGTGTGACAGATACAGCTGAAAGAGTTGCAATTTGGTCGCAAATTCAAGACAACTACTTTGAGGATGTTGGCTTTATTAAGCTTGGTAGCTTTAATAGCTTACGTGGAAAGTCGCAATCACTTAAAGGTGTGCCTGAAACTCCATGGCCATTTTTCTGGAATGCATATAAATAATAGTTTAATTATTTAAACTAAACTTACGGCCTAGGGATAATTAACACTAGGCCGTTTTAATTAGTAAACCATGAAAAAATATATATTTAAACGAATTCTAGGGATGATCTGGGTGATGTTCATCGTTCTTACCTTGGTTTTCATTATTGTAAGGCTAGCTCCAGGTGACCCTGCAACTCTTATGCTAGGTCCTGATGCTACTCCCCAAGAAGCTATAGAACTTCGTGAAGAAATGGGCTTTAACCGACCAATCATTATCCAATACGCTGACTTTATTTCCAAAGTGGCTCAAGGTGATTTAGGTAAATCTATATTTTTTAATCAGCCTGTTCTAAGTATTCTTGCTGAGAGGGCTGAACCCTCTATATTACTAACCTTATTTTCACTAGGTATTGGCATATCTATCGCACTACCATTTGGCATTGCCTCTGCATATTATCGAGGCACGTTACTAGATCAAAGCTCACTGACTAGCGCGATGTTGATTGCCTCAATACCCAGTTTTTGGACGGGTTTAATTTTGCAACAATATTTAGGTACCGAGTTAGGATGGTTTCCAGTTTCTGGTTATGGCGGACCTGGCGCAAGTTTTGGCGAAAGAGCCTACCACCTATTACTTCCTTCTCTTGTCTTGGGTGTTGTCAACTCGGCATTAATATTAAGATTTACTCGAGCATCTATGCTTGATGTACTAACTGAAGACTATGTTCGTACAGCTAGATCAAAAGGCTTGTCAGAAATGAATGTGGTGCTTCGTCAAGCTTTTAAAAACACCCTTATTCCTCTTGCTACTGTCATTGGTTTAACTTTTGCGCTTCTCATTTCTGGCGCTGTTGTTACTGAACGTGTTTTTAATTTACCAGGTATTGGATCGCTAGTTGTTGGCTCAGTGTTAAGAAGGGATTATCCGATGATACAAGGCACTTTAATTGTAGTTTCAGGTGTATACGTATTGGTTAATTTTTTAATTGATATGATTTATTTATGGATTGACCCAAGGGTTAAATATTAAGAGAATTATAGTGAATGATATTTCAGAAAATATACATCAAGCCAAACTTTGGAAGGTATTAATTCAAAGACGATCTGTGCTATTTGGATTGATTATTCTTTTTGTTATTGGTGTTTTTGCCATTTTTGCTCCATGGATAAGCTCCGTTGACCCGAACTCAATTGCCGTGAGAAGTCGATTACTTCCTCCAGATACAGAGTATTGGCTTGGAACAGATGAGCTTGGTCGTGACATTTTTACACGCTTAATTTATGCTGGAAGAGTGTCTTTGACTGTTGGAGTTGGGGTAGCAATCATCTCTTCTTCCATTGGAATTGTTATGGGTTTAACCAGTGGATTTTTTAAACGGTTGGACGCCCCAATTTCTCGCATTACCGATGCAATGATGGCTTTTCCTGACATTTTACTTGCCATATCATTGGTTGCAGTCTTGGGAGGTTCTGTCAGTAATGTTGTTATTGCGCTGTCGATTGTTTATGCCCCCCGCGTCGCTCGAATAGTAAGGGCTTCAACTCTAGTTATTCGCGAATTACCCTATGTTGAAGCAGCTAGGGCGTTAGGTGTTGGAACGCCAACAATACTTTTTAGCCATATTTTAAGAAATATTATGTCTCCAATAATCGTTCAGGCAACTTTTATTTTTGCCTATTCGATGCTCTCAGAAGCAGGACTATCATTCTTGGGGGTTGGTGTTGACCCGTCAACTCCGACTTGGGGCACAATGATTAGTAATGGGCGACAATACATAGACGTAGCCTCATGGATGATTATTTGCCCTGGAGTGGCAATCACAATGTGCGTTTTATCATTACAAATCGCGGGTGACGGACTTCGTGACGCGCTCGACCCTAAAATTGCAAAGGACCTTTAATTATGACATTAAAAATAATAAATTATAAACCTATAGGATTCAAAGAAACAAATTTGCCATCGTCATTTTATATTGATGAGAGTGGCTTGATATCTGACAATTCATCCAGTGAATTTGAGGTCGTTGATTGCAATAATTCTTATCTATCTCCAGGTTGGAGCGATCTTCATGTCCACATTTGGTATGGTGGTAGCGACGTCTCTATTCGTGCTAACGAAGCGGGATTTAAACGAGGCGTTACCACTCTGGTTGATGCTGGTTCTGCTGGTGAGGCAACTTTTCATGGCTTGAAAGAATACGTTATTGACCGTCAAAGAGAAACTATTAAAGCTTTTATTAATATTGGCTCCATTGGTCTGGTTGCTTGTAACCGTATTCCAGAGTTAATTGATGAGAGATTTATTGACATTGATCGGACACTTAAAGTTATTGAGGAAAATAGAGACATAATCTGCGGTATTAAAGTTAGAGCTAGCGGTGTTATCGTTGGCCCTTGGGGAATTGAACCCGTTAAAATTGCACGTAAAGTTGCTGAAATTGCCAAACTACCAATGATGGTTCATATTGGTGAGCCACCACCAACACTTAATCAGGTTTTTGATTTATTAAGGTCTGGTGATATTGTCACCCATTGCTTTAATGGAAAGAATCCTGGATCAATTTCAGATTCTCCGCAAATATTTGCTAACGCAAAACGTCTTGCTGAGGAGGGTGTTTATATGGATGTGGGTCATGGCGCCGCATCTTATAACTTTAAAGTTGCTAAAGAGGCTATAGCAAATGGCTTAAAACCATATTCTATTTCTACCGACCTTCATGGTTGGAATCTTAACGGACCAGTTTACGACCTTGCTACCACTGTCTCAAAGCTTTATGCTGCAGGGCTAACACTTAATGAGTGTGTAAACGCTATAACATGCAATCCTCGAAATTTCCTTGCACTTGAAAATGCTGCCACTTTAGCTGTTGGCAGTAAAGCCGACTTTACAATTTTTGATGTTAATGATTGTGATGAACAAGTTAGTGATTCACAGGGAAATGAAATGACTATGAAATCAGCATTTGAACCAAGAATGGTAATATCAGGCGCTAAAACTTTTATGGCAGAACGCACAAAAACTCCCCAAAGTAATAGTTAATACAATGAATGACAAAGTAAATACTATGAATAATAATTTAGTCCTCGAGGTTCAAGGGCTAAGCACGGAATTTATTTATAAAAATCGAATAGCAAAGGCTGTTAGGGACGTTTCTTTTACTTTAGAAAAAGGTAAAACATTGGCAGTTGTTGGCGAGTCAGGCTCTGGAAAATCTGTCACCGCCTTATCAATCATGGGGCTTCTAGGTTTCCCAGGTGAAGTGACAGCAGGAAAGATACTGTATCGTCATTCAGAGGGCCATATTCTTGATTTAAGAGCGATTGACGAGAAGACTCACAGAAAGGTTCGCGGCGCAGAGATTTCAATGATTTTTCAAGAACCAATGACATCACTCAATCCACTCTTTACGATTGGCAATCAAATTAGCGAAATGCTCCAATTGCACGACTCATCTTCAAAAGAAGAGGCGACGCGTCGAGCAATTGAGATTCTTGACTTGGTTGAAATTCCAAGTGCAAAACAGAGAATTAATGACTACCCACATCAACTTTCTGGCGGCATGCGCCAAAGAGTCATGATTGCAATAGCTTTGGTTTGCAATCCAGCCTTGTTAATTGCAGATGAGCCAACCACAGCTCTAGATGTCACGATACAAGCCCAAATTTTAGATTTAATGAGGCGCCTTCAAGCCGAGCTATCAATGTCTATGCTGTTTATTACACACAGTATGGGCGTTGTTGCAGAGGTTGCAGATGAGGTTGCAGTAATGTATGCTGGCGAAGTCATTGAGCAGGGTAAAGTTCACTCTTTATTTGAAAAGCCATCGCACCCATACACTCAAGGATTACTTGCCTCAATTCCAAATGCTAAAAGAGATATTGATGAGCATGGCAATCGAACTCGACTTAAGCCAATAGAGGGTATTGTTCCATCCCTATATGCGACTCCAAAAGGCTGCACTTTTGCACCGCGCTGTCAATATAGTGAGCCAAAATGTAGTGAACAAGCCAGGCTCTTACCTATTCAAGTTGATCATCTGTCCCGTTGCTGGAAATCTGAGGCGATAGTATGATAAACACCAGTGAATTCATCTCTATTGAAAACTTAACAAAAACCTTTCATACTAATGCAGGTAACGTACAAGCAGTTAATGATGTCAGCTTTATTCTTCGAAAAGGATCTATAGTTGGCCTGGTTGGAGAGTCTGGATCTGGAAAAACAACCTTGGGTCGCTGTATTCTTCGATTAATAGAGCCGTCTTCTGGAAACGTTAATTTAGAAGGCACAAACTTACTTAAATTAAATAATAGTAAGTTAAGAGCGATGCGTAAGCGTATGCAAATTATCTTTCAAGACCCTTTCTCTAGTCTAAATCCACGGATGAGGGTTCAAGATATTATTGCAGAGGGTATCAAAGTACACGATAAATTGATAAGTAAAAAAGATCGCTTAATAAGGGTCGCTGAATTGATGGAAGAGGTCGGTTTGCAGGCTGAACAAATGTCTCGTTATCCACATGAATTTTCAGGTGGTCAGCGACAAAGAGTAGGAATCGCTAGAGCTCTGGCTGTAAATCCTGAATTTATCGTTGCTGACGAAAGCGTATCGGCGCTTGATGTTTCAGTTCAAGCTCAAATACTCAATCTCATGCTGTCTCTTAGGGAAAAACATAATCTTACCATTCTATTTATTGCACATGATTTGAGTGTTGTAGAGTATTTATGTGACGAAGTTGTGGTTCTATATCTTGGAAAGATCGTTGAATCGGGTAATGCCAAAGAAGTTTATTCAAATCCGCAACATCCCTACACAAGGGCATTATTGTCTGCAGTTCCTATTCCCGACCCTAGGGCAAATATTGATAGAGAAATACTCAAAGGTGATATGCCAAGTGCGTTATCTCCACCTTCAGGATGCGTCTTTCGAACCCGCTGTATGTATGCTGATGAAACGTGTTTAGAGACAATACCACCAACAGTAAATATAAATGAAGGGCACTCAGCTTCCTGTTTAAAATTAGAAGAGTTAAAATGAAAACTAACAAAATATTAACGCCAGAAGAGCGAATCGATGAGCTAGGTTATGAGCTTCCTAGCCTACCTCCAGAACCTATTGGAAATTTTATTAACACTAAGCGAGTTGGTAACTTGATCTATATCTCTGGACAAGGCCCATTGACACTAAGTGGCGAGCTTAAAAAAGGAAAAGTAGGCCAAGATGTCACTGAAGAGGAGGCAATAGAGCACGCTGAAATTGTAGCTATTAATATTATTGCTTCTTTAAAGCATGAGCTTGGCTCATTGTCTAAAGTAAAGGGTTTTGTCAAACTATTTGGAATGGTAAATTCAGTTCCATTATTTGAAAATCACCCATCCATAATTAATGGATGTTCAAATTTGTTATGTAAGGTGTTTGGTGATAAAGGTGTGCACACACGCTCAGCCATAGGTGTTGGCTCTTTACCGAACAATATTACTGTTGAAATTGAAGCAATTGTAGAATTTGTAGATTAGTAAGAGCCGATTGCTAATTCAATTTTATTAGCGGAATTTTGTACTTCACTTGTGAAATAGTCAAGATTACTACTGGCTTTTTGTTCAGGCAATACAACAGAAATAGTTGCTATACAAGAACCGTCACGACCTCTAATGGGCGCAGCAATACAAGAGACAGAAAACTCAGACAAGCTCACCTGAATTGCAAGTCCTGCTGTGAATTCTTTTTTTGAAGCTTTTGATAGTATCACCGGATCTATTATTGTATCTCTATTTGGGGAGTTTTCAGAGTGTTTCTTAAACATTTCAAGGCGCTCACTCTCACTCATGTGTCCAACTAAAAGGCGACCTGATGCTGTCCAATTAATTGGTGTTCTTGAGCCTATATGCGAAGCAACATGGAAGTGTTCATTGCCTGTAGCCATAGCTGTAACAACCATTTTTCCGTCATCTCGAGTACAAATCTGAATGGTTTCTTTAAGATGAGCTGCAAGATGATCCATTTCTTTTCTAGCTTCAAGTAAAACATCCATTTGTGCTTCATAGGCCAAACCATAACGTAAAAGTCGTGGCCCTAACCAAACCAAGTTATTAGTATCTCTAGTAAGCATTTCACGAGTTGATAAGTCATCTACAATTGAATAAATAGTTGATATTGGTGCGCCAATCGTCTTGGCAATATCATAGGCGCTCGCAGGCCTACCAAAATCAGTCAGCACATCAAGAATTTGCAAAGATCTCTCTATACCACTTATCCTGTTTCTTTTTTTTATAGTTTTTTCAATCATAATGGTATTTTGTATTACGTATTTATGTATTACGTATTTATGTAGTAAATTATACTATTAAGGAATAATATTAGCAATAACTAATTAATGAAATAGTCAAATAATAAATCATTCTAATGTGTCAAATGGAATTATTGCGCCATTATATTTGATAACTTTAGAAGCTAATTTGTGACCGCTTATAAGACTATTTTTATGAGAAAATCCATTAATTAATGAAGCTAAGTAAGCGCCATTAAAACTATCGCCAGCAGCAGTTGTATCTTCAACTTTAGACACAATGTTATAAGTATTACTTTCTTTATTGCCGCATAAACTATATGGCCCCTGGTCACCTCTTTTTAAGGCACCGAATTTAACTCCAAGTTTTACAAGATTGTTAACAACATCTTCATCTGTTTCAAGATCAAATAACTCTTTCTCATCGTCAACTGAAGGTAAAGCAACGTCAGCTATTTTCCAATATTTTTTAATCTCTGATCTTGCCACTATCTTTGATTTCCATAAAATTTTTCTATAGTTAGAATCAAAGACTATTAGGCCACCTTTTTTTTGGTACTCAAAAATAAAATTTAGCAAGTCTTCTTGAATATTACTCGGCAAAATAGCTACTGAAATTGCTGAAATATAGATTAAGTCAAATTTTAATAGGTCTTCAAATTTAACCTTGTTCGGTTTTGAAAATAGAGTTTTAGCAGCAGACTCATTACGCCAATACTTAAAACTTCTATCACCTTTATTATTGGTTTGTATCTTATATGCACCTGGTTTTAAATTGGTTTTTTTTTCAATATAGTCTGTACTGATACCCTCAGAGGATATATAGTTAATCATCATTTCAGAGACTGAATCATCACCTAAGGCTGTGAAATAGGCGACTATTTTCTCTTTATTGTTAAGTTCTCGTTTTAAATATATAGCGGTATTTAAACTATCACCTGAAAATTTTAATTCATTAACTTGGTCACTTAATTCGACCATAGCCTCTCCGATTACTGCAATTGAGTTGACTTGTGTTAATCTTTCGATAAGTTTATTTTTGTCTTTGTATTTAGACACGAGTAAACCCACCATCAATCATTAAGTTTTGACCAGTCATATAGGTATTTTCATTACTAACAAGCCAACTAACAAGCGAGGCTATTTCACTTGCCTGACCTAATCGCTTCATCGGTATTTGATCCTTGAGTTTAGCAATGCCAATATCTCCCAAAACATCCAACGTCATATCTGTATCAATAACACCAGGTCCAACACTATTAGCCAAAATTCCTTTTTCAGAAACCTCAGCAGCTAATGCTACAGTCATTCCATCAAGACCAAACTTACTAGAAGAGTATGCTGCTCGATACTCTTTAGAAATATTCCCGAAAACTGAAGTAAGATTAACTATCCTTCCCCATTTTATTTTTTCCATAAAGGGAATAACCGCTTGGCAAAATTGAAAAGGAGACCTTAAGTTAACTCTTAAAATACGATCAAAATCATTAATATCTATAGAAGAAAATTCATTAATTTTATTTATTCCTGCATTATTTATTAGTATATTAATTTTCTGCTTCTTTAAATAATTAATAAACTTATTGGTTGATTCTTCATTTAAAAAATTTACTTGGTAATAGCTTGATCCAGTAGGGTGTCTACCATCTTTTTTTGTCCCAGTAACAATGACTTCTATGCCATCTTTTAATAATCTTTCTGCTATTGCATATCCTATGCCTCTGGTAGCTCCTGTAACAACTGCACGATATATTATTTTTTCTGTTTGCATTGTTCTATATAGTTATTTTGATGAAGCATGTATGAGTAATGTATTCTAAAATAATATCATATTACTTTATAATATAATGTATTACTTTATAATATAATAGTTAAATAAACGTACATACTATTGTCAATTTTTAGTAAGAGGAGTATAAAACGATAATGAACTCAAATTCAAACAATGTAGATTGGTCATTTTATAAAAAAAATGGGTTTACACCTTTAGTAAATGTATCGGGCACAATGACTTCTATTGGCGCCTCCATAATTATCGATGATGCTCAATCAGCTATGAGATTAATTTCGCCGCACTTTATTAAAATTCATGAGTTGCAATCTAATGCCAGTAAGATTATTAGTGAGCTGACTGGATCTGAGTCGGGATTTATTACTGCTTCAGCAGGTGCGGGAATAACATTATCTATAGCTGCTTTAATGACCGGGAAAAACCCAGGTTTAATAGAAAAACTTCCTAATACTGAAGGCTTAAAGACTGAAGTTGTAGTTCAGTCTGGGCATTTATGCAACTATGGCGGAACTATTGATCAGGCAATAAGATTGTCTGGAGCTACTTCAGTTTCGTTTGGCCAGTCAACGCATGTGCAAGATCATCAGCTTTATAGTGCCATTAATGAAAATACGACGGCAGGCTTATTTGTCGCTTCTCACCATGTTGTTGAATATGGCCAAATGTCTTTTGATTGTTTTTGTAAAATCTGCCACGAAAAAGGTATTCCAGTAATAGTTGATGCCGCCTCTGAATATGATCTGAAAATATTTATTGAGAAAGGCGCTGATATTGTAATATATTCATCCCATAAGTTTCTTGGTGGTCCAACAGCTGGTATTGTTGCAGGAAAGTCTGAATTGATTCAAGCATGCTATATGCAAAATATGGGTATTGGAAGAGTTATGAAAGTTGGCAAGGAGAGTGTTTTTGGTGCTATGTCAGCGCTTAAGGCTTGGAAAGGCCGAGATCATGAAGCTATCCGGAACGCTGAGACAAATGCACTCAAGTTGTGGCAACAGTCAGCCAGTGGTTTTTCTGGGGTAAAAGCTGACATTGCTGAAGACCCAACATGTAATCCATTATCAAGATTAAAAATCAGTATTAATAAAAACATATTTAACTCAAGTGCTGCTTCAGTTGCACTAGCTCTTTCATGCTGTGATGTGCCTATTATTGTTAGAGACCATGAGGTTGAGCTTGGATACTTTCAGTTAGACCCTTGTAACTTAGCTGATGGCCATGCTGAAATTGTTGCCTCTAGCTTAAAAAATGTTCTGAAAAGTGCATCAAGCAAGCCTCTTTCTGAGGTTGACTTAGACAAGCATCGAAACAGCTCTACCCAAGGATACTTGGATTGGAAATAATGACCAAGAAAATTGATGATATTTTTCATAATATTCCTGTAATTCCTGTTCTTTCATTAAACAACTTTGATGACTCTATTGGGGTTGCCAAAGCTCTCATTAATGGTGGTTTAAATGTTTTGGAAGTTACCCTTAGGACTGATTATGGCCTACAGGCAATTAGAGAGCTAAAGCAAGCCTTTCCAGAGGCAATCATTGGTGCTGGAACTGTAAAGACTCCTGCTCAATTTGAAAGCGCCGTTGAAGCAGGTGCAGATTTTATCCTTAGTCCTGGACATACAATGGAGCTCTTAAAGCTAGCGAGTGAGAGTGACATTCCAACCATACCCGGGATTTCAACCCCTAGTGAAGCAATGCTGGCCATGGAGTTCGGCTTTAATCGATTAAAATTCTTTCCTGCTGAAGCTTTGGGAGGCGTTAATTTTCTCCGTTCACTTAGTGGGCCTTTTCCTCAATTTAAATTCTGTCCAACAGGTGGAATTACTATTAATAATGCTTCTCAATATTTATCATTAAGCAATGTCTTTTGTGTTGGCGGCACATGGTTGACACAAAATAAGCTTATAGAATTAAAGAAATGGAAAGATATTGAAACACTTGCTGTTGAAGCATCAACCCTTTAAATAAATATTTGTGAGTAGAATTAATTAAGATATTTAATATATACTTTCATAGAGAGGGTACAAGAAGTTTAGTGAATCCCATTCCCTCCACCACATATAGTTCTCACTAAGATTCTATCAGTCGATCATGGGCAAGAGCTTGTCGAGAGATGCTTTCGCATTCCCATAAAACATTCTTGTGTTCTCTTTAAAGAATAATGGATTTTCAATCCCAGAATAACCGGTTCCCTGCCCGCGTTTACAGACAAACACATGTTTAGCCTTCCAACATTCTAAGACAGGCATTCCTGCAATTGGACTGTTTGGATCGTCTTGAGCGGCAGGATTCACAATATCATTTGACCCGATCACAATAGCTACATCAGTATTTTGGAAATTGTCATTGATCTCATCCATCTCCATAACGATGTCGTAGGGTACTCGCGCCTCTGCAAGAAGAACATTCATATGTCCAGGTAAACGACCAGCCACCGGATGGATGGCAAAGCGAACATCTTTACCCTGTGCACGTAACTTGCGAGCTAATTCAGACACCGACTGTTGAGCTTGCGCCACTGCCATGCCGTAGCCCGGGATTATAATAACGCTGTCAGCGTCATTCAGCACCGAAGCGACGCCGTCAGCTTCAATGGCCACTTGCTCACCTTGGACCTGCATTTGTGGTCTAGATTTGCCGCCAAAGCCTCCCAGAATAACGCTCACAAAAGAGCGGTTCATGGCTTTGCACATGATGGAAGATAAAATAGCACCTGATGAACCCACTAACGCTCCAACAACAATCAAAAGATCGTTTCCGAGGCTAAACCCAATCGCTGCAGCTGCCCAACCAGAATAGGAGTTCAGCATCGATACAACGACTGGCATATCCGCACCTCCAATACCCTTGATCAGGTGATAACCAATGAATAGAGCCATGATCGTTAAAATGATCATTGGCAACAACTCACCAGTGTTCAGGTACCAGACCACCGACAGTACAGACAGAATAGCTGCAGTAGCATTAAGATAATGCCCCCCAGGCAGTTTGGTTGCTGCTGAAGAAGCTTTTCCAGAAAGTTTAGAGTAGGCGGTCACTGAGCCCGTAAATGTAATAGCGCCGATCCAGATTCCAAGGGATGTCTCAACGCTCAGTATGCTAATCTCAACATCTGATTTCTGAGCGAGTAACGCTGAAAACCCTTCAAGCGTTTTCTTGGCGGCATCATCCATCAACGCAATATTGACCAGTTCA
>Ga0209494_1000847_pt1 | contig 13652 bp, 13 predicted proteins | sample EN1Hudseemescosm_FD_184628 | JGI IMG/M metagenome (GOLD analysis project Ga0209494, IMG submission 184628) | Methane-oxidizing microbial communities from mesocosms in the Hudson Canyon - EN1B Hudson Canyon (SPAdes) (version 2) | ecosystem: Environmental > Aquatic > Marine > Cold seeps | place... | reverse complement strand
TTAATCTTTTATCTGAATTAGATTGTTCCTTTCCTTGGGTATGGAACTCTATTAACCATAGCTATACTCTGCTTGAGCACGCATTTCCTGAGCATACATTTTTAACTCCTAAAGAGCGGTGTGTTTTTATGCTTTTACGTAAAGGTTTACTTGATAAAGAAATAGCAGAGTCATTACACAGAAGCGTTCATACCATTAGAGTTCAAGTTCGCTCCATTAAACGTAAACGCACCGTAATTCGTCGCAGTGTTTGATTTTTTCAACCCTCAAATACAGCTCTTTATTGTTTTATTATCAATCACTTTTTTATTACCCATTTTTTGTCATTTTTCTCGACACCGCTTTGGTTTAGGTCCTTTATTTTCATCTATCGGCACTTTAACTTTTTTATTCTGGCAAATGCGTTCTTTAGGTTGGTGGCTTGTTGTTGATGATTTAATATTTAATGTAGCACCACTTGCTTTTATTCCATCGTTAATGTCAGCTTTAGTTTTTTGTTATGCCTTTGATGGCATACGTGCTGCAAGATCTTGTTGGCTTATTTTAATTTTAACTTCAGTACTTGCTTTTGGTTTTTCTCTTTTTCATCACCAGTTAACCCTTTTTTCTCCCGTCCCTTCTTTTTTTTATTTACCTTTATCTTCGCATTATGCAGTATTAATTGCTCTTTTTTTAGCTTCTGCCGCTAACCTTTTGTGTTATGAACTTTTATCTCGCATAAATAAAGTATTGGCTCTAGTTTGCTCCCCTTCCATAAGTACATTTAGCTTTCTTTTTGTCCAGTCTGTTATGGAGTATGGCCTCAATACGGGTATTAATAATTTTATTAAGCATGTCCCTGAGCCTTCAATCTGTCTTTTTTTCTCCATCATTCTTAGTTGTTGTTATGCTTTATATTGCAATGCTCACCATTTCTTTTTACCTGAACGCCCACTTATAAATATTTTATTATTTTGGCATAAAGCTGAAAGTAATTTATCTTCTGATGAATTATTAGAGTCTGGACATATCTCTTCTGAATCGAGAGAATTAAATCAACAATTGTCAGAAACCCAACGTTTATTTAATTACCATGTAAAGTTAAACCCTCTAGCCGTTATTAATACTCGCACTGATGGTTCTATTTTATCAGCTAATTTAGCGGCTGAATCTTTGTTTAATTTACCCAGTAAAAATCTATTAAATAATTCTATTTACAGTTTTTTGCCTTCCATTTCTCTTAAAAATCTTGCTAACGGCTCTGCCGATCCGATTATTGCATTTCCTGATAAATCCCCTTTACCTTTATGGCATCAATATACGGTTTTACCTATCTATGATGCTTATAATAAATGCTCTGAATATCAGGTTATTATTAAGGATGTGTCCCAATCGCAGCGCTCTAAAACAACCAAAACTATTGAGAATAACGTCCGCAATATCCATAAAACCAGCAAAATGCTATCCCATGATATTGCTAACTTATTACTCAGCATTGAAGGCTCTGCCTTACAATCTAAATCTGCTTTTGAGAAATCTAACACCACTCTATTCAAAACATCCTATGATGCTATTTTTACTGCATTGCATCAAGGCCGAGCATTGCTATCCCAGCTAAGTGATAAACAAGCCTTAGCAGCTCCAAAACTTAAGCAACATCCTTTACAATCTTTACTTAAAGATAGCATTAATATTGCTAAAGCACGCGCAAGTAACAAAGGCATTACTTTCGATCTCGATACAGATTTAAATCCTTTAGTTCTTGTTGATTCTTCACAAATTATTCGTGTATTTACTAATTTACTAATTAATGCTATTAGGGCTTGCGATAACAAAGCCATTATTTCAATCTTGGTTAAAACTGATAACAATGGGTTTATTATTCACTTTGTTGACCAAGGAAAGGGAATGAGCCAGCATTTGCTTGAACATGCTTTTGACCCTGCTTTTTCAACAAAAGGCAATGGTCAAGGGGGGTTGGGCTTAGCTATTTCTTATTTAATTATTGAGGCTCACGGCGGGCATTTATCTTTAGCAAATAATTCACCAGATTCTGGTATGACTGCTTCTATCTGGTTACCAGCTATGCCATCCTCTTCCATTAGCTCTGATTTATCTGGCTTGAGGCTTTTACTTGTTTGTACTGATAAAACATCTCTGACTCATTTAACCCATCAATTTGATAATACGGGGTTAGATTGGCTAGAGGTTCAAAATAAGGATGAATTATTTGCGATGCTTGAAGAAGAGTCCTGGGACTTACTATTGCTTGCTTCTGACTTTAATATAACAAGACTACAAGAAGATAGCTCCACATCCGAAGTACCCTGCATTCTTGAGTTTAACAATGCCTTTTGTTTTTCTATTTTAAAAGATGACTCTGAACTTGCTGATGATTTTTTATGTTGTATTGATACTAGTTTGGAATAGGGCTTAATACCCCATGTCCTTTGATGTCTTTTCATTTTGTAGGGATGCCCTTTATGGGTATCCGTTCTGCAACACCCTTTATATCAACCTTCGCTGCGATTTATGGGCAACCACAAGGGATTGCCCCTACGATATCATCTAAATTATAGATTCAATCACGATGGTCCTTTCACTGCAACAATAAACAAGGTAATGAAAGCAAAAACTTGTTCAACCTTACGCCGTCTAAGCTGCCTAGCATTAAAAGCTAGCCTTAATACCCCCTCTCTGGTAGATAAGTTTACTGATGAAATATCAAGAGCATTAACAAGCAACCTTACAGACTCAAATACCTGACCTGAAAAAACATAGTTTATTCTATAAATAAGCCCCTTTAAGGATGTATTTGCTCCAACTTGATTCAAGCTATGTTGGCGGTATCTCATTTTTGGCTCAGAATCTATGATCCATTTATATTGATTATGCCTTAAAATTGCATAAGCAAGCCAATCATGAAGTATAAAGTCGTCTAATTCGGGGAAATCTAATAAATATTTTTTTATTAGATTTGCCGCCTTATTTGTAAAAATATAAGTACATCCCGGACCTGCCGCCTCAAACAAATAATCAAGTTCTCTTTGTGGCTGTGCTTTATCAATCAGCTTTTCACGCCCATCCTCCCAAAAAGCAATTACATTTGCTGAGTAAGCCTCAGCGCCAGTAGCTATCATCTTGCTTATGCCATGAGACAGCTTATCTAAAGACCAAATATCATCTTGATCTGCAAAAGCAATATAATCAAACGCTGAAAAATTTACATCTTTAATTAACCGAAAGAAATTAGGGGCTGCTCCACCAAATCGTTCCCCATATTCCAAAACAGTTACATTTTGGTTCGCTTCTTCAAGTTGCTTGCACCACTCATAGGTTGAATCCGAAGATAAATCAACGCTAATAAAGGTGTGGATAGAAACAGTCTCTTGGTTGAGAATTGAAGTAAGCTGCTCATTTATCCAATTTCTTCCATTGTATGTTGCTAATAATACAGCGATATTATTTATAGTGCCCCCTCTCTTATACCCTAGAAAATAAAAACATTCTGTATAAAGCGCATTTATAACTAAGAATTCTTTTTAATAAATAATAAGTCATCCTAATCCTCCAAATAACCTGAACTATGAAACTTACACTAGATTTGTTACTAGTTTCTGAAATATTAGACTCATGCCTTCTATATAGAATCAATGGCTGCTCTAAAAACTTCACTCGTCCCAAACTACTAGCAATTAGCCCAATCCACCAGTCATGCATCGCTATATTTTTGGGAAATGGGAGAGCATAGTTTAATATTTTTCTATTAAAGGCCATACAACAACCCGTAAATGGATTTCTAATAATGTTTTTAATAACATTACGATTTGAATCACCAACATCACCTAATAGCGACTTTTTAATTAAAGCTAAATCTTTATTTACTACTGTTGCATCAGAGACTACCAAATCATTATTCAAAAGGGCTTTACAAGCTTCATTTACTTTATCTGGTAACCATATATCATCCTGATCACACAAAAATATAATATCATTTGTTGCATATTTTAATGTATTCTCAAAATTATTAATAAGCCCATTTTTTGGTCCAGAAATCAATTTAATTCTAGATTCATCAAATCTTTTGATTATATCCACTGTACTATCAATTGAGCCGTCATCAGAAATAATAACCTCTGAATCAAAGCTTATTTGAGATAAAATTGATTCTATCTGCATCTCAATATATTTTTCACCATTAAATGATGCAAGGCAAACGGAAACTTTCATAATAACTCAGTCTTATTGTTCTCAAAAAAAGTATAAAAGGGAAATACTAACCTATAACTATAATACCGTTTAAAGGTTCTCAACTTTGCATCTGAATATATCGATACAAGACTATTAAAAACCATTAACGGCTCGTTTAATAATAAAACAAAGAAATTTTAAAGCATACAGTGGTTGTAAATATAGGTTTTGTAATAAACTTAATTGTCTAAACTTAATAATACTCGTTTCCCTAAACGACTGATTTAGAAAAACTCTGCTAACCCCTCCATCCCTACAGTAAGCAATAATACCTTCTAGTTTCTGACTTTGCTTGCCACTTTTAGCAATCATAAGGTTCATCTCGTAATCACTTAAAATACCTAATTTAATGTCATATCTAAATCTACTAAACAACTGTCGCAGATAAAATGCTCCTTGATGATGTAGCGTATTATGCAAATAAATATTTTTTCCGAGACATGAGCTCACTCGCAGCCCTGAATCATATTCAATATCGCCATAATATAAAACACAACCTTGATCCTGCATTTGATTCAATGATCTACACAATACATTGTTATCATAAAAAGTATCATCAGAATTCATAAAGTTAACCCAAAACCCTGATACCAAATCGATGCCTTTATTCATTGCATCATAGATTCCTGCATCTTTCTCACTCACCCAATAATCAATCGCATGTTCATAATGTCGAATAATATCGAGCGTGCCATCAGTAGACCCACCATCAACAATAATGTATTCGACATTATCATACGTTTGGTTAATAACACTTTGAATCGTTTCTTCTAGATATTTTTCACCATTAAAGACTACAGTGACAATTGAGAATAATGGTTTGTCCGCTTGGCTGATTTTAAAATACCCCTGTGTACGCAAGCCGCCTTCACCTTGGCTACCTTCGCCTTCTGGCAAGCAAAGAACACTTTCAAATTTATCTTCAGGGGTTTTTTCTATAATGGGTTGTTCTCGAGTTAATAATCGAGTTGTGCTATATTTTTTGTCTATACAAGTTATGTTAGTCATTGCTTTTGTCATTTTCTAAACTCAACTTTATACAGCCCAGAGGATGTGCTGAACAAAGTGAACCGCATCCTCCGGACCAAGTACACATATCTATAACTTTAAGATAAAAATCGTTTTTTTGACCACTTTGCAGTCTGTTTCCCAAAATACATATTTGCCTTAGTGTGACGTATTAAATCTGAATACAAAATATCAAACCAATCTGTAAAGAAATTAGACCTTTTTGCCTCAATATTATTTATCTGCTCCAAAATACCTTTCTTTTCGTAGCCTTGGATACGAAGAACCGACTCATCAATACTGTTCAAATATTTAAATGCTATTTTCTTTCTATAATTTGTTGAAAATGTCTGTTTCCATTTATCAATAGAGCAGGTACTTACTGACTTGTATTCATATCTGCCTGTTGAATCTCCCATCCTACCTTTAGTATTTTGAACTGAAAATAACTCAAGCATCGACCCTTCTACAGCTATATCAAGATATTCGCATATTTTTTCTAAGTACATTTCTGGATCAGACACAAACTGTTCATATTGGATAGCTAGCGCTTTGTCAGCTAGTAACTCAAACCCTTCGGATAGTGCTTTAGGGCCTAAATTTAAATCCCGCTCATAAGCGTACATTTCTCGAAAACCACCACGACTCCAAGTTTGCATCATTGAGCTCATTACATGAATTGGATTACGAAATAAGAATATAAATTTTGCATCTGGAAAGGTTTTTAATATTTCAGGGATAATTAAATAATATCTTGGCGTTTTATCTAGAAAGTAAAGTTCATTATTTTTACATTGTTTTGCATAAAGCGTACTTACAAAATTCTTAAGAGCATCATAATAATCATGCTCTTTATTAGGCAGGTTGTTTATAAAGTCTTCAATCGCAGTAAAGGAGATACCATGGCCATATTCACTTAAAACACCAGTTGATTTATAGGAATAACTAAAAGGTAACATTATCCATGGTTCGGCTACACTTGATATCTGCGAATGGGTCATTAATACTCGTTGCAATAACGTTGAACCTGAGCGCGGAAGAGAAAATAAGAATATTGGCGATCTCATTTAATGATACCTTTTAGTATTTTAAATAACGGATAAATGCCTATTCTTCGTAAAATAACTTTAAACTTTGTTTTATAGCCCAGTTTTCTAAAGTTGTAATTGGCTTTACTAATTTTTTCATCGACTTTAGGGTTATTATCAAATTTAAAATCACTAACTTTATCCCATAAAAAATCATGATAAAATTTATCAGTAGCCCCGCAATGAATGCCACTACCATCATGCCCTATATTCTGAACAAGACTATTTTTGGGGTATACCGTTAACATATTATTTTTATATTGATGAAACATTGCTTTTACATCTAGAGCGTCAATTTCACCTTTTGACTCCGACTCTAGCATTGCCAACATATCTTCCCCCCCCCCAGTAATTAAATTTTTCACCGCGACTTTATTATCAAAAAAACTTAGATATTCCTCTCTATCTATATAGTTTATTTCTTCAAATCTATCCTTCCATATCCCGAACCCCCAAGCATTGAATCGAGGAAGAACAAATGAATCCGTTTTAATTTTTTGTGTATTTATTGGTAGCCCATAACCCGTCACACTCAAAATATTTTCACTATCCTTATAAAACAATAATGCTTTATTCATAAAATCCAGAAAACCTGGTGCAGTTACAACATCCTCTTCCATAAATATACATTGACCAGATTCATCTAAAAGTTGTTTTATCCCACCACGATTATTTTTAATACGAGAATTCACTTTCCTCTCCAGAATGATAACTTTTTTAAACCCATCAATCGTATGTAAATATTCTCTAACTTTCCGAACTTTTTCTTCATCGCCTTGTTTTGGAGCATCAGAAAAAATAAATAAATGACTCTGCTTTGCTAGGGTATTAAGTTGCAAAGCAGAGATAGTTTTTTTTAAATGCTCCAACCTAGTATAAGTTGACACACCAATAGGTGCTAATTCAGACATGTTTTTTCACTATAAAAGGAAGGATTAATTAGTTTTAATAATTCAGAATTATATTTTTTCAGTAGTTAGAGGATCAAACCATTCTCGAGTATACCAACTTTTATTTAGTTCTTCTCTTATACACATAAAAAGGGTTGATGCTTTTTATTGATTCAATGGTATTTCCCCTGTAGGAAGGTATAAAAATAGGAGTAACCCAATTATTAGAAAACCTTGTGATAAGTGTTGCCGCGGCGGCGCCACTTATTCCATACTTTGGTATAAGAATGACATTTAAGGATATATTAATAATAGTCGCTATAATATTTGCTACAATTCGATAAAATTGCTTATTTTCTGAAAGAACCCAGATCCCTTTTGCAGCAGATTGAGCCATAAAGATACCTGCCCATATATTAAATACTAGTGCCTCATATGCACCAATATAAGTTACGCCAAATAATAGTACTATGATGTCTTCACCAAAAAAGATAGCCCCACACCCTACACTCACTCCCATCCAAAACATTAAGGAATAAAACTGCAGTAATCTATAATGATAAAGCTTATTATTTCTTTCTCTTAAATTCACAAAATAAGGTAGTAATGTACTTACCAATATTCCAGGGATAAATATCCAGAACTCCGATAATCTTACGGCCACACTATAAATGCCAACCTGTTCTGTATTTAACATCTCTCCGATCATTACCTGGTCTATCTTCATATGAATAGAAACCAGAAAAGTACTTAAGCCTATCGGCCAAGAAAACTTTAGTAGCCTCATTGCAATTTTTGAGTTATAGCGCCATTGATTAATATATTCGCCCGTTTTTTTATAAACAATAATAAACAGTATCCCTGCTATCATTAGCTCTATGACACTGGTGAAAGCAAAATAAGCAACACTATATTCGTTAAGTATAAAATATATTTTTACTGCACTACTAAAAATAAAAGCAACATTTCTAACAATGACGGTATATTTTGATAGAACCTTAGCTTGATAAAAATAGTCTACAACATCAATTGCTTGAAACAAAAACCCCATGCTAATAATAAATATTATTGTTTTCTTTAGGCTGTCCATTTCTAGATACATCATGGATAAATAAATAGCTAATAAAGCAACAATAGAGCCAACCAATTTAAGAACAAAGGCCGTTCCCAAAAGGTAGTGGGTTAATTTGGGGGTTTTTACGATTTCTCTGGTTATAATCTGGTCAAAGCCTAGCTTTACAAACACCATGAAAAACCCTGTAAAAGCCATCGCATAGTTAAAAATACCAAAATCATTAGGTCCTAAATACCTAGCAACCCAAACACTTATAAATATCCCACCAAGTATCCGTAATATTTTATCAAAAAATAGCCATATAACATTATGATAGATATTTTTTTTATTCATAATGATTGTATACGCTTCCTAAATCTTCTACTTTTTTCAAAACTTTAAAACCACCTCAAAAGCCCCATTAATATAACTTTATGTTTTATTTTCCCAAGGAAAGTTTAGCTCAGGCGACTGCACCCCTAAAAATTCAACAAATTTTCGGTATGAACTTGTATCAGCAATATTAATAATCAATAAATCTTCAGGCCGGTCTTTAAAATATTCAATAACCTCTCGATTATGTCGCTCATAATGCGCAATCATAACTTCCTTATTATATGGGGCACTATCTGGAGTACCATGCAGTTTTACCGTGTTATACATAAAGCCTTGTCGAACATAAATAGCATTTTTTAGGTCTTCTAGTGTAGGGGGAACTCTACCGTTTAATCCAAATGACTTTCCATGAAAACGAACTATTGACTGATACCATTGTTCTGCATCATTCCTAATTGTCAAAATAAACTTACTCCCAGGATAAGCCCTATCTAAATATTTATAAGTACTTGGACAACTAAATGGAACATCTTGAAAAACCTGAGCGCTTTCACAATATTTAACTATCTGATCAAACTCACTTTTAAAATAATGCTTATCATATAACTTTTCAGCTCTGCGCTGATCACCAACAAAAAAACCTAGATCCTCAAAGGCTCTTTTTAGTGAAGTCGTCCCTGTTTTATTCCTTCCAATACAAAAATATTTGGCCTTTCCTTTAGCTTGCTGTTTTGTCTTAACCGCAACCAACCTTCTTCGGATAGTATTAATAATATTCTTTATATTTCTAATCACTCTCGCCTCTTTATTCATTGATAAAACAAATTAAAAGCATCTAAAATATCTTTATCATTCATCTCTGTGCGAGTAAATTGAAATCTTTCTTGCCCACTATATGGCTCGGACACACCGAAACTGTTTTCTCTCAGTTTATTACAAAGGCTTTCATAGACCGTTTCTGGGTTTTCACAAAAATATTCATATTGAACGGTCATTTTTTTATGCTCAGCCACATTAGCTAAGCCATCTTCCACTGCTTTATTAATATGATAAATTTGCCCTGCAACTTGCTCATAGGGATTAAGTTTTTTCAGCTCATAATACTCAGGTATTTTAAACGAATACCATTCATCAATACTGCCTAGCTGTCTTTCTCTAGCATCGAGTGCTGATGCAATATTTGTTAATGGGTCTCGTTTGGTATGAATAAATATCGCATTTTCAAATAATTGATCTAAAAAATCAATATTGTAGTTCAAGATCATAGCTTTTAACGCCATCGGTTTTTGAAAGACATCAATCATGCCTGCAAACTCAGAAACCATCGTTTTAGTATCTGACTCTTTTAACAAAAGCTCAGTTGGTAAATAATCTAAGTCTGTAAAAGGCAAAAATCGTCGCCAGAAATACCAAAATTCATTAGGAGCTAATGCCCCTTTGGTTTTGCCGTTCTCAGAGGAAAAATCCACATTACTATTAAAGTCTTTTAATTCATCACGAAAATTATAACGTTCATCTGCCAATAATAACTGCAATTTTGCCCCTATAATAGGCGCTTGATAAAACCGTGATAATAAATTAGTAGGATATGAAAATAAGCCCGTATTAGCGAACCACTGCATCATTAATGTTGAACCCGATCTATGTGGACCGACTATAAATACAATGGGGAAGTTAGGCTTTTCTATTCTTAATAACTTTTCTTCTATTGTCCACAAGTCACTATTAACTTCTGTCAACAAACTTTCAAGCGTTTGATTTCTTTTAAAATCTGATTGACGCTTCTCTGCATTTTTTTTATTCATCTTTACCTTCCGCCAAAACAAATAAAATTCTATCCATGTCACTCTCATCATATCGTTGATCAATTGGTAAAGGTACGAGCTGATCAACAAGTTGTTTTTCCATATCACAACACCCTTTTCTATCCTTTACTTCCCCCCAATAACTAGCCACATATATATTTTCAGAAATAAAATGACTCTTTAATTTGTTATTGATAGAAACGAATGGGTAAATCATCGCAGTATCTAGGTAAGAAGGATCAAATTTGAGAAAATTTTCTTCTTGCAGCTTTGAATGCAAATACTCGAAGTTGTAGTTTCTCTTGCATTTAACTTCTTCATAATCAATTGACTTTAAAATCGCGCGGGTTATCTTTGACATTAATTTTATAGGCTGATTAATGAGGCGATTTTCTGCTTTATGGTAAAGCTCATAATAGTCACCTGCATTCTTATCTATCCGCCCCAAAAGCTGAGTTGCAAACTCTGCGGATTCATCATACTCAAACTGTTCATTCATCCGCTTATTCGTATATAGATAGCCCCCGTCACTCACACCAAAGAACTTCCTAGGACTATAAAAAGTATCAATATTTTCAATTGGCATCTCATAGAAATTTTGGGTATTATCGACAATGAATCTTTTAGAATATTTTTTTGCTAAGCCTTTAACATAATTAGATTTTAGGCCAAAATAATTTACATAAAGTATCTTTTCACCTTCTTTTACTTCTATATCACCAATAATTTCGAAATTATTATCAATATTATAAAATTCAAAAGGCACTCCCTCTGATACAAGCGGCTCTAATATAGAATTACAAATATAATATGGAAAATATACTTTTTTTGGTTGCTGGGCTTTAATAATATATAAGAAACAACTTCGTCCACTATTAAGATTCAATGCATCCTTGTGATATTCGCCCTTATCACTCAATTCAAGCTCAAAATACCCCCCAATTTCTTTCATATCAACTCAAATTCTATTAAATATCTCTTAACTTGTTCTTTATCATTAAACATCAGTACATCAATAATTGATAAATTAGGCCTAAATGGTGATTGGAACTGTTGGTAGTCTATCGCTTTATTTTTTATAAAGAGAAGTTCAATATTTTGCTGAGAAAAGGTTTCTTTTTGATAGAGTTCCTGCCCCCCAATTGCGTTAATATATTGCTTTGCATGCAATACGTCACATATATTTAGAATTTTAGACTGGCCCTTCAAATCATTATTTTTTTGGAGCTCACTAGATACCAATATATTTGTTTTTATATCGAGATAAGCACATATCTTTTTTATAGATAAAGTCAGAAATTGAGCCAAGTTCTCTTCTTTATTTTGCAATACTTCCTGTATCAACGGAAATACCTCTTCAAAATAAGGGGATTTTTTATAGGTCTGCTCAATTGTTTTTAGTATTTTGGGGGACTTATTCCCAACCATTACACTATTAATTAACTTAAATGAACTGGCTCCAATTAATTGCAAGCTAATAAGCTGATCAGAATCATTCCCAATAATATTATTTCTATTGATCCACCCCTGCTTGATAAAATTAACATCATCATAAATAACAAAAGTATCGACTGCTGAAATAAGTTGCCAATAGCCAATATAGGGGAAAAAGTAAGGTTGCATAATGGCCAATTTCATAAACAATCCTTAATAAATTTTATAATCATAAATTGCTCATTATCTGTTAGCTCGGGATAAATCGGTAAACACAATATTCGTTCTGACAGTTCTCTTGATACAGGCATGTATTGCTTTGGCTCAATATAATTTAACGTATCTAATGATGGATAAAAGTATCTCCTCGGAAATATATTCTTTTCATTGAGTGCTTTTTGGACTAAGAGGGTTTGCTCTTTATCTTTTAAAATAATGGGGAAATAACTAAAGTTCTGTGTTGTGTCATTATTTTGTTGTTGAAATGTGGTTATTCCAGCTAATTCTTGCTGGTATTTTTCATAAATTGCCTGTCTTTTATCACTGACCATTGCCATATCATCTAACAGTGCCAAGCCCATGGCGGCTTCAAATTCGTTCATTTTAGCATTAGTACCAAGCTCTGGTATGGATTCCTGATTTTCAATTCCAAAGTTAATGAGGTATCTGGCCTTTTCCACTAAATCATCATCATTAATAATAAGCGCGCCACCTTCAATAGTATGAAAAAGCTTAGTGGCATGAAAGCTAAGCGTGGAGATATCGCCATAGTTTAGGATGCTTTTCCCTTTGTATTCCACACCAAAGGCATGTGCCGCATCATAAATAACTTTGAGATTATTATCTTTTGCTATTTGGGCAATTTCTTCAACGTCACACCCACTGCCAAAAACATGAACGGGGACTATCGCGCTGGTATTTTGGGTGATTGCCTTTTTTATATTTTGAGGATCAATATTAAGTGTATTGGGGTTGATATCAGCAAAGACCGGCTTCAACCCGTTGGTGACTAATGAACTTGTGGTGGCAACAAAGCTGAAGGGTGTCGTGATCACATAGTCTTTAATTGATAGCGTTCGGTATGCTATTTCAAGTGCCACAGTACCATTGGCAACCAGAACTATATTGTTTACGCCCAAAAACTCAGCTAATCTTTTTTCCAGCTCTCTAACTAAAGGTCCATTATTGGTAACCCAACCATTTTCATAGATTTTATCTACATATCGTTTGTATTTTTCTTTATCTGGTAGATATGTTTTTGTTACGTTAATCAATTAACTGTCCTCATAAGTATACAATATATAGTTAGGGTATCAGCGTATTGAAACCCAAATTACTCAGTCCCTAAATAACGTGCGCGCCAAAGACCAATCCACTACCTCCAAAGAGTGACTTTTTATTCCCAGAATACATCTCCGGAATAAGCTACTCATTTATTATTCCACAGTGACAGACTTTGCCAAATTTCTAGGCTGATCTACATCAGTCCCTTTAATAATTGCTGGCTATTAAGTTCAAAATACCAATAACAAGCGCACCGGCCCCAATTAATATCCCAAAGCTCCGGCGCATTTACTCAAAGCGTTTATCCATTTGAGAATGGCCTGTTAAAATCAGTTCTCTTTGATATTTCAACTCATCTTTTACGCGAACCGTTCTTTCTCGTAAATCTAATTCGTAACGTATATTAGCATTACCGACCACAGGTGTTAATTCTATTGATTTTTGTATTTTCTCAATATCTTCTTACACAAGTTCCATTTTGTTTTTCCCTGATTTTCCCTGATTTTCCCTGATTTTCCCTGAT
>Ga0209494_1000846_pt1 | contig 13668 bp, 15 predicted proteins | sample EN1Hudseemescosm_FD_184628 | JGI IMG/M metagenome (GOLD analysis project Ga0209494, IMG submission 184628) | Methane-oxidizing microbial communities from mesocosms in the Hudson Canyon - EN1B Hudson Canyon (SPAdes) (version 2) | ecosystem: Environmental > Aquatic > Marine > Cold seeps | place... | reverse complement strand
TCACTCGATAACGCCATGCAAACCGCATCGAGCTTAAATGTTTTGCTATACTTCCTATTCGACATTTGGACACCTCTTTCATAAGATTAACTTAAAAATGTGTGTCCGTTAATTGGGGTACGCCTCAGTAGTCTACATGCGTAACAGCAGGTATTGTCGAACGCTTAATATTTAACCTATTAATACCAAATAACAATTCATCATTCTTGTTAATTTCACACTGAATTGATTCTCTAACATTTGCAACAAAAAGCATGTAGTGGCTTAATCCTCTACTTTTAACTTCGGTTATAAATGGGGGGATTACAATTACTTTTAAAAGATCAATTGAAACGTAGCTTTTTATCTTCAAAAAACCAAAAAAGACTCATAAACAAAAAATAAGAAAGTGTATCAATATAGCCAAAAACTTGATTATTGGCTGGGAAAAAGATGAACATTAAGGCAAGTATAGGGAGAAGGCTCATTCCATAAAAACTATTATTATAAATAACGGAGGCCCAAACTCTAGATAGAAAACACCCCAGAATAAACATCAAAACTGACAACCCAACAAAGCCAAAATCATTAGCAAACTGTCCATAAAAACTATGCCATTGGGCGCTCGACCAATACTCAGATATTTGAGCCTGCAAAGTAAGATTTGAAACATCAATTCCTGTTAGCATTAAAAGTTGGCGTTGTAAAAAAGCTGAATTACCAAACCCAAATGTCCAGTTTAGGTCAAGATCTAAAATCAATGAAAAACCGTAATAACCTTGGACTAGGTAATAGTTTAGCCAAACAAAAGCATAATAATAAAAATCAAGAAAACCATTAAAATCTGGCGTTAAAGCTGAGATGGTTATATCTCCAAGCGGAGATGTCGCAGAAAAATATTCAAACCCGCCACCCCTTCTAGACATTAGGTATCCAAAGTAACCTATAGGAATTAAAAAGGCAACTCCCATGAAAGCAATTATCTTTGAAAAATTTCGGGTTGTTCTTATATAAAATATTACAAATAAAGATAAAGAAATAAATATAAAAAATATAAAAATTACACTATTCGTTCCAGATGCAAGTCCTGAAGAAATAAATAGAAAAGCATAAATTAAGACCAGACATTTTTTGAAATAACTTAAATCATTCCAAAAGTATAAAAATAAAAATATAAAAAAGAGCTTAAAGAAGGCGAAGAACATTGAAATAATATTAAACACCCTCGAGTTAGAGGTCAGCCCGTCTGAAATAGCATTCATTCGCCCCAAATACACCAAACCAGGCTCCCTAATCCCCCTAGCAAGGTCCTCGAAAAGATTATAAGGAATGATTGATTGTGCAAGCATCAAGTTTTGATAAGTGCCCAATACACTTAAGACGCCAAAAGACAACGAAAAATAAAATAACTTTGATGAAAATCTTTTATCAATTTTTATTTTATTAAACTTATACGTTCTTATCGAAATGTAGTAACCAAGAATAAATGCGCCATGGTATAAAAACATTAGCATCAAAAAAAGGGCTGAATTATGCCCTCTAAACTGGATAGGACCCAAATAATATAATAAAAGAGTGAACAGCAAATAGGCTTCCAGCAGTACAAGTGGTAAGTATTTTTTTATAATTTGGCCTTCAAGGAGTAACGGTACTTATACATAAATATGAATATATTTTTACTAAATGGAGCATATGAAATAAGTAAAAGAGCAATATTTATAAAGCTAAAATTCAGCTTTATGGAAAGTTTCAAAATCTCCCTCCGTTGAAAATTGTCACTAATTCTAAAAGATTTTCCAACTAAATACCTTGATTTTCCAATTGAACAAGTAACACATAGCTCTGGATACTTATTGGAAACAAAATCTAAGACCGATAAAAACTCATGCTCATAAGAACTGACATCCTTTCCGTTGTTGTCGCCATACTTTCTGTACTTACATAAGACTTCATCAATAAATCCAATATCACCACTCATTGCCATTTCAATTTGCATTAGCCAATCACTAATATAGTTAAATTCATTATTAAAAAAAATTTTGGGTAGTGTGGATTTCCTAGCCATAATACTCATTGATGCTGGAATGCCCATTTCTGTTATTAATGACTTAACATCTTTTATAGCATATTTGGGATTTTCATTCGTATTTAATATTTTTCTGCCAGATTCTGAATTAAAAATCTCAACTGGATGATATGAAAAACTATAATTAGAATTCACCTCCATAAATTCAAATTGTTTTCTGATTTTTCCTGGCAACATGATATCATCACCAGCAAAAAAACAGACATACTTTCCCTTGACCCTCTCTAGCAAAAAATTACAATTTTGTGTAATTCCTAAATTATGAGGCTGATAAAAAATTTTTAAATTATTTATACATTCATATTTTTTTAAAATATCTCTAGTTTTATCCGTTGAAGCATCATCTGACACCAAAACTTCGAAAGTCTCAAAATTTTGATTTAAAATCGAATCGAGACACTCTTTTACAAACTTATCAGAGTTATATACAGGTACGATTACACTTACTGAAACAGACTTAAAGTTCACGTTTAAATTCAAACATTTTAACTAACTTACTTTTTAATGCATTTATCATAAATTTTAGAACGTCAAAACCCACCATTTTATATCCTAACAAGATAAAATTTATTTTCCAAGATAGCGTTCTTTTTTCAAATATAGTATCCGAGGAAAACCCTCTTATATTAAAATCTGTATTAAGTTTATATTTTTCTGCCTTATCAATAACAACTTCTTTTACCCACTTACCTCTGTAAATTGCACCACCTTTTTTAGAGTTAAACTTATAAATATCTTCTTCTTTTTCGCCTGGACAATAGAACTTTTTTTTATCCCCAATAGTACGAAATGTGCCAAAAGCTTCCCAAGCCCAAGGGTTGTCAAATACACCTGTATAATTCAATAAATCCTTTCTTCGCCATATTGCTGGTGCAGAATTTAACCTATAGTCAACTTTATCATCTAACAAAACATACTTATTGCCTTTTTTTCTGTCAGACATCAGGTAAGTATTTTCTTTTGTTTTTAACCCTAGTTTTGTTAAATATACAACGGCAATATCAAGATCCGAATCCATTCTTAAAAGAATCTCATTCAATTCTAAGTCATCAATAAAATGCTCTAAAATGAAGTCATCATAGGCAGATAAGACAAACTCTGTCTCGATTTCTTGTAGTGAGCCTCTTAATCGTAAACCCCAAGAGCCGCTACCTTTAAAGTTACTAATAATAACATTTGCGCCTAAATTTGGTTTTTTTTGTTCTGTATTCAATACAACTTGTAACTCTCTATGAGGCCAATATTCATTTAATGCTGAGAAAAAGAAAGGCCAAACATCAGAATATGCATCACAACTATTTACTAAAATAGTCAATTTTTTTCTAATTAAATTCATCTTTTCCACTTAAATATACTAAAAACAATAGGTAAGGCTTTAAAAAACACCGCATGTTTCTGAATTTAGTTGATGCTTTTGAAGGTATATTCCGATAACAGTCTCATTGCGGAATAAATAATAAGTTAGTGTGTGAGTATCTTTTATTGGGTTCGTGTTCGCGCAACGTGCCGTCTCGCAATTCAAATACTTTGTAGTTATGTTCTAGCAAGAAATGCACACAGGCACTGCTGTTCTTGAACTCACCGTCATTAACATCACCAACTTCTAGTGTAATTGTCGGGCGGACATTTCTTAAAGTATTCGTCATACCTTTTAAAATATCGTACTCTGCATTCTCCGCGTCTATTTTTATGAAGTCAGGTCGCACTCCGGACTTCTCAATATACTTGTCTATTGATATTGCCTTTACATCGTATCCCTTAGGGTTCATTTTCGCCACAATTGAATCTTCAAGCTTAGCACCGTAAAGCGAATTAAATGCTGACCATTGCGTGCCATAGTCTATAAACTTAAGGGTTGTTTCCTCTGACCAAGCTGCGACGTTGTTAAGCGTCACGTTGCTTTTTAACCCCAGATTTGAATGCACGATCTTGTAAGTTTCCATGGTTGGCTCGAAGCCGTGTACCTGCCCCTCATGCCCTACAAGCCTCGATGCCAGCATAGAGTAGTACCCGAAATGCGTACCCACATCAAAAAATGTCTGCCCAGGTTTAACATGCGTCATGACAATTGTGGAAAGATCTGGTTCAAAGTAACCATACCTATACAGAAAACATGAAACAATCTCAGGAAACGCTACATTCATGTCTTCTCCCCAGAACAAACGAGCTTTCAGCTTTATAGTTCTCTGCGTTGCTTGACAAGTTTTTTCTAGCAGCTTAGACCAAAGCAGCCGCACTGGCTGCTTTAAGACTCTTTGAAACGGGTTACCATTATTTTTTTCAACACATAGCTTTAGTGAAATGGCAAGCTGTTCGAGGTCAGTATTATCCATATTATTTCTATCCTATAAGATATTTTATGTTGCTGTCTCTATCATAATATTTGCAATAATATTTTAATAAATACCAGCATGATTGACGAGCACTGATTTTAAAATAAAGAAACTATCACTGCTTAACAAGTGAAGAAAACTTTTCTTTACTTTTGATTCATGTGACCCATTCTTTGAATTAGATCATTGAATAAGTTGGCAAGCCTAGTCCCAATATATTAGTCAGCTCACGTAGGGTCTGTGCACAACGGCATCATCGATTAATTAATTTTTTAAGTACTTTATTTCTAATTAATGAAACAGAGGTGGAAGTTACAATAAAAAAGCCGATGCTAACCATAGCCAATTTTAACAAAATTGTCATTCTTGAGTCGCTGATATCAATATGGATAGTGTTTTTTATAATATAGGCTAATGCGGTTATAGATAATAATATAGGCAGCATATCTTTGAATAACCATTTGAAGTGAAATCTGGGAACAAATTTACTATGAACAGCCAATGTAAATCCGAAAAACCAAATTAAACTAAATACAAACCAAAGTTGGCTTGCTCCAATTGCACCATATTTTGTGGTTACAAAATAAATTAACGGAGCCTGCACTATAAGCGAAAGCGTCATACCAATTACATATAGTCTAAGTTTGCCAAATGCATTCTGCAGATAATATTGGCAGCTACCCATTACATATGTGCTAGATCCCAAAACATACCACTGAAGTACTTCACCCCCCCATAAATAAGTCCTATTATCACCAGTAAGTGAGTACAGTATTTCTTGAGGGTAGATAACAATTAACATTGCTGTTGAAAACACAACCCATGTCACTATTTGAGTCATATCAGTATATAAAGAAATCATCTCGTCTATACTTTCCCTAGCTACCAGCATTGTTATTCTAGGCTGAAAAGCTATAAAAACTGGGATAGATAGACTTATCACTCCGCCAGAAATTATTGTGATTATGCTGAAATATCCAAATATTTTTAAAGATAACAAGCCCGATAGAAGTAACTTATCAAATTGACTTACAATTATTTGGACAGCAGATGTATATGTTACGCTCATTGAAAACGGGAGTATTTCGCGGAAAAATCTCCAATCTATTTTAAACCATTTTTTACTGATAGTGGATGAAGGTAGGTCGTAATAAAATCTTCCGCCAAGAATTCCAACTTCCAAGACAGCAATAACCAGTTGATACTCAAAAAATAATTCAATATCGTTTGATATGTACGCTAAAATTAAAAAAGCGCCTATATATTTAAGGCTAGTAATTGCAATGGCGGCTTTATTAAGCCAAATTTGATCTTCAAACCCAATGATTCCACCACGATAAAGTGTGGAAAAAAATCTTAGTCCAATTATTATACCCATGATACTAATGCAATACGAAATACTTTCAGGGTCTAATAAGATAGCTTTTATCCATTTGTAAGCAAGCCAATTGCTTTTGAAATAGACGGCCAATACAATGATTATAGCTAATGCAATAAATACTATTTCAAAACTTCTTAACAAATTATTGAATTGTTTAAATCCAAAAACTTGACCTCTTGCGAAGGATACTTGTCTACATAATGTTGCACTGAGGCCCAGGTCAAGCAAATTTAGCCAATTTTGCATTATCATAAAAAAACCAAATAATCCGTAGGATTCCGCACCAAGATATTGTAAGTAGAGAGGCGTGCAGATGACCATTACAGCTATGGTGTAGCCTTGACCAAAATAGTTAGCTATTGCATTATACTTAATGCTAGCCATTTCTTTATAAGTCATAGGACTATCCGCATATTGACATTTTTAAATTCTTTGAATATGAAGCTGGTGAGCAATTTTTAAACTGTCCAGTTAATACTAAAAAAGAGGGCGCAATGTAAGCTGCAAGTGCCTTGTTAATAAACTAGAGTCACTAACATTTTAAAAAGGTAGTGATAAAGCTAAGGATGGATGTTTTAACAAGTGTCATCAAAATAAATCCACCGCTTCAATCACTCGGTTCACTTCTTCAGCCTTTATCACTGGGCTGATCGGTAAACTTAACACTTGCTGATGAATTGACTCTGTGAGTGGGTAGCTTTGTTTCGACCAGGCTTGGTAGGCTTGTTGTTGGTGCGGAGCAACTGGATAGTGTATTAAAGTTTGCACACCTTGTTCGGTTAGGTGCTGTTGCAGTGCTTCACGCTGTTGGGTGCGAATTACAAATAAGTGCCAGACATGGCTATTGCTTGTAGTAGATAAATCACCGTGTTTAGTTGGCAGGATAATATTTTTGCTAGTTATACCTTCTTGGTAGGCTTGAGCTACTTTTCTTCTTTGTATTATTTCTTTTTCTAGGTGACTTAGTTTTACTCGTAGAAAGGCGGCCTGTATCTCATCTAGGCGACTGTTCACTCCTCTGTAGAGGTTTTGGTATTTTTTATGACTACCGTAGTTACCTAATGCGCGGATGGTTTGTGCGAGTTCGTCATCATTAGTTGTGATGGCGCCTGCATCACCAAGCGCACCTAAGTTTTTACCTGGATAAAAGCTAAAGCCTGAAGCATCTCCCCAGTTTCCAGATTTTTTGCCGTTAATACTAGCACCGTGCGCTTGTGCAGAGTCTTCTAGCACTAACAGGTTATGGCGCTTAGCAATGTCTATAATGGTAGGCATATCGGCAAGCTGTCCATATAAGTGTACGGGCAAAATCACTTTGGTTTTCTTGGTGATGGCATCTTCAATGTTTTTAGGGCACAAATTATAGCTAGCGGCATCTGGCTCTACCAATACAGGTACTAGGCAGTTTTCGGTAATGGCTAAAATACTAGCGATATAGGTATTAGCAGGCACAATAACCTCATCACCCTCTTTCAGTTTACCTAGCTCTTTCCATGCGCGCAGAGTTAGTATTAACGCATCCAAACCATTAGCTACACCAATGCAATGTTTAGTGCCACAATATGCAGAAAACTCTTCTTCAAAACCTTTAACTTGAGTCCCTTGAATATACCAGCCCGAATCAATTACATCTGTTGCTGCTTGTATCAACTCATTACGGTATTGTGCATTTATTGCTTTTAAATCTAAAAACGGGATCATTTTATCTCTAACTCATAAAAATCATGTACAACAGCTCGCGCTCCAAAACCTTCTTTTTGTGCTATAAGCCCCGTATTTAAATACCTACCTGCATCTTCGTTTGAAATACCAAAATCAAAATATTTTTTATCTTTATATACATCTTTTATTAAATAATCTATTAATAAATCTAACGCCCCTATCTCTCTACCTAGTTCAGTATTTGCTAAATACTGAGTATGTACTATATTCTTATTTTCATAGATTAAAGCCCCTGAAACTATAACTTCGTCTTTTTTAGATAAAAATAATTTAATATTTTTAGGAAACTGTTTTGCCAGTGATTTTATCTCTTCTAAACTATGAACTGGTTTTACTTTATGTTGCGACTCCAACACATTAGACAACAAACTCCAGAAAAAATCATAATCCTCAGACATTATAGTTTTTACATTTTCTTTCTTCGCTTTATTAATCGTCCACTTTCTGCCTTTTGAGTATCTAACTTGTTCCGTCAAATCTATCGTAGATGTTATATCCCTTCTAATTAACTTAGCATTACTTCTAAAAAGTGAATATCGATCTTCCTCTGACGGTTTTATGTGATAAATATATGGAATGCACTTATATAAAACTTTTTTAATATTCTCTTGTTTTAAAAAAACAATTAAAGCATAAAAAATATTTAACATAGTTTCAGTTTTCATTTTATCATCGACTACAAAGCCACCAAATGTCAGTCCTTGATGAGAATATATAATATTATCTTTAATATTTGCAGGGAATATAGAAATTAATTTTTTATTTTCATCAAATATAAGTAAAGAATAATCGTCAAATCTATCAGAATGATATTCCATATAATTCCTAAAAAATAAAAAATTACTGTTTTTAGCATTTTTTACAAATTCATTCCAAATATTTTCATCTTCTTTTCTATATCTTATAATATCCATTTAGCTCTCAATTAGTTCTGCATATCCAAAACCACCCTTACCCATATTATTACCATTATAAAACATATATGTCTTATTTTTAGCCATTACTATTGATGGGTAACTTAAATGAACAGAGTCCCATCCATCATTAGATAGTCCTATTCCAATTTCATTATCATCTCTCTTCCAATTTACTCCATCACTGGAAGTTGCCTGTCCTGCAAGGTATCGTCCATCAGTAGTACCGTAAGTAAAGTTCATAAGATATCTATTATTTTTTTTATAAACTCTAGGGCGACCTATTCTGTATTCAAAGTTTAATTTATCATTTTCAATACACTTAATCCCAGACTCTTTAAAGTTCAGCCCATCTGTTGATTCAATATAATTCACATCATATTGAGGGAAATACGAACTATTTATATTTTCCCAGCCATTACCCGTTGCATACCAAATTTTAAATTTATTATCCTCATAAATAACAGAGTGAATGGCTCTGATATAAAGCCCTTCTTCATTCCTCTCTAAAATAGGGGTTTTTTTATACCTTTGGAAGGTTTCTCCATTATCATTACTTATTGCTAAACCACTATAAGCTAAAAACTTAGCCTTTTTAACCAGCTGAAACCCGACATAATATAAGTATATCTCTACACCAACCCTAATTACATCTCCTAAAATCACTCCATTATCATCAAACATACCATCTGACCCAATATCCAGTACTGGATTATCTGAAACCTTTAAAATATTAGATGGATTTCTAGCATCTACATCTACATACCCAATTCGACCAACCCCCTCTTCATCCCTGAAGCTTGAGTAAACTCTAATAATATTTTCATTTAATAAGAATGCTGTAGGTGTTAATGCTGAATTATCTTTCCAACTACCGTCAAGAGGTGGTATATATATCAACCCTTTCTTTTTCCACTTCATAAGCCCTCCTTAATTCTAAATAACTTATGAGTATTTATTTTGGACAATTCGGTCTGTTTTAACTGAAAAAATTCCTTTTCATGTGTATTTTTTTGTATTAATGTTCCCGCACCAATAAAGTTATCTCTTGCTATTTTTATATTATTTTCGATAGTACAATTCACCCCTAGAAATGAACTATTCCCAATCTCACAAAACCCTGAAATTACACAGTGCGATGAAATAAAACAATTATCTTCAATTACAGTTCTATGACCAATATGATTACCACTCCACAAAGTAACATTATTACCAATTTTAACAAATGCTTGTAGGGTGTTATCTTCAAAAATAAAGCAGTTATCGCCTATTTCAACATTATGCCAAACAAATGTTTTGCTACTAATATAACTTGCAAGGACATAGCCTTTGCTTTTTAATTCGTTATAAAGTGCAGTTCTATCTCTATTCAGTTTCCCTGAACTTATGGCAATAAATGCATCGTACTCAGTCGTAGAATGGGTTTCTTGGAGTTCTTCTAATGCGACAATAGGTAAGCCATAAAGTGTTGATTCATTCATGTATTCTTTATTTACTGCAAAGGCTGCTACAGTATAGCTAGAGTCATGAGTAAAATATTCGTAGGCTAACATCGCTGTTTCACCAATCCCAATAATGATTAGTTGTTTATTTTCTTGCACTAACCTGCTCCTTAAAATCATCGTAATCACGAATGTAATCCGCTTCGTCATAATGTTCACTAGCGAGCACTAATAATACACAGTCCTTGCTGAAATAATGCATCTCCCGCCAGACCATCGACTCAATGAATATCCCTTTGGTCGATGAGTCTAGCCAAACTTCAGCTTTTTCCTTACCGTTATCCAGTAACATTTTGCATTTCCCGGTAACACATACAGCAACTTGCTTCAGAGCGCTGTGCGCATGGAACCCTCGACTAACACCTTCTTTAGTGCCAAAAAGGTAGTAAACCCGCTTAATGTCAAAAGGAACGGTATTGTTAGACTCTAGGGCGACCAAAGAACCTCTTTCATCGCCCAGCGGTGGAAAATCAATTAATTTAATTAAGTTCATTGGTACAACCCGCAATCTCTAATAGATATTGTCCGTAGCTATTTTTTCTCAACTGTTCACCCTTTTCTTTTAATTGCTCCTTAGTAAGCCAACCGTTGTTAAAGGCAATTTCCTCCAAACAAGCAATTTTGTAATTTTGACGTCTCTCAATAGTCTCAACAAACTGGCCGGCTTCCAATAAGCTTTCATAAGTCCCCGTATCCAACCATGCGAATCCACGACCTAGCACTTCGACATTTAAGTCGCCACGATCTAAATAAGCTTGATTCACACAGGTTATCTCAAGCTCGCCTCTGTGTGAGGGTTTAACTAGCTTCGCAATACTTATGACATCGTTGTCGTAAAAATACAGGCCCGTTACCGCAAAATTCGACTTTGGCTTTTTTGGTTTCTCTTCAATACTAATAGCGTGCATGTTGTCATCAAATTCAACTACGCCAAAACGCTCTGGGTCTTTAACTTGGTAGCCGAACACTGTAGCCCCTTGCCCAGACTCGACACGCCTCACAGCATCATGTAACTTAGGAGTAAAACCCTGCCCATAAAAGATATTATCTCCCAACACCAAACAGACACTATCACGACCAATGAACTCTTCACCAATAATAAAGGCTTGAGCAAGTCCATCGGGGCTAGCTTGCTCAGCATAGCTAAGTCGTATTCCAAAGTGACTACCGTCTCCTAATAATTTTTGGAAACTAGGTAGGTCTTCTGGAGTCGATATAATCAACACCTCATTAATACCTGCCAACATCAATGCCGACAAAGGATAGTAGATCATCGGCTTGTCATAAATAGGTAGAAGCTGTTTTGAGACCCCTTTTGTAATAGGATAAAGACGCGTACCACTACCACCTGCTAATACTATTCCTTTCATTATTTTCTTCCTAATCGTTCGCGTTGGTAGCTGCCATCTTGGACATGTTGGCACCACGTTTGGTTATTCAAAACCCATTCAACCGTTTTTTTGATGCCACTTTCAAAGGTTTCTTGCGGTTTCCAGCCGAGTTGTTGGTCTATTTTACTCGCATCGATGGCGTAGCGCATGTCATGTCCTGGTCTATCGGCAACATAGGTAATTTGATCTTCATAACGACCGGCTTTGGGAACAAGTTCATCGAGTATCTGACAAATGGTTTGCACTACTTCAATGTTCTGCTTTTCGTTGTAACCGCCAATATTATAGGTTTCGCCTATGCTTCCTTGAGTTGCAACAAGCACCAATGCTCTTGCATGATCTTCAACATACAACCAATCTCGAATTTGGTTGCCTTTGCCATAAACGGGTAACGGCTTACCCTCTAGCGCATTGAGGATAACTAACGGGATAAGTTTCTCTGGAAAGTGATACGGCCCGTAGTTATTTGAACAGTTTGTTATTAGCGCTGGGAAACTGTAGGTTCGCTGCCAAGCCCTAACCAGGTGATCAGAGCTTGCTTTACTGGCTGAATACGGTGAGCTCGGCGCGTAAGGCGTTGTTTCTGTGAAAAGTGGCAAGTCATTGCCATCAACACCTTCGTCATCTGGGTGTGGCAAATCGCCATACACTTCATCGGTCGAAATATGATGGAACCTGAAACCGTCCTTTTTCTCGCTATCAAGCTGATTGTAATAATCACGAGCTTGTTCCAACAATGTGTAGGTACCTACGATATTCGTCTGAATGAACTCACCTGGGCCATCAATAGACCGGTCCACATGTGATTCTGCCGCTAAGTGCATAATAATATCGGGTTGGTGTTGTTCAATAACACGCTTTACTTTCTGCGCATCGCAGATATCCACACACTCAAACGCATACCGATCATCATCACTCACACTGGCCAGTGATTCTAAATTACCCGCATAGGTCAATTTATCAACATTCACAACGGCATGTTCCGTGTCATTGATAATATGACGGATAACTGCTGAACCAATAAAGCCGGCGCCGCCGGTAACTAATATTTTTTTAACTTGCATAAAAACCTTGATATCAATTAACAAACGATTGAATGCCTTCCTTAATTTGAGTGTTTAGTTTAAAATTTACGCTCGCCATTAGGCCACTCACATCCGAATATGTCCTAGCCACATCACCTGCTTGCATAGGCCTATTATTCCTTTTAGCTTCTTTCTCCGTGGCAGTTTCAATCGCTTTAATAAAACGATCCAACTAGACAGACTGATTATTACCAATATAATAAGCTGTTGTTACAGATTTGGGTAAATTTCCAGGTTAATCTACATCAAACTACATTAAGTCACTACCTTTAAAACTGTCATGAATTGTTTTAACTGTACTCCTGATTTTTCATCTTCAAAAACATATAACAGCCCGCCTCGGGCTTTCAATTCTTGAAGATTTGATTTCAGTTTTTCCAGCAACGCATCTAACAACGCGAAGGTAGATAAAACCCCTTATCGCGCCCACTTTTCGAAATACCTATGCCTACACAGGCTGCGTATGAGCTGCCAACCAACCGCGTAACGGGTCAAAACTGAAATCACCCGAGGAATACAACCCTAAAATAAAATCTTGCGACTCTGCATCTGTTGCAACAATCTCAAGGCCATTAATTGCCAAAAAAACATAGGTCGCAGCAAATGCCGTCCGTTTATTACCGTCAATGAAAGGATGATTTTGTGACAAGCTCTCCCATAACGCGGCCCCTTCATCGATCAGGGTTGCGTAATAACCAGTCTGCGGTCTAAATAGTGCCGCTTCTAATAAACCTGGATCCCTAATGCCTTCACGACCACCAAATCGGGCGATTTGATCGGCATGAATAGCGACTACATCCTCTACACGAATGTAGTCAAAAGTCATTGCGCTAATTTTTTATACAATCCCGGAAAACGCTCCGTGCTTTTTAAATAAGCTGCCATAACATGCTCTCTGCCACGAGCCTTTGTATTATCTTGAACAGTTAAATGTTCTCGAAGTGCATCTTCAACAATTGCCTGAATTTGCCGACCTTCATCATGCGCCAACTGCCGCACAGCGGCTAACAAGTCAGAATCCACTTGGGTTGCAAATTTCTCTCTGATTACTGCCATATCAATCCCCATAAAAATACATCATCATCTATCATGATATATCTTGACGACTCATTCTTCAACCATTTACCACGCTGAAAAGGATTATTTAACGTAGAATATGTTTGTCACATTCATTAATGATTTTTTGTAACTTCAATTGATTACTATTCATAGCTTTACACCCGTTCTTATCGCTTCTTTTTCTATGGGTCTGTTTTTATCTTTAGCAAGAATAAC
>Ga0209494_1000839_pt1 | contig 13727 bp, 10 predicted proteins | sample EN1Hudseemescosm_FD_184628 | JGI IMG/M metagenome (GOLD analysis project Ga0209494, IMG submission 184628) | Methane-oxidizing microbial communities from mesocosms in the Hudson Canyon - EN1B Hudson Canyon (SPAdes) (version 2) | ecosystem: Environmental > Aquatic > Marine > Cold seeps | place... | reverse complement strand
GACCATCTGGATGGCCTCGAAGTGGTTGTGGTTCATCTTCCAGTTTCCGCTGATGAGCGGCTTGCGATCGGCCATCTTCGGCTCCCTCTCCAGATTCCTGTCTAGTTCCCCGTCAACCCGTCCTCGCCGCGAAGGGCCGCAAGGCCCGGTAGGTCGCCCTTCTCCATCAACTCCAGGGACGCACCGCCGCCGGTCGACACGTGGTCCATCCTGTCGTCCAGGCCGAACTGGCGGGCCGCCGCCGCACTGTCACCACCACCCACCACCGTGAAACCGCGACAGTCGGCCACGGCCTCGGCGACCGTACGCGTTCCGGCGTCGAACCGGGGATCCTCGAACACGCCCATGGGCCCGTTCCACAACACGGTTCGGGCTTCGGCGATCACGTCGCAAAATTCGACGGCCGAGCCGGGGCCGATGTCGAGGCCCATCCAACCATCGGGCATCGACGTGCCAACCTGGCGCACCTCTCCCCCGGCCGACGGGTCGCCGATCCTCCCGCCGGGGCCCAGCGCCGTGATGTCCAACGGCAGCCGAATCGGGGCACCGGAATCAAGCAGCCGGGCGCAGTCCTCGATCAGGTCCTCCTCCAGGAGGGACGAGCCGATGTTGGCTCCCTTCGCCGCGAGGAAGGTGAAGCACATGCCGCCACCCACGATGAGCTCGTCGACCACATCCAGGAGGGCTCCGATCACTCCCAGCTTGTCGCTCACCTTGGCTCCGCCCAGAATTCCTACGAACGGGTGGCGGGCAGAGTTGCGCAGGCCGGAGAGGACCTCCACCTCCCGAGCCAGCAGGCGGCCAGCAGCGGACGGCAGGTACCGGGGCGGACCCATGACCGAGGCGTGTGACCGGTGCGAGGCGCCGAAGGCGTCGTTCACATATGCGTCGTGGCCCTCGATGAGGCGTTCGGTGAAGCCTGTGTCGTCAGCCGTCTCGCCGGGATCGAACCGAAGGTTCTCCAACAGTTCCACACCGGGGACCAACTCTGCGAGCCTCGCGCGGACCGGCTCCATGGAATACGCCGGATCAGGTGAGCCGTCAGGACGCCCCAGGTGGGAACACGTCGTCACCTGGGCGCCGGCATCCAGCAGGTAGCGCAGGGTCGGTATCGCCGCCCTGATGCGCAGGTCGTCGGTTATGACCCCGCCAGCGAGCGGCACGTTGAAGTCACAGCGCACGAGCACCCGACGACCGTCTAGGTCGCCAAGATCCTCTAGCCGGGGAACGTCCACGGAATCGGCGGGCCGGACGGCTACTTCCGCTTCCCTGCCTTGGCCTTCTTCGTTCGTCGGGTGCCGACGATCCGCGCGAGGTCCACAAGGCGTGTTGAGTAGCCCATCTCGTTGTCGTACCAGCCGAAGACCTTCACCATCTTCCCCGCAGCCATCGTGAGGCCGGCGTCAAAGGTGCACGAGGCCGGCCGACCCACGATGTCCGAGGACACCAGCGGCTCCTCGCTGTAGTCCAGGACCTTGGAGAGCGGGCCGCTGCGGGCCGCTGCGGCAAAGGCTGCGTTTACCTGCTCGACCGTGGCCGGCTTCCTGAGGGTTCCCACGAAGTCGGTGATCGAACCATCCGGGATCGGCACACGCAGAGATATGCCGTCCAGTTTCCCCTTCATCTTGGGCATGACCAGGCTGGTGGCCCTGGCGGCACCGGTGGAGGTGGGCACGATGTTGATGGCCGCTGCCCTGGCCCTCCGGAGGTCGCTATGCGGACCGTCCACCAGGCTCTGGTCGCCGGTGTAGCCGTGCGTCGTCGTCATGAAGCCCTGCTCCACCCCGAATCTGTCGTCCAAGACCTTGATCATCGGAACAAAGCAGTTCGTTGTGCACGAGGCGTTGGAGACGACATGGTGCCGGACAGGGTCGTAGTCGTCATCGTTCACGCCGACCACGAAGGTGGCATCGGCGTCGCCGGACGGCGCAGAGATGATGACCTTGCTGGCACCCGAGTCGAGGTGCAGGGCTGCGCTGTCACGGCCGGTGAAGAAGCCGGTGGACTCGATCACGACGTCCACGCCGAGTTCGCCCCACGGCAGGTTGGCCGGGTTCCGCTCCGAGAGGACCCGGATCTTCTGGCCGTCGACGGTGATGCCGTCCCGGGTGGCCTTTACCCTCGCATCAAGTCGGCCGTGAACCGAGTCGTTGGCCAGGAGGAACGCCATGGTGTCGATCGACCCCAGGTCGTTGACGGCGACGAACTCCAGGTCCGCTCCCCGGGCCCTGGCCGCCCGGAAGAAGTTGCGGCCGATGCGGCCGAATCCATTGATGCCCACACGGACTGTCATGGGAAGTGCTGCCTCCTGCGACGGGTCGTCGCCCAACTGTTGCGAAACGGTCGGTGCCGTCATGACACCGGATCTCCGCATTGATAGCCGATCGTTCAGGCATCGACACGGATTCTCTACTGGAAAAGTCTCACAAGTTCGCGTCAACGCAGCCGGCCAGCGCTGCGCCCAATGCCACTGGGTCGTGGATCTTCCCACCCGGAGCCGATATCGGTGCACGTATGACGGCGCAGCGGCTCGAGACAGCGCCCTCGAACGCATCGTCCACCAGGACCACGTCAGGCCGGATCTCGTGGTCTTCCAGGACCTCCAGCTGGTCGGCGATCAGCTCCGGTGACTCGACGTCCGGCACGAGGTTCGCCACCAGGACCAACGGACCGGCCCTCACCGCGAGTGTCCCGACCACGTCGGGAGCGAGGGTGGCCGCCAGCACGCTCGTGTAGAACGAACCAGGACCCAGCACCACCTGGTCCGACCCTGAAATGGCCGCCACTACCTCCGGTGGCGATGACACGTCCGATGGCACGAGTCGGAGCCTCACGATCCCAGAAGCTCGATGGACTGCTACCTGCCCCTCGACCTCCCAGTCCCCAGTGTCCGCCACCAGGTCCACCGGTCGACTCGTGGCCGGCAGCACCCGACCCACGGAGCCCACCAGGCGACCCACCTCGTCCAGCGCACCCACGAGGTCCCCGCCGGCACCCACCAGGCCTGCGATGAGTAGGTTCCCAAGGGCGTGCCCATCTAACTCCCCGCCGGAGAACCTCCACCCAAGCTCGGCCGTGAGCATCGAACCGTCACCCAGGGCCTCGAAGCATCGCCGGAGGTCACCGGGAGCTGGGCCACCTTCCGACGCCCTGATCCGTCCACTGGAGCCGCCATCATCGGCGATGGAAACCACCGCCGTGACCTCCTCCGCATAGGTCCGGATGGCCCGCAGACTGGTCGCCAGGCCGTGGCCTCCACCCAGAGCACAGACCCGACGCGGGGCGCTCAACGCTCGACGTCGCGGTGGCTGACCACCGGATCGAAGCCCCTGCCCCTGAGCATCTCGGCGACCGTCTCGGCTACGGCCACCGACCTGTGCCGGCCACCGGTGCATCCGAATGCCACCGAAAGATAGGACTTACCCTCCGACACGTAGAACGGCATCAGGACAGCCAGCATGTCGTCCAACTGGTCCAGAAAGTCCTGGGTGGCGTCATGGCCCAGCACGTACTCGCTCACCGGTCCGTCACGCCCGTTCAACGGTCGCAGGTCCGGAATCCAGTGCGGGTTGGGAAGAAACCGGCAGTCGAAGACAAGGTCGGCGTCCCTGGGTAGGCCGTGCTTGTAACCGAACGAGGTGATAGTCGTGCGCATCGGACGGTCGTCCACTTCGCCGTAGAGGGCCGACACTCTGTCCCGTAGGTCGTGCACGTTCAGGTCCGAGGTGTCCAGGACCAGGTCGGCGGCAGCCCGGACGGGTTCCATGACGTCCCTCTCAGCCTCGATGGCCTCCTGTAGGCCCCTGTCCACCGGGAATGGGTGCGGACGCCTGCTGCTCTCGTAGCGGCGCACCAGGGCTTCGGTGGAACAGTCCAGGAAGACCACGCGTAGCCGTTCTCCCGTCTCCCTCAGCTCCTCCACCGCCCGGAGTGTCTCCCCACCGGCCAGGTCCGCCCTCAGTATGAAGGCCACCCGGTCCCACGAGGATCCACCACCGAGGGCCAGGTCCGCCACCTTGGAGCTGATCTCCGGGGGGAGGCGGTCAATGACGAACCAGCCGAGGTCCTCGAGGTCCTTGGCGAACTCACTGCGTCCCGCCCCGGAGAGGCCGGTGATCACCAGCAGGTCACTCATGGGAGCAGCGTAGACGCCGTCCGTATGGCCCTCACCGGCAGGAGCTGCTCCTCAGCCCTCCCGCTCGGCGACCAGCACCAGGAGGCGTGGGATCGTGGCGGCCTCCCGGTACTCCGACGCCCGGGCCAGGAAGCCTTCCGGGGGTGCAGGTTCGTGCATTCGTCGTAGCACCAGCCCGTTGTCGGCCATGGCGTTCACATAGCGGCTGAGTGGCCGGTGCACGAACGGAAGGAAGACGTCCCTGTTGACCTCCTCAAGCTGTATCGACTCGATCAGGTACGGCCCGATACGCCAGTACTGCTCAGGGGGATCAAGGACCTGGTCGTCTATCCAGCCGCTGCCGGGGGCCTGCAGGATCGGGTGGTTCAGGAAGAAGGCGAACCGCCCGCCGGGTCGCAGTACCCGGGCCACCTCTGAGATCGCCTCGTCCACAGCTTCGATGTGCTCGAATACGAGGCAGGCGACCACGGCATCGAAGGTGGACTCGGCGAAGGGCATGCGATCTGCCCCGGCCCGCAGGTAGGCCGGACCGCCGCAGCGCGCCACCGCCTCCAGCACCTGGGCTGCGGCGGGGTCGATGCCGATCGTCGTGGCAGCACCCCCGGCGGCCACCACACGACTCACCTGGCCCTCTCCGGCTCCTACGTCCAGGACACGGTCGTAGCCAGCCAGCAGGTCGGCGGCCAGCGGCAGGATCTGTTCGGTGTACTCGGCGTCGGCGCCGTCGGTGAAGCCCTCCTGCCACCAGCCGGCGTGTCGTTCCCACGGGTCGGTCACATGGTCCATGTCGGGAGCGTCCCACACTCGTCGCCCACTGCGGACCACCTCTCGAGGGTCGCCCTCGAACAACGGGCATGATCCGGGCCCGCCGTAGCCTGCGCCGTCATGGCAGCCCTCTTCGCTCTCGTCTCCGCCGTCCTCTTCGGTGCCGGCGATTTCTTCGGCGGGTTGGCATCGCGCCGCACCCGGGTGCTCGTGGTCGTGGCCTCCTCCCACGCCATCGGGCTCTGCCTCATCGTGGTCGTCTCTCCGTTCATGGCCGACACGTTCACGATCCGAGACTTTCTCCTGGGCGGTTTGGCTGGTGTGTTCGGATGCATGGGCATAGCGTGCCTCTACCACTGCCTGGGACGTGGGCCCATGGCCGTCGCTGCTCCCATAACTGCTGTCGGTTCAGCCGCCTTCCCGGTGTTGTGGGGAGTCCTCTCCGGGGACCGCCTCACGACGTTGAACCTCCTGGGGATCTTCATCGGTCTAGCTGCCATCGTCCTGGTGTCGTCGACCCCGGGCCACCTCGGCAAGGCCTCGCGCGGCCTGGTGCTGGAGGCGATGCTGGCCGGTGCCGGGTTCGGTGGATTCCTGATCGCCATCGATGCCACCGACTCCGCTACGACACCGTGGCCCCTGGTCGCCGCCCGTCTCGTACCGGTGGCAATTGCAGTGGCGGTGGTCCTCCGCTCGGGAGGGTCACCGGTTCCCCGCCGTTCCGACGGGACCGTGGGAGCGATCATCGCCGCCGGCATATTCGACATGACGGCCAACCTCACCTTCCTGCTGGCCGTGAACCGTGGCCAGCTGAGCCTCACGGCGGCGATCAGCGCCCTCTATCCAGCTACGACCGTCCTCCTGGCCCGAATCGTTCTGCATGAACGGATGGTCAGGAACCAGATCGTCGGCATGGCCGTCGCCGTCGTCGCCGTGGCATGCATGGTCGGAGGTTGACAGGCGGTCATGCCTGCTTGTGGGCCTTGGCGAACACCGCCTCGCCAACCGCTTTAGGAAGCCAGCTGAGGGCGACCAGGTCCTCGAGCGAGGCTCGCTGCACGGCCCTCACACCTCCGAACGCCGCCACCAGGCGCTTGCGCCGGTTCGGGCCCAGGCCGGGGATCCCATCCAGGACTGAAGCCGTCATGCGCTTCGAGCGGAGTCGACGGTGGTACTCGACGGCGAACCGGTGGGATTCGTCTCGGATCCTCTGTAGCAGGTAAAGACCCTCGGATCCACGCGCCAGCCGTACCGGATCGGACGACCCCGGTCGGAACACCTCCTCGAGCTGCTTGGCGAGCGAGGCGACCGGGATGCGGTCGGCCAGGCCCAGATCGGCCACCACCCGTTCGGCCACACCCAACTGACCCTTCCCCCCGTCCACCAGGAGCAGTTGTGGGGGATACGAGAAGCGGCCGGGCCTAGCCCCGACGGGTAGCGCCTGCTCCTCCAGGAAGGCGGTGAGGCGCCGGGTGAGCACCTCGGCCATGGCCGCGTAGTCGTCGTTGCCATCCACCTGGCGAAGCTTGAAGCGGCGGTATTCCGACGCCTTGGGCAGTCCGTCTTCCATCACGACCATGGAACCCACGTAGTCGGTGCCCTGTAGGTGGCTCATGTCGTAGCACTCGATGCGCAACGGGGCCTCCGGCAAGGCGAGGGCCTCCTGCAGCTCGCTGAGGGCCCGGGCCCGAGTGTTGTGGTCGGCGGCACGCTTCAGGCGGTGTCGGACGAACTCCTCCTCAGCGTTGCGGGTGACGGTCTCCAGAAGGGACCGTCTGTCGCCGCGTTTCGGCACCCGGATCGCCACCGGGCCACCCCGTTCGGCGGCCAGCCACTCGGCCAGGAGGACACCACCCTCCGGCTCGTCCGGGACCAGCACCTCCCTGGGTATCCCGCGCGGCGGATCAGACCGGTAGTGGGCGGACACGACCTCGGCAACCAGTTGGCCGCTGTCCAGGTCGTCCGCCCTGTCCACCATGAAGCCCTTACGGCCGACGACCCGTCCTCGACGTACGTAGAACACCTGGGCCGCCGCCTCCAGGTCGTCGCCCGCCAGGCCGATCACGTCTAGGTCTTCGTCCTTGGCGGCGACCATCTGCTGCTTCTCCAGGACCTTCTGGACACTGGCCAGGCGGTCCCGCAGGCGGGCGGCCGCTTCGAACTCGAGTTCAGCTGAGGCCTCGGCCATCTCCCTCCTCAACCGGTCGACCACCTCGTCCGTGTCCCCGTCGAGGAACCTCACGAGGGCCTTCACGATCTCGTCATAGTCCTCGCGTGTCACCTCGCCGACGCACGGGCCGCTGCACTTCTCAATGTGGAAGAGGAGGCACGGCTTCCCCATCCGCTGGTGCGCTCCGAACTTGGAGTCGGTGCAGGTCCGGGCGGGAAAGGTCCGCAGCAGCAGGTCCAGTGTCTCGCGTATGGCACCGGCGTGGCCGTATGGCCCGAAGTACCTCACGCCGCTCCTGCGCTTTCCCCGGGTGACCATCGGCCGCGGCCACTCGTCGGCCACGGTGACCGCCAGGAACGGGTAGGACTTGTCGTCTTTCAGGTCGACGTTGAAGCGCGGCCGGTGTTCCTGGATGAGGTTGAACTCCAACATCAGGGCCTCAAGCTCGTTGGTGACCTGGATCCACTCCACTGTGGTGGCCTCGTCCAGCATCTGGACCGTTCGGTTGGCCATCGCCTCACGACGCCCGAAGTAACTGCCCAGGCGGTTCCGGAGGCTCTTGGCCTTGCCCACGTATAGGACGCGGCCCTCGGAATCACGGAACTGGTATGACCCCGGTTCATCAGGCACGGTGCCCGCCGCTGGACGTTCGACCATCGACAGAGGGTAGGGGCCGTGCGCCCCCCGTGTAGCGGTCGGGCCGTCGCCCGTCACGCCCCTGTCCGACGGCCACCAGCTCCTACACCCGGTACAGGAACCGGTCAGGCCAGCATCCCGCCCAGGAACCGGCCTGTATAGCTCTCCGACACCTTCGCGACCTGTTCCGGAGTGCCGACCGCGATCACGGCACCACCCCCGGCGCCTCCCTCCGGACCAAGGTCCACCAACCAGTCGGCTGTCTTGACGACGTCCAGGTTGTGCTCGATCACGATGACGGTGTTCCCGTTGTCCACGAGCCGGTTCAGCACGCCCAGCAGTTTGCGAACGTCCTCGAAGTGGAGCCCCGTGGTGGGTTCATCCAGGATGTAGACGGTGTGCCCGGTCGGTCGCCTGGCCAGCTCACTGGCCAGCTTCACCCGCTGTGCCTCCCCACCCGAGAGGGTGGGTGCCGACTGCCCGAGGCGCACATAGCCCAGCCCCACGTCCACCAGTGTTTGCATGTGGCGGGTGATCGAGGGCTGGTGGTGGAAGAAGCCGAGCGCCTCGTCGCAGGACATGTCCAGCACGTCGGCGATGGTCCGTCCCTTGAATCGGATGTCGAGGGTGTCCCTGTTGTAGCGCTGCCCCTTACAGACCTCACAGGCGACGTAGACGTCGGGCAGGAAGTGCATCTCGATCCGGATCGTGCCGTCTCCAGCGCACGCCTCGCAGCGACCGCCCTTTACGTTGAAACTGAAGCGGCCGGGCTGGTAGCCCCTGATTCGGGACTCCTCGGTCTTGGCGAAGAGCTTCCTGACGTGGTCGAAGACACCCGTGTAGGTGGCGGTGTTGGAGCGAGGTGTCCGGCCGATCGGCGCCTGGTCGATGTTGATGACCTTGTCGACCAGCTCGGCGCCATCCAAGGCCGTGTGCAGCCCGGGCGGCACCTTGGAGCGGTACACCTTCTGCATGAGGGCCTTGTGCAGTATCTCGTTCACCAGGGTTGACTTCCCCGACCCCGAGACACCGGTCACGGCCACGAAGCATCCCAGCGGGAACTCCACCTGGATGTCCAGCAGGTTGTTCTCGCGGGCGCCACGTACCCGGAGACTCTCGCCATCGGCTGGCCGGCGGACCTGCGGTACCAGGATCCCTCGTTCCCCGGACAGGTACTGACCGGTGATGGATCGTTCCGATCTGAGAAGCCCTTCGAGATCGCCGGAGTGGACGATCTCGCCGCCGTGCTCCCCCGCCCCCGGGCCTATGTCCACCACATGGTCGGCGGCCCGGATGGTCTCCTCGTCGTGCTCCACCACGATCACCGTGTTGCCAATGTCCCTGAGGCGCTCCAGCGTCTCGATGAGACGACGGTTGTCCCGCTGGTGGAGGCCGATGGACGGCTCGTCCAGCACGTACAGCACCCCGACGAGACCACTGCCGATCTGGGATGCGAGGCGGATGCGCTGCGCCTCCCCACCGGCAAGGGTGGCCGCCGACCGGGACAGGCTGAGGTAGTCGAGGCCCACGTCCAGCAGGAAGCCCAGCCGGGCGTTGACCTCCTTCAGGACCTGTTCGGCAATGGTTGACTCCCGATCCGTCAACTCCAGTTCCCTCAGGACTCTGGCGGCGTCGGCAATAGAGAGGCCACAGACCTCCGACAGGGAGTGCCCGTCGATCGTCACTGCCAGCGAGAGGGGGTTCAGTCGGGCTCCTCCGCAGTCCGGGCATGCCACCTGACGCATGTATCCCTCTATCTGGTCCCGCTGCACGTCCGTCTCGGCGTCCTGGTGGCGACGCCGCAGGTAGGGCATCACCCCTTCGAAGTTGGCCGAGTAGACACGGGACCGACCGAATCGGTTCTTGTACCTGACCTTCACCCGCCCTCCGATGCCGCCCTCCATGAGGGTCCGACGGTGCTTCGCCGAGAGCTTCCGCCAGGGCGTCCCGGGATCGATTTCTTGATCCTCGGCCACGGCCTCGATAAGACGGGCGAAATAGCGGTTCCGTCCTCCGGACCAGGGGGCGATGGCTCCCTCCGAGAGACTCAGGTCGGAATTGGGGACAACCAGCTCGGCATCCACCTCGAAGACCGACCCGAGGCCGTTGCAGTGGTCGCATGCCCCGTAGGGGCTGTTGAAGGAGAAGTTCCGGGGAGCCAGGTCCTCGAAGGACTTGCCGTCACTGGGGCGGGAAAGGTGTTGGCTGAACACGATGGTTTGGGGTTCGACCGGCTGGCCGTCCTCATCCAACTCTCCGTCGCGTGGAACGATCTGGATCTCCGCGATCCCCTCGGCCAGGGCCAGGGCCGTCTCCATCGATTCGGTCAGGCGACGTTCCAGGCCGTCGCGCAGCACCAGGCGGTCGACCACCACCTGGATCGTGTGCATCTCGTAGCGGGCCAAGTCCATCTCGTCGCCCAGGTCGTGCGACTCCCCGTCCACGATCGCACGGCTGAAGCCCTGGGCCGCCAGGTCCGCAAGAAGGGTGTCGTAGGTGCCCTTGCGGCCACGCACCACCGGCGCAAGGACCTGGAACCGGGTGCCGTCGGCCATCTCCAGTACACGGTCCACGATCTGCTGCGGGGTCTGTCGGATGAGGCGCTCGCCGGTCTCCGGGTCGTGGGGCACGCCGATCCGGGCGTAGAGCAGGCGCAGGTAGTCGTAGACCTCGGTGATGGTGCCGACGGTGGAACGCGGGTTGCGTGATGCGCTCTTCTGGTCGATCGAGATCGCCGGCGAGAGCCCGAGGATGAAGTCCACGTCGGGCTTGTCCATCTGCCCGAGGAACTGCCGGGCGTACGCCGAGAGGGATTCCACATAACGACGCTGGCCCTCCGCGTAGATGGTGTCGAAGGCCAGCGACGACTTCCCGGACCCGGAGATGCCGGTGAAGACGATCAGCCGGTCCCGCGGTAGGTCCAGGTCCACGTCCGTGAGGTTGTGCTCGCGTGCACCCTTGACGATCAACCGGTCGGACATCGCCGGGGAGCCTATGCCTGCGCCAGCGGGTGCCACGGGCCGGCGGACGGAGTCGCGCTGAGGATGTCGGGGCTTGACGGGTGCATGCTCAGACCGCCTCGGAGAGGTCCCGGAGCTCCCGTTCGATCTCCCTAATCTCGTCCCGGAGCCTGGCGGCGTATTCGAACCTGAGATCGGCGGCGGCCTCGCCCATCTCCTGCTCGAGGGTGGACAGCAGGCGCTGCAGGTCGTCCAGGCCCATCGAGTCGAAGTCCTGCACCAGGCGTTCGGTGCGGCGGCGCCGCGCCGCCGAGGTGGGGGCCTTAGAGCCGGGCCGGATCATCTCCAGGATGTCGCTCACCGCCTTGCGGACCGTCTGCGGGTCGATGCCGTGCTCCAGGTTGTACGCCTGCTGCATGCTCCGGCGCCGCATCGTCTCGCCGATGGCCCGTTGCATCGAGGGGGTCACCGAATCGGCGTACATGACGACCTCTCCGTCCACGTTCCGGGCCGCCCGTCCGATTGTCTGGACCAGCGAGGTCTCGCTTCGGAGGAACCCCTCCTTGTCCGCGTCCAGGATCGCCACCAGCGACACCTCGGGCAGGTCGAGGCCCTCTCGCAGGAGGTTGATTCCGACGAGCACGTCGAACTCCCCGAGCCGAAGGTCCCTCAGGATCTCAATGCGCTGCACCGTGTCCACGTCGGAGTGCAGGTAGCGCACCCGAACCCCCTGCTCCAGCAGGTAGTCGGTGAGGTCCTCGGCCATCTTCTTGGTGAGCGTGGTCACCAGGACCCTCTGACGGGACTCCACCCGCAGTGAGATCATCTCAAGTAGGTCGTCGATCTGGCCCTTCGTGGGTCTGACCATCACCTCCGGATCGATGAGCCCCGTGGGGCGCACGATCTGCTCCACCACCCGACTGCTGGCTTCGAGCTCCCATGGCCCGGGAGTGGCCGAGAGGAACACGACCTGTCCGACCCGTCCGGTGAACTCCTCGAACGTGAGCGGCCTGTTGTCGGCTGCGGAAGGCAGCCGGAAGCCGTGCTCCACCAGAGTCTTCTTGCGGCTCCGGTCGCCTGCGTACTGGCCGTGCAGTTGGGGAACGGCCACGTGCGACTCGTCCAAGACGACCAGGAAGTCGTCGGGGAAGTAGTCCAGCAGGGTGTAGGGCCGGTCTCCATGGGATCTTCCATCCAGGTGCATCGAGTAGTTCTCAACGCCGTTGCAGTACCCCAGCTCGGCCAGCATCTCCAGGTCGTACTCGGTGCGCATCCGCAGGCGCTGTGCTTCCAGCAGCCTGCCGTCGGCCTCGAAATTGGTCAGGCGGTCAGCCAGCTCGGCTTCGATGCCCACGATCGCTCGACGGATGTTGGGGGCGTCCGCCATGTAGTGGGTGGCGGGGAACACCACCAGTTCGTCCAACTGCCGAATGTGGTCGCCGGTGAGTGGGTCCACCTCGGTGATCGCCTCGACGAGGTCGCCGAAGAGGGAGATCCTGAAGGCCGTCTTCTCGTAGGCGGGATGTATCTCCAGCGTGTCGCCCTTTACCCTGAACCTGCCGCGCTCCAGCACCATGTCGTTGCGTTCGTACTGCATGTCGATCAGGCGCCCGAGGGTGGCTCGATGGTCCACCTCCTGGCCTACCTCCAGCATGAGGAGTTGGCCCTCGTAGTGCTCTGGTGAGCCGAGGCCATAGATGCACGAGACCGATGCGACCACGATCGTGTCCCTGCGCGTCAGCAACGAGGCTGTGGTGGAGTGCCTCAGCCTGTCGATCTCGTCGTTCACAGAGGAGTCCTTCTCAATGAAGGTGTCAGACGTCGGCAGGTATGCCTCAGGCTGGTAGTAGTCGTAATAAGAGACGAAGTACTCCACCCGGTTGTCGGGGAAGAACTCCCTGAGTTCGTTGGCCAACTGAGCTGCCAACGCCTTGTTGGGAGCAATCACCAGGGTGGGGCGTTGCACTCGTTCGATGGTCCATGCGATCGTGGCGCTCTTGCCGCTCCCAGTGATTCCCAGGAGCGTCTGGAAACGTTCGCCGCCCAGGATCCCGTCGCTCAGCTCCTCGATGGCCCGGGGCTGGTCGCCCGCCGGCTGGAATGGGGCCACCATCCGGAAGGCTTGGCCGCGGGACGGTCCAACCTTCCCCGCGGACAGTCCGGGAGGGACGCTCGGCGATGTCGGGGCGGCCATCTGGGGATGGTACCCAGCGGCTCCCGAGAGCCTTGGTCCACAGTGTCCGGAACTCAGCCGTCCTCGGCCCGGCTACCGATCCGGCGCACCTCGGCACCCGGCTCCGGTCGTTCCAACGTTGCGATCCAGGCCCAGGCCAGGTCCACCTGCCCAGCTAGGTCATCGAGGGTGCCGCTGTTGTCCACGACCACATCGGCCTGATCAAGGCGCTCGGTGCGCGAGGCCTGCATGGATATCCGATTCCGGGCATCGACGCTGGTGAAGCCCCTACCGGATACGAGCCGTTCCACGGCCACGTCGGGGTCCACGTCGACCACGATGACTCCCGCCAGGCCTCTGTGGCCCGACTCCACGAGCAGGGGAATGTCGAGGATGACGGTGGCGTCCGTGGCGGCCAGTTCCCGACGTCGGCGAGTCATCTCGTCGCCCACGGCCGGGTGAACGATGCCGTTCAGGGCCGCCAACTCGTCAGGGTCGGCGAACACGATGTCGGCAACCACCTGACGGTCCAGACCGCCTGCGTCGTCCAGGATCCGATCGCCCCAGCGCTCCACCATGGCAACTAAGACCGGCATGCCCGGTAACTGCAGTCCCCGGACGATGGCATCAGCGTCCAGCAGGGTCGCACCGCGCTCTACCAGCATCGCCGCCACGGTGGACTTGCCCGAGCCGATTCCTCCGGTGAGCCCTATCTCCAGCACGCTCAGGATCGACCTGTCGGTGCCCCGGGTCGGTTCAGACCCCGGTGGTCTCCGTTTCAACGGCCTCGACAGCATCGTCCGCTGAAGGATCGGCCTCTACGGCCTCGACAGCATCGTCCGCTGAAGGATCGGCCTCTACGGCCTCGACAGCATCGTCCGCTGAAGG
>Ga0209494_1000836_pt1 | contig 13742 bp, 9 predicted proteins | sample EN1Hudseemescosm_FD_184628 | JGI IMG/M metagenome (GOLD analysis project Ga0209494, IMG submission 184628) | Methane-oxidizing microbial communities from mesocosms in the Hudson Canyon - EN1B Hudson Canyon (SPAdes) (version 2) | ecosystem: Environmental > Aquatic > Marine > Cold seeps | place... | reverse complement strand
CGCTGGGGATCTTCCAAAGTTCCCTCTTCATGGGCTGGACCATCGAAATGATGCGGCTGGATATTAGAGGGGCTTCCTGTCAGAAACAGCCCATCAATACTACTGACGATATCTTTAACATTATATAAACCATTGAGATCCTTGATATCTGTTCCTTCACCAAAAGCCGGCAAGAGGGCAGGCATTGCTGCCGCACCATGAGCCACAGCATTGATATATTTTTCTCCCGCACCATGAAATTGATGAAGACCTGCTGTGATCACATCACAAGCGATACCAACGATGGGTAGAGCACTAGGCATAGGATTTCCTTAATCTTCGAGACTATCGTTAAATAGTAACGTCTAGTTCGTTTAAATAGTAAAAAAGTTGTCGTCCAACCCATTTGGGTGAATGACCCGGGGTTCAGTCTATGATGAAATAATCACCTAGAAATGACAAATTAAAAATACTCTTTTGGGGTATGGCCTTCTTGGCGCATGAAAATGAAACTAAACAATCGGTCAGCGATAACGAGATAAATTATGGGTAACTCTAGATCAACAGCACAATGGAAAGAACTGGATGCAAACAGTCATCTTCACCCTTTTACCGACTTCAATGATTATCAGAAAAATCATGGTCGGATTATTGAGCGAGCTGAGCATATCTACATCTATGACACTGATGGAAAGCAGATGCTTGATGCTATGTCGGGGCTTTGGTGTTGCAGTTTAGGTTATAGCCAGCCAGAAATTGCAGAGGCTGTGAACGCCCAATTCCAAAAATTACCTTACTACAATAATTTTTTCCAGTGCAGCAATACTCCCGCGGTAGAACTGGCCGATAGACTAGTGAAAATGACTCCTGAGCAGTTCACCCACGTGTTTTTTACTAACTCTGGTTCGGAGGCGAATGACACAAACATCCGTCTAATTCGTCGGTATTGGGATATTAAAAAACAGCCTAAGAAACGCATTATTTTGGCGCGCACCAACGCTTACCATGGAAGTACTATCGCTGCGGCAAGCCTCGGCGGTTTTGAATTTGTGCACAATCAATTTGAAACCCTCCCCTATGCGCAACACATCGCTGATCCAAACTGGTACAACAATGGCGGAGATTTAAGCCCAGAGGAATTTGGTCTTTATGCGGCTCGTGAATTAGAAAAAAGAATTGATCAACTAGGCGAAGAAAATGTTGCCGCTTTTATAGCAGAGCCCATTCAGGGAGCTGGGGGCGTTATCGTTCCGCCTGCTAGCTATTGGCCCGAAGTACGCCGAATTTTAAATGAGCGAGATATTTTGTTTATCAGTGACGAAGTTATTTGTGGCTTTGGACGCACCGGGAGTATGTTTGGTTGTGAAACCTATGATATGAAGCCTGATCTTCTGACATTCGCTAAGGCTGTTACCAATGGGTTTCAGCCTCTCGGAGGAGTAATGGTTAGCGATAAAGTAGCAGACGTCATTACCAATGACGGAGGCGAATTCGGTCATGGATTTACTTATTCTGGACATCCAATTGCTTGCGCTGCAGCCTTGGCAACCTTAAATATTATGGAAAGAGATAATTTTGTCGATCGTGTAGCTACTGATGTTGGACCTTATTTGCAAAAACAATGGGCCGCACTTGGTGACCACCCTATTGTCGGGCACGTGCGTGGTGTCGGCATGCTCGGTTCAATCGAGTTAGTGCGCAATAAAGAAACTCGCGAACGCCTTGAACCTGAGCAAAAGTCTGGTGGCATTTGTCGAGAGTTTTGCGTCGCCAATGGTTTAATTATGCGCGCAGTAGGGGATTCGATGATAATCTCGCCGCCTTTTGTCAGTAGCCATGAAGAGATCGATCTACTAATTACCCGAGCCACCAAGTCTTTAGACCAGACGGCTGAGCACTACTCTATATAAGACGTAAACATTAAATTCTGGACTAGACTAATGAGTCCCTTCAGAATAGAAACTAATCGATGTAAAAATAGGACAATGTAATGGCAAGTGATTGGGGAAAATTTAACTGGGAAGACCCATTCAACCTCGACGAGCAACTCACCGAAGAAGAGCGTTTAATACGCGATTCTGCTGCTAGTTTTGCTGCAGAAAAATTAGAACCAAGAGTCACTCAAGCATTCCGAGACGAATCTACAGATCGCAAAATTTTTAATGAAATGGGTGGGCTTGGCTTGCTCGGTGCTACCATCGACGGATACGGCTGTCCTGGTGTGAGTTATGTTAGCTACGGACTAATTGCAAGAGAAGTTGAGCGTGTAGACTCCGGTTATCGATCAATGATGAGCGTTCAATCAAGTTTGGTGATGTACCCCATCTATACCTATGGTACCGATGAGCAAAAAGAAAAGTATTTGCCCAAGTTGGCCTCTGGAGAATGGGTCGGTTGTTTTGGCCTCACTGAGCCTGATGCCGGTTCTGATCCGGGTGGTATGAATACTCGAGCGAAGAGTGTCGATGGGGGTTATCTTGTTTCTGGTTCAAAAATGTGGATCAGCAACTCACCCATCGCAGATGTCTTTATTGTTTGGGCGAAAACTGACGATGGCGTGATTCGTGGGTTTATCCTTGAGAAAGGTATGAAAGGGTTATCTGCTCCTAAAATTGAAGGCAAATTGGCACTACGAGCGTCCATTACTGGCGAAATTGTTATGGATGAAGTTTTCGTCGCCGAAGAGCAGTTAATGCCAAATGTGCAAGGTCTCAAAGGACCCTTTGGTTGTCTGAATTCAGCTCGCTATGGGATTAGCTGGGGGGCCTTGGGCGCGGCCGAAAGCTGTTGGCATGCGGCTCGGCAATATACGCTAGATCGAGTGCAGTTCAATCGACCTTTAGCTGCTAACCAACTGATCCAATTTAAACTCGCTAATATGCAAACTGATATCAGTCTCGGCCTCCAAGGATCCCTTAGAGCAGGCCGTCTAAAAGAACAGGGCAACTTGGCTCCCGAATTGATTTCGCTATTGAAACGTAATAATTGCAGTAAGGCTCTCGAAATAGCTCGAATAGCTAGAGATATGCACGGTGGTAACGGCATTTCAGATGAATACCCTGTGATGCGCCACATGCTCAATCTTGAAGTCGTTAATACCTATGAGGGTACGGCTGACGTGCATGCTTTGATTTTAGGTAGAGCACAGACAGGCATCCAAGCTTTTAGTTAGGTCAATAAATAGTAGGAAACGCCATGGCAGGACCACTTAAAGGATATCGGGTGCTCGATATGAGCCGCGTTTTGGCCGGCCCCTGGGCAGGGCAATTACTTGCTGACCTAGGTGCTGACGTGTTAAAAGTCGAACGGCCAGAAGTTGGTGATGACACTAGACATTGGGGGCCCCCTTACCGAAAGGACAAGCTGGGAAAAGATACAAAAGATGCTGCTTACTTTTTTTGTGCCAATCGGGGTAAGAAATCGGTCACTGTTGATATCACCCAGACCGATGGGCAGGAAATTATCCGTCAACTAGTTTTACAAACGGATGTCTTGATTGAAAACTATAAAGTCGGTGGCCTAGCAAAATACGGACTTGACTTCGATTCACTCGCAGCGATAAACCCAAAATTAGTCTACTGCTCCATTACTGGATTTGGCCAAACTGGGCCCTACGCCAATCGGCCGGGTTATGATTTCTTGATCCAAGGATTGGGAGGACTTATGAGCATCACTGGCGAGCCCGATAATCCAGAAACTAAAACCGGCGGGCCGGTCAAAGTAGGTGTTGCGGTTACTGACCTCTTCACAGGCCTTTATGCAGCCAATGCCATTCAGGGGGCACTACTTGAACGACATCAATCTGGATTAGGTCAACACATTGATCTTGCTTTACTCGATGTCCAAGCCGCGGTTCTGGCTAATCAAGCAAGCAATTACCTGATTGGCGGGACCGTCCCAGGAAGGCTCGGAAATGCGCATCCTAATATCGTCCCCTACCAAGCATTTGCTACCGCTGATAGCTTTATTATCATTGCTGTTGGTAACGATCAACAGTTTGCACGTTTCTGTAAAGTAATAAACTCAGCATCACTAGCCAAAGATGATCGATACACAACCAATGCTAATCGGGTCAACAACCGGCAATCTCTTTGCGAAAAAATTCAGACTCAACTAAAACTGCATGACAGCCAACACTGGCTAGAGACTTTTGAAGAAAGCGATGTTCCTTGCGGGCCCATCAATACTATTGATCAGGTGTTTGAAGATCCTCAGATCAAAGCCCGACATATGCTCATTAATATCCCTGATAGTCGCAGCGGTACATTAAATGTGGTGGGCAACCCCATAAACTATAGCCGATCGGACATTGAATATGACTTATCCCCTCAAGAGCTGGGAAACCAAACCGAATCCGTTTTAAGAGATTATTTGGAATATTCTGAGTCTAAAATCTACTCTCTAAAACACAACAAGATCGTTTAATCGTTTCGAAAGTCATTCTATTAAATTTACCCCATTAGCTCCTCAATCTTTATCGAAACTGTTTAATTTGTCACTTTTAGTGCAAACGGACCATGGAGATTGACCAAAAACTCTCCGTTAAGTGCCTAAAAACCCCTTTTTGAAGTCAAAAACTAACATTTTTGATGTTGCATCATCAGTTTTGAGCTTAAACGCCCTGTAGACTGAAAAGTGGGGATTGTTGGATGTCAAAACACCATGAATTAATTCTACAAATTGGTTTATTTTCGTGTATTTGGGTGTATGATCAACGAATGCAGTGAGGTCGAAGTGGAAAAACGTTTGGTTTTCAAGAGTTTATTCATTGGTCTCACGGTAAAAATTATTAAAACATGTCTTATTTTTTCGGGAGAAAATTATGATTCACAATAAAATGTCTATGGCGGTAAAAACTGCTATGGGAATTGCTGCTGTTACAGGCGTTATGGCCACAGGCAGCGTATATGCTCAGGACGAGACACTTGAAGAAGTCGTCGTTACTGGTTCACTTATTAAAAGATCTGATGGATTTGAAAGTGCAAGCCCAGTTGTAGTCTCTAACGCTGCAGATATAGCAGCAACAGGTATCAGCAAAATTGAAGATTTTTTAAACAGTCTTCCTCAGTTAGAAGCTGGGCAAAACTCTTATATTTCAAATGGCGCATCTGGTACTGCATCACTTGATCTTCGAGGCATGGGGTCTAGCCGAACTTTGACTCTAATCAATGGCCGTCGTATGGGTGGTGGTAGTGCATACAGCTCGTCTGCTGATACAAACCAAATTCCTACTGCAATGATTGAAAGAGTAGAAGTGCTAACAGGTGGTGCATCTACAACTTATGGTGCTGATGCGGTAGCTGGTGTTGTTAACTTCGTATTGCGCTCAGATTTTGAAGGCGTTGAGTTGAACGTTGGTACAAGCGGCTTTATGCATGACAACGACAACGGCTACGTCGCGGGCTTAATGGATGCTAAAGGTTTTGATTATCCAAAAGGCAGTGACGGCATTGATGGTCGAGCAGATACAATTGACTTGGTTATGGGTAGTAGTTTTGCCGATGATAAAGGACATGCGACTACTTATGTTACTTGGCGTAAAGGCTCGGAGCTTCGTCAGGGAGCACGTGATTATTCCTCATGTGCTTTAAATAGCACAGGTACGTCTTGTGGTGGGTCTGGTAACGCGATTGTTCCAAACTTCTACATCTCTCAGATTGTTGATGGTGCCCTTGACTGGGGTACCTATGAGTACTGGACCTTAGGTTCGGACTCTAGCTTCGTTCCTTCTTCAGGCAACATCTACAACTATGCTCCAATTAACCACTTCATGCGTCCTGATGAGAAGTGGAGTATTGGTTCGATGATAGACTTGCGGATCAATGATTCTGTTGAGCTTTATGCTGAAATTATGGCAACTGACTACAACACAAAGGCACAGATTGCTGAGTCTGGAACATTCTTTGCTGAGGAGTATGCTCTTCCATATGATTCTGAGTTGCTCAATGACACACAACGTCAACAGTTAACTGATACTTGGGGCCTTGGTTCTGGGGATGAATTCGCAGTCTACATCGGTAAGCGAAACGTTGAAGGTGGTCCACGGGCTTCTGTTATGACCAATGCTTCCTTTAGAGTAGTACTGGGTGCTCGAGGAGAAGCTGCAGGTTGGGACTATGACGTCAACTATCAAAAGAATAGTGTTGACTCCAGTGTCACCTATATTAATGACTTCTTTGCACCGAGGATTGGTGAAGCACTGCTGGACAATACGTATAGCGTATTTACTTATCAGGGCGTTACTCCTGAGCAAGCAGGGAAATTAACAGGTGTTGCTATGCTTCGAGCAGATCTTTCAACAGAGATCTTCAATGCTCAAATGAGTCGTGATACTGGCTTCAGCTTGCCTACATCTGATAGCAACATCGTTGTTGCAATGGGTGTTGAGCGTCGTGATATGAGCTATGACCGTGATTCTGATACTGTTTTCGAAGAAGGCATGTTATTGGGTCAAGGTGGCGCTACTAAGAGTATTGAGGGTAGCTTCAATGTGACTGATGTGTTCTTTGAGGCAGCTATACCAGTACTTGAGAATCTAGATGCTGAACTTGGCTTTAGAGCATCTGACTACAGTACTTCAGGAAACCACAATACGTATAAGCTTGGTGTTACTTATAGTCCACTGGATTCGATGACGATCCGTACTGGCTATAATCGTACTATTCGTTCACCTAATATAACTACTATGTTCGCGCCGCAAAACCAAGGGCTGTGGGCTGGTTCAGATCCATGTGCTGGAGATGATCCTACTTATACTGCCGCTCAGTGTGCATTGACTGGTGTTACTGCAGCTCAATATGGAAACATTGTGGCGAGTCCAGCAAGTCAGTACAACGCACTTTATGGTGGTAACACTGAGTTAGATCCAGAAGTTGCTGATACGTTAACCTTCGGCATCGTTGCTAATCCAATTGAAGACCTAACAATGTCAATTGACTGGTGGAGTGTTGAGTTAGAAGATGCCATTGGTTCTGTTGGTGCGGCAACTTCGATTAAAGAATGTGCTGAAAATGGCAACGCAGCATTATGTGCACTTATTAACCGAGGTAATGCTGGTACTTTATGGCTTGGAACGTCTGGTTACGTCACAAGCACCTCAACTAACCTTGGTGAACTTAACTTCGCAGGTGTTGATATTGCCGCTACCTACGGCATGGATGTTGCCGGTGGTGATCTGAACCTGAAGTTGATGGGTTCTAGATCTCTTGATAAAGAAGTTCTAGTTTTACCTGGTGTTGAGTCAACGCGCTATGACTGTAACGGCATTGCAAACGATGACCAGTGTACAGGTCCGAACATGGACTGGAGACACACTCTGTCTGCAACTTACTCTAAGGATGATTGGACTGTTGGTGCAGCATGGCGTTACTTCGGAAAAGTGGACTATCAAGGTACAGCGGACGTGTTGGCTGCAGATGGTTCTCTGGACGCGGTTAGCTACTTAGATGTAAACGGAAGCTATACTTTATCTGAAAACATCACATTCAGTGGCGGAGCTCGCAACTTGCTGGATAAAGAGACACCAATGGTTGGCGGTGGCTTAAATGCAGACAATGCTAACTCTTACGGTAAGTATGATGTTCTCGGACGTTATGTTTATGCTGATGTAACTTTCAGCTTCTAAACTTTAGCTACTTAGTAAGATAAAAACAGCGGGCCTAGGCTCGCTGTTTTTTTATGTATGCCACTTACCACAAGTTACAAACATACCGCTATAATTGTATTCTTTGCTATTAACGCTGAAACGGTAACTTTTGAAAAACTCTGTCTCCACAATTTTACGCCAAGCAGAAGCTATGGCACAGCAACAGAACTTCACTGATGCGCTATTACTAATAGAGCAGGTACTTACTGCGGATTCTGGAAATGAGGCGGCGCAAGCACTCAAAGTCAAGATTGGACTACATTCTAAAAATTCAGAGGTTACAGAATCTGCATTAAAATCCCTAGTGGGCATTGCACCAGAGAACCTTCAACACTCGATTAGGCTAGCTCAATTTTATCTTGATAGTGGCGAAACAAGTCGTGCTCCTGAGGTCTTTAAGCCTCTGCTTTCGCAATTTCAACATCCAGACTTATACTTCAACTATGCGTGGTTTCTCAATCGTGCGGCAGAGCACAGGCAAGCACTGATCAATTATCAAAAATCGATTGATCTTGGGCTGCAAGGCTCTGAAGAAGCTCACCTAAACATAGCTAACATCTATTCGTCTTGGTTGTTTTCCCCTGACGAGGCTAAAAAGCATTTGGTGATGGCTCTTAAAATAAATCCTAGCTATGTAGATGCTCTATACAATCTAGGGAACTTAGAAGAAGACTCTGGAAATAGAGAGAGTGCAAAAATGCAATTTGGAAAGATACGACATCTCAACCCCTATCATGGAAAAGCCAGCGCAAGATTAGCCTTGGCAACCAGTGGAGGTGATGTATCAAACTTAATATCAGAACTTGCAATGCTGATCCGACACCCATCAGTTGTAAAAGATGCTCGTGTTGACTGCCTCTATGCGTTAGGAAAATTATACGACCAACAGCAAAGCTATGGAGCTGCGTTCAGCAGTTGGCAGGAAGCTAACAAAATCAATCAAGAATTAGTTGGAAAGTTTGATCGTCGCATCTTTAGTGACAGAGTTGACTCATTGATAAGGGCTTACTCGTCTTCTTGGCTTAAGAAGTACGAGCATAAAAACAAGGCTGAACCCGTTTTTATAGCAGGGATGTTTCGATCCGGTTCCACCCTATTAGAACAGATGTTAGCTTCCCACCCTCAGGTTACGGCTGGAGGTGAATTAGATTTCTTTCCCAGAACCGCGAAAAGAATCGATGCTGACAATCCTCCTGAGTCTGGCTATCCCGAGCACTTAATTGAATCCATAGCCGAAGACTATACTCGAAAGTTAAGTGGCATCTCATCCTCAGACACCTTAATCACTGATAAGCGTCCGGATAATGCACTCCATATAGGCCTCATTAAAAGTGTATTTCCGAAGGCTCGTGTAATAGTGACACGCCGCCAACTTATGGATAACTGCTTATCGATATACTCGCATCGATTCGGCCGGGACATGAATTATGCCTGTGACCTTGAGGATATAAATTTTTACGCCAGTGAGTTAAATCGATTGACCGAACATTGGATATCGTTGTTTAGCTCTACAATCCATATAGTAGACTACGATGATTTAGTGAAAAATCCCAAACAGGTTCTCACTGAAGTGCTACTCTTTCTCGGACTTAACTGGGATACATCTTGCCTTGAGTTTCACTCGTTGCGCAATGTCGTGAGCACAGCAAGCGTCTGGCAAGTGCGGCAACCGCTACATCGTAATTCCTCAGGGAGATGGCGCAATTACAGATCTCAATTAGTGACTCTTAACAGTTGATTAGTTGAATATTTCACTCCCTGCACTTTCACCTGTAAGTAAGGTAGTTTCGTCCTTAAATTGCGGTGCATTTGTAGTCTAATCAAGCAAAGATATCGTATAATTGTTATTAAATAATTTTGGATATAAGGACAGGTTTATGTACATGATGAAATCTCTAATGTTAGTGGCATTTATGGTTGTTTTTTCTGTAGGCTGTGCCTCTAATGCAAGTGATAAGGCAGAACCATCCCCCACTTCTGATGAACGTCTTGCGAGCTCCGCAAATGCTAGTGAAAGCGATATTGTTTGTACTTATGAGAAGAAACTAGGTAAATTAATTAAAGAGAAAACCTGTTACACCAAGAGGCAAAGAGAAATCATTAAACAGGCAACAGAAGAAATGAAAGTGGAGAGAAAAAGCCAACGGACGATTGGCAACGACTCGTCAACTCGATGATAGGAGCCTGACAGGGTCTATATCACAAGGGATCGTGACCCTATAATCATCAGACTCAAGTGGATATGTGCCGTGCCAAAAATAACTCGGAAAGAATACACACTTGCCAATATCAGGTTGAATTGCCTCCGCAACTAACTCGCTAAGTCCCAATTCAAGTGCCGTTTCCCCAAACTTTATCCAACCTGCTCGACTTTTGGACAAATCTGGAACAGATATATAGGAACAGCAAGACAACCACCCAAAAGGATGAACATGGTTGCTATGATGACCTGAGTTTTTTAACCTTACAGACCAACTTCCTGAAAAATCATAACCATCTGCCATTCTCGATAAAAAAGGATGCTCTTTATCAGGGCTAAGTGTCGATAAATAATGGTCTACACACTGTTGTAGAGCAGATTTAAAGGCCACAACCAAGGGATTGGGATCTTCCAAGAGAACACCCATGGTCTGGGTGCCCTGCACCACGCTCTGATCAAGTGGCTGCTTAGTTGATACATGTAAGGTTGCGAGGTAATCACTTAATTCCGCCATAAACTCACTAATCGACTTGAAGCCATTTGGCACAGGGAGTTCATATGACTTTAAGAACTTGTCATAATCATATAGCCACTTGTATTTGTCATTCTTTTGTAGCCGCCAGATAATCCCTTGATACGCCCATGTTTCTTGGTTATACGGTTGAATTAAAAGAGCTCGAGAAATTAAAGACTGACACTTCTCTGCATGGCCCATTCTTATATCAAGGCTAGCTCGATCTAATATAAACCTAAGATTTGTTGGGTTCTGATCTAGCGCTTTATCAATCAACGGTAAAGCTTCCTCAAGCTCGCCTTTTCGCGCCATTAATGATCCTAGCCCGTGACTCAAATATGGTGTATGACCAATTTGCTTAATAGCTCCCTTCAGAGTGGCAACTGCCTGATCTAAATGCCCTCCACTTGCCTCAGATGCAGCCATGTTGTGTATTAGAATCTCAGACGAAGGTATCTTGGCCAAAGCATCAGAGTAAGATCGGAGAAATCTATTATTCTCGGTCTGAAAATACAATTCATTCAGAGAGCGATGGGCATCCATTAATTCAGGTGATGCCTCCAAAGCACTCAACAGATGACGCTCCGCGATATCAAAGCTGTCCGTGTCATAGTGAAGTAGCCCTAATTCGTACTCAATCTGTCCTCTATTCTCAACTTTCGATAAAGCACTTTCCAAAACCATCTGAGCACCGCGATTATTATCCTTTTTTAATCCTTTAGCTTGATAGATATAACCTTCACAAAGACTAGGATATTCATCTTGAAACGCGACACTCTGGCTAATTAGTCTCTCGTTGTTCCCGGTCTCAAGATGCAACTGTAAAAGAGCAGAAAAGACACCAGGCTCTTTCTGAAGCTTCAAAGCCTGATTGAGGCAGTTTTCTGCCTCGTTCCAGTCCTTCATGTCTTTGGCCATAAGCCCACGATTAACCCACGCGTCACGGAAAGTAGGCGCAGCCTCAATGGCAGCTAAATAAAACTCGTTCGCCTCACCAAAGCGTCCCATCGTTCGTAGTAAATTAGCTAAATTAGAAAGCACCACAGGCTGCTTTTTAGAGCACTCTAAGCTACGCCGAAAATACTGTTCTGACTTACTATAGTTGAGCTTGGACTTCTCTATAAGTGCGGCTAAGTGAAAAGCATCAGCATTTTCGGGCATTAACTTAAAGAGGTCTTCTATCTCGGCCGTGGCATCATCTAACCTCCCAGCTTGGAAAGAGCTAAGTGCCTGTTTAAATATTTCCTGAGAGGTCGCCATATTAATAACTAAATAAGTTTAAATTATATATTGTCGAACTGTTAACTCGCTGAAGGCGGAATCCTAGAGATCAGCTTACCCCAATGCTCTTGAGAGAAAAGCTGCCCAAATATAAAGGCAAGATATCCTTGTTCATGCAAACTGGCCAAGTGCTCTGAGGACAACGCGTTGAATTTTTCTCCGTTAATAGAGATGAAGTTAGCGAAAGTTCGATCTTTTCCATCAACAGATTGACCCACATGCTGCTCACTAAGAAGGTCTAAAGATAACATCGTCTTCATGAAATTTTGGGTGGTCAATCGATCATGCTCATATTGAACCGAGAAATCAATCATGGACTGAGTGTCCTTGGAAATATTTCCATCCTCAAAAAAGGGAAGATCGCTATTTTCTACTATTCCTTCAGACCCTCTATCAATGACCACAGCGACCTTATTACCTTCACCTTGAACAGTAGCAAATGGATGCCGACGCAAATACGCGGGTATGTAATAATCCTTTTCCCAAATGCCGTCTGAAACAAAAACGTTGTCTCCACTCACTGTAGAAAGAATGGCCAGAGGCTGTCCGTTCTCTTTACCTGAGAAAACAATTGGATAATACTTTTGGGCTGCTGGAATCTCAGTGACTACAAGAGGAATAGAACTTACTCCTTTTGCGAACGCATATGGAGCTTCCGGCATGCTCCAACCGAGTGTCTCATGAGCCTCTCTACTCAAATACTCAGGCTGATCGTAAAGGTACATACTGCCTTCAGCTGAATTTGTTGTGTTTTTACTTTTATCTAACTTTGATGCCTCAGTCATTCATTTTTCCTTTTGGATTAGGCTAATAAGCCCACAATTAATCATTTGATTTGGGACACACCAACAGACTTTTTATCGTCAACTCGCATCACATAGTAGCCCATAAAATTTTTCTTAATTTCTACAGATGGGGACTCAGCCCTATATCGCCAGTTACCTTTGATTCTCTGTCGCCATACCTGACCATTACTTAATTTGAAAATAGTCTTGCCAGACCAGCCACTGAATTTACCTTTTATTGTGGCTTTTATCGTTTGGTTTCGTTCTAAATCAACCACTTTGGGCGCACTCTGGTTTAGAGCAACTTGAACGGTATCGATGGGTGGTTTTTCAGCAAGCGATTCTTCAAATTCTCCAGACTTAATCCATTGGTACAATTCTGACAATTCTCTATCAGATAATTTTGACAACCCCATCTGATCAAACTTTTCTTGAGACAGAAGATTTTTAATATCAGCTACTTTCGTATCTGAATAAGCGACGTGAGTAACTAAAAGCATAGTAATTCCAATAATGAACTTGGTTAAGTTATCCATTTGAATCGACCTGAAATTTGAATTCCTCAATCATAAGCTAAGTTCAGTCTATTTGGGAGGTCTAGGTTAATAAACCAATGCGGTAAAATTATTTGGGTATAAATACAAAGCCCTCGTATGAGGGCTTTTTTTCTGTTTCTACAACAAAAAGTATTTCATTTCTGCTCGTTAACCCAAGAAGTAACTGACTCCTCTAAGATTTCTAATGGCATAGCCCCATTGAGCAAAATCATCTCGTGGAATTCCTTAATATCAAAACCGTCGCCTAGTTCTTTTTCAGCCATAGCTCGTAGCCTCAAAATATAAAGTTGACCAACCTTGTAGGCTGTTGCTTGCCCTGGCCACACCACATAGCGTTCAATTTCACGCGTAACTTCATCCTCTGTCATACCTGTCTTTGACAACATATAGTCAATGGCCTCTTCACGGCTCCAGCGTTTTGCATGCATACCAGTATCCACCACTAACCGCACAGCGCGAAACATCTCTGCTTGTAAGCGGCCTAGATCTCCCAAAGGATCATCTTTATACATTCCCATGTCACTCGATGCTATGCGCTCAGAATAAAGGGCCCAACCTTCTGTATAGGCACTAAACGGGCTGACTTTTCTTAAAAATGGTACATTTTCGATCAGTTGCGCCGCTGATATCTGGAAGTGATGTCCAGGCGATCCTTCGTGGTACATGAGTGTCGGTAATGTCCAGCGGGGATTATCTCTAGTATCTTTTTGATTAATATAAAAACGGCCGGGGGCAGAACCGTCAAATGCTGGCGGCTGATAGTAACCACCAGGTGCAGAGT
>Ga0209494_1000834_pt1 | contig 13746 bp, 12 predicted proteins | sample EN1Hudseemescosm_FD_184628 | JGI IMG/M metagenome (GOLD analysis project Ga0209494, IMG submission 184628) | Methane-oxidizing microbial communities from mesocosms in the Hudson Canyon - EN1B Hudson Canyon (SPAdes) (version 2) | ecosystem: Environmental > Aquatic > Marine > Cold seeps | place... | reverse complement strand
AATGTATAAACCTGCACATGAGGAAACTCCCTTTTTACAAGTTTAACGACTTCACCGAAGTTCGAGCCATCCACAAATAGCTTGTTAATATTCTTGGTACTAATAAGATGAAAGACCGTATTAATAGTTTCTAAGTTTACCCCGTCAATATGACCTCTAAATGCATTTATGATCGATTTAAATCCACGAATTGGTTGCTTTCTCAATTCCAAGACAGTCAGGCGATCACCGTAAATATCTTTGAGCACGTCATGGTTAAGCTTACACAACATTTCGCGCCCACCAGATGGCGATTCTTCCAATTGATTTGTCAGTAACATGACTGTTGCTGCTAGATCTAAATTCATGTATTTACCTGATCAAATTATTCTGTATTAAACAGTATGGAATCAACCTTATTCAAGGATAAATCCTTATTACGTGTTATTGGATAAAATCCGCTGACCAAAAACTCAGCCGCCTCGAAAACAGAAAGTAATTGTATATAATTAGACATACCATCGGAAACTGCAATAAAAGATACCTCAGAAGAATTCCTTATGCTTGGTATAATATAGCTTGTGCGCCTTGAAATAGGCTTTTGAGATTCATAAAGAAAATCACCGCGCTATATCTCTCAGGAAACTCATAAAGCCGTTAAAGTACTTATATTCTCCACGCGCTAACATTTTCAGAGCGCCAATTTTTCTTGCGAAAATCCCTGCCTTTATAAGGCTATTCCTATTGTAAAGCGCGATGCGTTCAGCTTTCAAGTGGTTCAGACTGCCATCAATCCTGCAGGCAAGTAATTTGCAGGCCTTATCGCTCTGAATATACTCCAAACGTTTATGTAGAGACTCATTGAGATTAAGCCTATCCTGATATGAAATGGCAGGAGATGTACTTAAATGATCTTGGAAAACAGACAGTCTATTTATCTTTTGTAGCCTCAAGCCTTTTTTTTAATTTGTTCATCGACACGCCGTAGTTACCTCATTGAAAATATAGATCAACATATTGTATGCAATGACCTGTAGAAAAACCGCTGTAGCATATAGATTTCACAGACTCATAAGGCGCCTGCTATTTGCACAAGCCTCATAGCATGTTCTTTACGGCTAAATGTATTTGCTACATATTTATTACCTTGAAATGCAATATTTGATGCTAATGGACCATTTTCAATTTCATCTAAAATTAATTGAAAACCCTCAAGTGACTCAAATAAATATCCATTTACACCATGTGTTATCAATCTTTCATGCATTGAAATTCGACTTGCTATAGTTAAACAACCATAGCCCATTGATAATTTGGCTTTTAAATTTCCTCGAAACTGAAATAACTCCTCACTAGGCATAGGCACAAAAGAAATGAACGCCAATTCCAACTCAGCAGAAAGAATCTTTGCGTCATAAATTTCAATTACTGAAAAACTTATTAAACCATCACGTAAGATACCCGAAACATCTTTGGGAACTCCAAATAGTTTAATCTTGTAACCATATTCATTAAATATTTTAAAATATTCTATGAAATGAATAAGATGTGATGCCGTATGTGGCGAACCAACCCAAATAATACTTTTTTCTTTATATCGAGGAGTTATATAAATACACTCATGCTGAGGGGTGTCAGCCACAATAGTTGATAAGTTTGAATAATACTTAGACCAATACTCACAATATTCATCTGATTCAAAAATAAGTCGATCCGCGCTATAAAATAGAGCCTTAGCCTTTTTAGCCCCCATAAGTTCAGGCAAGTGATAAGGATCATTTATATCTATCATCACCTTAACTCTTAGCACCCGCCTTACAAGCCAAAGCAAAAAAGGTGATTGCGGTTTAATGAAATAAGCGACAATCACCTTTGAACGCTGTTTTAATTTTGACAGTGCTGTTAAATAATACAAATAACGGTAAACAAGCCTCAGAATGTAATAATCAAATATTCTGGGGTATGCTCCCTCTAAATACACAAACTTCCAACCATCCGGCTCATAACACTCTAGACATTTTGCACGAACATAATTAGAAACCATTTCTGTAAAGGGTAAAACAAATACTAAAACTCGATCATCACCATCCTGCATTTATTAGCTCACAAATATGTAGTACATCTTCATTAGTCATTTTGAGGTGTAAAGGAAGAACAAGATACCTTTCCTCCAACTCATCCATAATTGGCAAATTGGTACGTCTCCCTCCAAAAATTGAATAGCGGTCATTGCGATAATGAACTTGTGCTGATTCAATACCCGCTTCCCGAAGCTTCTTCATTAACCCACTGCGGTTCTCATCGACAATAACCGTAATTAACCATGCACTATTAAAATAGCTTAACGTTTCAGACTTGCCGATAATTCTAATACGATTACTTGTTAAGTGTTTTTCATATGTCTTAAAGAGATTATTACGATTCGAAATGACTGATTCAATCTCCTCCAAACTTGCCAATCCAATTGAGGCCGAGATGTCATTCATTTGATATTTATATCCAATTTCATAAATATCATTCAGCCAAACACCATCTTGCTTGGCTGAACGGTCTATTCCAAACCAACGCAATCTTTTGGCCTTTTCTAATAAAGAACCATCCTTAATTACCAACAAGCCCCCGTCACCTGTTGTAAGTGTTTTTATCGCCTGAAAAGAGTAAATGGTGAAGTCAGCCCATTGAGATGAATAAACATTTTTAAATTTAGACCCTATTGCATGTGCACCATCCGATATAAGCTTAAGATTATGCTGACGACATAGCTTATTTAAAAACTCATAGTCATTTGGTACGCCACCATAATCAACACAAACAATCGCTTTTGTTCGTTTGGTAATTTTTCTTTCCACATCTATTATAGATAAATTCATTGTTTCAGGATCTATATCTGCAAATACCGGCTTAGCCCCAATATAGAGTAGAGGTATATTAGTCGCTGTACAGGTAAAAACCGGGACAATCACCTCATCACCAGCGGATATGTCTGACAACAAATATGCCAAATGTAAAGCATCGGTTCCACTACCAACAGCTAAAGGCTCATGATTCCCAAGAAAAATTTTCTGGAACATTTTCTCAAACTTATCAACTTTAGGCCCCTGACCAATCCATCTACCAGACAATGTGTCAGTAACTTCAGTGATCGCATTCTTTGGGATATGGGGATAAAATAATGGAATCCCTTCTGATTCACTCAAAAGAGGATATTCATTCATTGGTTTTGATTTCATATTTAACCTATTAAAAACTACAAAAATATTGGCTTGTTTGGATTACTATTGACCGCAATACTAACATCATACTCAGCGCACAATAAGGAAATTACAGCCTCACGTTCGGTCTCTATCGCTGGCAACGATGGCCATTAATTTCTTAACAAATTGCCCATACGTGGATTTTTAAAACCACTGTCATTGTTAACAATAATCAAATTAATATCCGCACCTTGATCACACTGTGTTTCTAAATCCACCTTCAATTGTATTACAAACTCACCAATTACAAAATTATGACTATGGCTAAATAACTAGCGGAAACTCCAAGAACTCCAGTTACCTCTCTGAGTACTCTAGGAATAAATGAGGTTGTGATTACTTTAGTAATTTTCATACATGATCTTTACGATTATTTCATTGCCTCAATACGCGAATCTCTCCAGAGAACCCGACCATGAGTTTTAGGGTTTACTGTCTTTATTGTTCCAAACCCAGCCTCGTTCAAAGCACGAACGACTATTGGCTCTGACCATCCGAAGATATAAGTTTTTTTGTTAAAGCTATAGTTCATTGCATCCTTTGGATCAAAAGCATAAAAAGCTCTTATCACTTCTATATATTCATCTAAGTCACAAGATGAAATTTCTACTACTTTTTTTGAAATCTTTATAACATCGGGAAACTCTAAAATTAAGCGACCATCTCGATTTAAAGCATGAAGACAAGACTTAAAAAAGTCAACAACACAAACATAATTTAGATAACCAATTACATGATTACATTCAATTATGTCGTAACTTTGATTTGACAACCACATTAAATCTTCATGCTTGGAAATATCAAACGAGATAACTGAGTCATTCAGTGGGGAAATATCAGCATTATCCCAACCAATTCTTATATCATTACCACATCCAATATTAACGCATTTATTATTTATAGAAATCATGATCATCCTAGCTATATAAAGAAAATGATTATAATATTGTTTCCTTAACTTAAACACCTTTTGAAAATTCATTACACCTATAACCAGATTGTTAGTTGACTTTTTTAAAAATTAAAAAAACTTATAAATACTCCCTTTTTCTGGGGGCGGCATATATTCCCTTAATAAGCTTTATCTTGTGATGTGAATTACTACCTCCCCCCAAATGATAATAAAATGGATTCATTGTATTACCCTCATCACATTTATAAATATTATCCACTCTTTTAAAAAATACAGATAACCCCTTTTGTTTTCCCAGTCCCCATCACAACATTAACTAATTCGCTTACTTACTAATCCTAGGAAGCAATATCACTTTATCGCAAAGCATACTTTTTAAAAAATACATCAATAATTTCAACTTTTTTATTTGGATGTCTCTTATGGAAAAACTTTTACTTTTTATTTTTTTCAAAGGCGTATTCATAATTTTCATCTGATCTTCACACAATTCAGAAGAAAATATCTTTCTAACAAACTCACCAACGAGGGGGTTTATTAAATATTGATCGTAAAAATCAGCCAAATTAAAGATAAAATCCCGTAAATTCTGACTTTTGAGGAAATGATGATACTTTTCTGAAGATACTAAATTCAAAGGCGTCATTCTAAACAACTTGTTGACAATATCATAACACCAAAGATTAATTAAATCATTCACATCTTTGGCCGAGTAAGCCGCGTTATTAGAGTTCACAAAATCAATATAATCACTGAAGGTATAAGACAAATACAGAAGACATCTATTAAGTTTTGTTAATTCCTCAATTAACTCTTCATTGATATGAAATTCCTTCCTTATGGCATTAGCAAATTTTTTTCGCTGCCCACTCACCCCACTGCCATTTACCGCCCAATTTTCGAGATTATAATAGTACATCTGCTGTGGAAGGACTTTAATTTTGCCTCGCAAGGCTAATGAATATATCCAAGCCCAGTCCAAACCCTCAACAGGTGCAGGCCAGTCACAAAACCTCCTCAACGTCTCTATTGAGATTTTATTCTTGTCTATAATCGAATAAAACGGATAACCCCATTGCCCCAAATAAGCAACATCTCTTAATCTTTCTATGCGTTTATCTGAGATGAATGATGGAAATATCCTCCCACTTAACCGCGAACAATAATCATTTGTGTGTACTGTTGATAATCCAGTCCAAGCCACAACATCATCTGAATTACGGGCTATTTCTAACGCAATTGTTTCACTTAGCTTTGGATGTATAAAATCGTCATCCGACAACCAACAAAAATATCGATTAGTTGAATTATCGTATGCCCTGACAAAATTTTGAAACATCCCAATATTGCACCCACTATTTATATACTTTACTCTTAAATCTTGATTCCACCTTTTAATGACATCGTGACTTCTATTAACATTATTATCCGAAATAATTATTTCATTACATATGTCCGATTGAGCTTTCGCACTACTTATTGCAAAATCTGTCGACCTATCTTCATGAAAAACAACTATACCAATGCTTAATTTCTCATCATGCATCATGTCATTTAATACCTTTTGAAAGTGTTAAATGTGAAGGCACGTCTATATAGAATAAGCCTAATGGTGATTTCAATAACCCACTCCTATAGCAAATAGACATGACAATGCGATATAATATTTTATTTCTAATAACGTTGTTATAAATGAATTTATTGAAAAATCTTCTCGCCTTCAAAGAATGGGGATAAAAGTTAACATATAATCCTTCAATCTTATTGCAATTATAAGAAATAACGCTATTAAAATATTTTTGAATCTCATGGTAATTTGGTTGGTACATAATAAAATCCTTCAACTCACTCGCTATTTTCAACTCATCCACATCACGCCAATGCTCGTCGTAGTGATGCCGTGCTGGGCTGAAAATATTAAATATATGCGATGAATAATGACTCCCTATCCACGCCTCTGCATGATATCTCAGAGATTTCATATATTTCATGTTTGAATGTATTTTTATTAGTTTACTTATATGGCTGGCTTTTGCTATCCACATATTCCCTGCAAAAGCACATTGAGGAGGACCAAAATCATTGAAATTTGCTGCCACCAAATCTGATCCTGCCACGTCAAAATAATCAGCAAATACCTCATTATTTTTAACAACAGAATGAATTAACATTAATTGTCTAAGCAGCAACTCACCTTTTAGACTTGCATTACTCATAGACCCATGACTAATACCTTTAGAGTGAGCATATGCTACCCAATCGCTATCTTTGTAACTCGATAGTCCATCACAAATTTTTTCTAACGTTGCAAATTCATTTATGTCACCGCGGCTACTTACATGCATATTTACATTCGCCATAACAGAAACTCTTTTTCGAATTTCTTTGAAATCGACTTCATTACTAAAATTGACGTTGTAGGCAGAAATAAATACTAGATCAAACCCTCCTTTTTCTATTATTTCTAAATGTTTTGTGATGATACTTATTGCATTTTTTTCAAAATACAAATGATAATACAAAATGGTTTTTTGAAAATTACTCATAATCTGTGCTTATGTAGTTGAAACTATAACTAGACATTTGCTTTATTGCTTCGAGATAATCTTAATTCACTGCCTGAAAATTGGGGCCACTTTACTTTTGACCAACCACACAGAACGGATCAATCAAATTATCTGGTCGCGCTCCAAACTTCAGCAAATCTCGTCGCCCATATTCATCAGCAATATTTTCTGCTAATTGCTTAACAGTAATCGGGAAACCAGAACAAACATTAATAGGCCCTTGCACTGTTCCAAGGGAGGCTTCTGCAATCAAGCCACCGGCTTCAGACACGTCGATGAAGTCGCGTATTTGATTACCGCTGGTCAGTTCGGCAGGTTCACCGGCAGCCAGTTTGGCGCGCAAATACGGCACCAGTCTTCTAGCATCTTCACCCTCACCATATAAATAGAACAGACGACACCAAACAAACTCTATCCCATGCAAGGGGAACCACTGCGACAACACCCTGTAGGCGGCTGTTTTAGCTCCCGCATATGGGGTTAAAGGTTTGAGCGGGGTCTCAATTGACAGCATACCGTAGGTTAGGTTGTATTCAAAACAAGTGCCAATACCTATAAACCGGCGCACGCCTGCTTGAGCCGCACCTTTGGCCATGCTTAGCGTGCCTTGGAGACAATCTAAGTTCTTGGATGACTGGAGATATAACCCGGGTTCGGCATACCAAGCGACATGAATTACGGTATCAATACCTTGCAAAACATTCATCCACCACTCTGCGGTTTCTGCAAAAAGGTCTGGGGTAGCAATGACTGTTTCTACGGCTGGATTATCTTTAAACATTGCTTGCTTTCCTTCGCGAACAATGACAGTCAGTCCAATATCTTGCGTTGCTAAATGGCCCAATACTTGCCGACCCACAAAACCGGTTGCGCCAGTGATAAGTACCCGCTTTTTCATGTTACTTTTAATTCTGGTATGGCGGTAACAAATTGAGCACCTTGTGATGCTAGCACCGCATTCTGTTGTTTAACTTCAGACGCAATATTCCACGGCAAGATGAGCACATAATCCTGTGCACTTTTCACAAAAGCGCTGGGTGGCAAGATAGGAATATGGCTACCCGGCATATATTTACCTTGCTTGGCCGAGGCAGCATCGCAAACGAGGGGTAGCAAGTCAGGCTTGATACCTGCATAATTAAGCAAAGTATTGCCTTTGGCTGCAGCGCCATAGGCCACGACTTTTTTACCGGCACGTTTTTGTTCGATTAGAAAGCTCAGCAAATCATCTTTAATCTTATCAGCACGCGCTTGAAAGTTTTTATAGGTAGCTATATCTTGCAGCCCGCGCTGCGCTTCTTCTACTAGCAGGGTCGCCAAGGCTTCGGTTCTGGAACGCGTATCTTCGGCATGACAGCCATAGATACGCAGACTGCCACCATGAGTGGATAATTCTTCCACATCCCAGATTTTCAAGCCTATTGCTTTAAATATGCGTTGAACCGTATAGAGCGAAAGATAAGAAAAGTGCTCGTGGTAAATCGTATCAAATTGGGTGTGCTCCACGAGGCGCATCAGGTGCGGAAATTCCAGTGTGATCACGCCATTCGGTTTTAAGGCAGCTTTTAGCCCGCGAGTAAAGTCATTGATATCAGGCACATGAGCATAGACGTTGTTACCAACAATAAGGTCAGCCTGCTGGTGCTTTAATTGCTTGCCTAGCGCCTCGCCAAAAAATTCACGTAGCACCGGTATGCCGAGTTCTTCGGCAGCAGCAGCAGTGCTAGCAGTAGGCTCTATCCCTAAGCAAGGCACGCCAGCCGAGAAAAAATTTTTGAGCAAATAGCCGTCGTTTGAAGCGACTTCAATAACATGACTGTTGGAGCCCAGCTGAAAGCGCTTGATCATAGCCTGAGCATAGGCGGCAGCATGAGCCAACCAAGTACTGGAAGTGCTGGAAAAATAGGCGTAGTCAGGACTGAAAAGTTCGTCGACTTGGGCGTAGTCTTCGGTTTGTACCAACCAGCAGTGGGTACAAACTTTAACTTTAAGCGGGTAGTATTTTTCTGGCTTAGTTAGGCCTGCTTGGCTTAAGTATGCATTTGACGGCGGCGCAAAGCCGAGATCAAGAAAGGTATGCTCCAAAGGCATACCACAGTGACGACAATTCAAAGACTAATTCCTTTATATTCCGTATCAATCAGCGAATGCTTAGCATCTCTGGTTGAAAGTTCAGTAATTGCTATCGGCCACTTAATAGCTAGACGCGAATCTTGGGCATTTAATGCTGCTTCCACATCTGGGCTGTAAGCGGTACTGTGACAATACACGAGTTGCACATCGTCAGTCAGCGTTTGAAAGCCATGGGCAAAACCTTCAGGAATCAACATCGACATGTGATTGTCGGCCGAAATAACCTCTGCATGCCAATGTAAAAAGGTGGGCGAGCCTGCTCGCAGGTCGACAGCAACATCCCACACTTCACCTTGAATACAGCTCACCAGTTTCATTTCAGTTTGGGGCGGATGCTGATAGTGCATACCACGCACAGTGCCGCACTGGGCAGTATAAGTGTAATTAATCTGAGCGATAGGTTTTCCCCAGCCAGCCGCGGCAAGTTCTTCAGCACAAAACAAACGTTCCAGAAAACCGCGACCATCTCCCATACGTTGACGCTCAATTTTCCTAAGGCCTGCCAAGCGTAAATCGGTAATGGTAAATCGTTTCATTGATGCGCCTCATAAGTAGTAATTTCAGCTTCGCACAAGCTGTTTCCATCTCCGCCTTGCTGTTGGTCACCACACCAAGTTTTTTGTTGGAATACGACCATACGGTTTTCTATTATACCCAAGGTAACATCAAACATATGCAGAAAATAATTGGTAAAGTATTCCTTGTTAACATAGTCTTTATACCCGCAGAAAATAACAAATTCATTCACTCCGTGAGTAAAATACATATTAAGAATATGCCAGAGAATGGACCTGCCTTCACCCTCTATCATCGATTTAGGTTTGCAATACGTTTCTTCGGAGATACATATGCCGAGACCGCCTATTACAATAAGTGATTTCATGATTGATCACTTTCGCGGGGCACCTTCATTTCGCCTTCCGTTTGATTAACGATATCTTGAAAAGTGCCAGTACGCTTAACACCTCTCTCACCCAATTCCACAATCTGAGAACAGTTTTTTAGGGTACTGAGGCGATGAGCGATAATGAGTAGAGTGATATCTCCACTAAGGTCCTCGATGGCCTTCATAACCTCTTGTTCGGTTTCGTTATCTAATGCGCTAGTAGCTTCGTCAAAAACGAAAACATCAGCTTGTTTATACAGGGCGCGGGCGATACCGATGCGTTGGCGTTGACCACCAGATAAGCGAATACCACGCTCACCAACAAAGGTTTGGTATTGCTTGGGCCAACGCTCAATACTTTCAGCAATTTGCGCTTGCTGTGCGACATACCGGACTCGCTGAGAGTCAATTTGGTCCTTAGGCACGCCAAAAGCTATATTTTCTTCAATGCTGCTGTCGGCTAAAAATATAGCTTGTGGAACATGGGCGATATGGGTTTGCCAGGCACGCTGATTCCCAAGCGTAACTGTTTGGTTATCAATCGCCAATGTACCATCGCTAGGCTGGAGCAGCCCCATTACAATATCAAGCAGAGTGCTTTTACCACTGCCAGTGGTACCAATAAAACCAACCCGACTACCTTTGACAATAGTGAGGTTAACTTCCTTGAGTACATAGGGCGCTTCCAAACTATAGCGAAAGCTAAGGTGTTTTAGGCTAATGTCACGATTGAAAGGTATCGGTTCCGCGATTGGTTGATCGACATAATCTGGTAAGGGTTGGTCAAGTAGCTCAAATGCGTCTTGCACCGAGGCTTTATTACCTTGAAGCATTGAAAATGAACTATACATCTGTTGCAACACTGGCAACAAACGTTGTGCACCGAGAGCTAAAGCACCTAAAACCGGGATAACTTTAGCAACAGTGTCTTCTTGCATAGCAATCACATAGGCTAATACAGCAATAAACACCATACCTAAGGCCTCTACAGCAAAACGTGGACTAGAAGTCATAAATGTATTGTTTCCTTGAGCACGGCGCAGTGTAAGGTCTGCATTCCTGTATACCTGACAATAGGTGGCTTGACTACCGTCGATTAACACATCACGAATACCGCCCAAGCCTTCTTGCAGAGACTTAAGGACCTGAGTAGTTTCACGCGCAATAATCTGACCATTGCTTTGTAGCTTCTTACGGGTCAGTACGACGATCAAGGCATACAACATACCAAAGCCTCCAAAAGATACTAATGCTATGTTGGGATCTACTGCTAACAAGGCAACAAGAATAGCGATAAGCATAACGCTAGAGCTCATGAGCAATAAAACCGGCATAAGTAAACCGCTTATAATTGCACTGGTTTTCGTAGAGATACCGCTGATCACCTCGCTACTGTGGCTAGCACAATGCACGGCGTAAGGCTGATACAAGGTGCGCCGGTAGATGCTAATACCAATATCAGCACCGATAGCATAAGAGAGCTTGGTATTTGCCCAAAGCAGTAACAAGCGCATTACCCCAGCTAGCAATGCTGCTAAGGCAAAGGCCATGGTAAGCGGCAACAATAGTTGCTTAGGTTCTGTTAACTCTAATGCGTGAATAACTGGTTGCACAACTGGTAACTCAAAAATACGCTCTGGCGCGGTCAACACGCCCAAAAAAGGCAACACTGCGCCGATACTCAGAACCTCTGTAAACGAGGCTAGCAACATCAGCAGCACTAATAACCCAAATTGCCCCCGACGGCGGGGAATGACGTGAGCCCAAAGGCCTTTTAAATGACTCGTAATACGCTTATTGTAACTCATACTCTCTCTATGTCTGCTGTACTGGATTATTTTGCTAGATGCGTTCACATCACCCCATTACTACTTTGATCTCCCCGCCAAAACGGTGCGTAGATGAATAGCCAACCAAAGTTTTTCCCTTACTAATTTCTGCTAAAGAATGTAGTATACTCCCATCCCTAAAATCTCTATAAACTGGCTGAGCGTCTTTTTAAGTGCGCATATAACAGTAGTAAATTAAGGGGTAATTGATCATATAATTGGTTAAGGCTGGTGCGGCCACCAACGGCTGCATTATAGACTTGGTTGATCGCGGAAGACTCTTTCCGCATCTCTAATTCCTCACTCATAGATCAAGGTTAATCTATTGCCCCCTCACCACAGCCCTCCCGTAATGGGAAAGGAAGCGTATTAATGATGGTAGCAATTAACTTAACTTGGCAGACGTTTTCTATAAAGCAAAAATCCCGGCTTATTTCACCATCGCCATTAATATACACAGGCTCATTTTTTATCAATTTTGTTTTTTAATGCTAGTATGTGCCCGTAAATCCATGAACCAATCCAACGACTATTTTTGCTCACTAATTACAGATGTTGCTATTTTATTTGAGGTGACTCACACATCAAGCATTAACATCAATCAACACCTCTTCAAACGTTCTCTTTGCTCAAATAGCCCGCGCAACTCATTAGTTCTTTTAGTCTCTCTCTCCAACAAGCTGCTGGAGAATCTTATGTAGTCGCCAAGGATGTAAAACCCCATAAGCGTAAACGCAGAAAAAAATTAAAAAAGCAACGAAACTATAGAACTCACTATAGATCGACATCACAAACCCTAGCAGCAACAAAGACACAGCTAGCGCATCAATAATTAAAAGTGCTTTCCTATCAGATACCTTAGCTAATTGAAATAAATGATGTAAATGCGCACGATCAGCAGCAAAGATAGACTTTTTCTTTAAAATCCTTCTACACATAACGACTACGGTATCCACTATCGGAACTGCAAGACACCACAAAACACTTACCGGTTTTATTGCTTCTATTGGGCTCTGGGAAAGATAAATGAAAAACCACGCTAAAATGTAACCTAAAAGCATACTCCCAGCATCACCTATGAAGACCTTCCGTTTAGTGAAGAAACCTAAGTTTACACACAAATAGGGCAGTATAGCAGCACCTAATACAGCCATCTGCTCAGCCAATAAAATTTGGCCGCTGCTTATTTGAAATAACACAGCTCCTGCTAACGCGACGAAAACAAGCGTCGCCAAAAGACCATCTATCCCATCTATCATGTTATAGGCGTTAACTAAACCTATAATGGCAACAACGGTAAGCACCATACCCCATTGCCCCAGATGAATATCGCCCCAACCAAACAAATCACCTAAATTTTCTACATACAACCCCGTGCTCTTTATCATGATAACGGATGCCATCACTTGAACAAAAAGACGAAGCCTAACGCCTAGACCTGTATGGTCATCAGCCATACCCATGAAAAAAACAAATGACCCTGTTGCAAACAGATAAAAAACCTTCTCGGACAAATCAAAAAAAAGCACTAGAGGCACTATAGTGCCAATAAAAACTGCTACCCCACCAATTAAAGGAATAGACCCATTATGCAACTTGCGGCTATCCGGTTCATCCACTAAATTGAACTTAACCGCTAATGGTCGGCAGATAATAATTACCAGTACCGAAATCACAAGCGCCATTAAGCATGCTAATGTAAAGCCATATGGAATATCACTCATAAAATAATTTACCTTATAGACGCTATACGTTAAACAAAAACACCCATATCATAACCATTAAGGTTCGCTTTTCAAAATGGCCTCAATTAACAAGCCTAGCAAACATTAGTTTCTTTACTTGGCAGTCCCTAACAGAACTTTTAAGAAACTAAAGATCTTTATCACCTTCACGTTAGGCTGCTTATGACCGTGGCATTTTTTGCCGTTTCGCCCAGGCTTTTAAACTAAAGCTTTAAACACGCTACCGCCACCAGCGTGCAACACATCTTGCCCACCGTTAGATTAAAATCACCTTTAAAAGGCAAAACAATCCTTAAAAACCTCTAAAACAGCAGCCTTGAGCGCTTTATTACTGACCTAATATTTTACTTAAACAGGCCACAAATGTATGTAGGCCAAAATGGACAAAATAGCATTTCATGTTATCTATCATAAGAACTCAACCCCAACACACCCTAAAA
>Ga0209494_1000833_pt1 | contig 13752 bp, 16 predicted proteins | sample EN1Hudseemescosm_FD_184628 | JGI IMG/M metagenome (GOLD analysis project Ga0209494, IMG submission 184628) | Methane-oxidizing microbial communities from mesocosms in the Hudson Canyon - EN1B Hudson Canyon (SPAdes) (version 2) | ecosystem: Environmental > Aquatic > Marine > Cold seeps | place... | reverse complement strand
TTTTTCAATGCTATTAATATCGCCGTTAGCGATGATGGGTAGTGTGACCGCTTGTTTAACGGCTTTAATGGTATCGTATTCCGCCTCGCCTTTAAAAGCACAAGCACGGGTGCGGCCATGGACTGTTAATGCGGCGATGCCTGCCTGTTCAGCAATCTGTGCAATACGAATAGCATTACGGTTATCTTTATCCCAGCCGGTTCGTATTTTTAAAGTAATAGGGATAGTACAGGCTTGTACCACGGCATTTAAAATATCCGTGACTAAGGCTTCATCACGCATTAAAGCGGAACCTGCGGCGACTGAGCAGACTTTTTTAGCAGGGCAGCCCATATTAATATCAACAATTTGTGCGCCGCGTTCTTGGTTGAACACCGCTGCTGCTGCCAAATCTTTTGCATTCGTGCCGAGAATTTGTACAGCGCGTAAGCCAATTTCATCGCTGTGGTCTGCTTTTAGTAAGGTGCGTTTATGTTGGCGTAAGGCGGGATTAGAAGCCACCATTTCTGAAAATGCAAGGCCAGCCCCCCTATTTTTACAGAGATTTCTAAAGGGACGATCAGTAATGCCAGCCATAGGGGCGAGTATGAGATTATTCTCTAGAGTATAGGGACCTATTTTCATTCATTCACCTGTGCCAAGTCTTTGCGGGTGAGGAATTATACAGTAAAATCAAAACATTATTTAAGTGGTTATTCGTTTCGACTTTATCAGTCCATAGGTAAAATTACGTGAAATTTTCTTTAAAGAGCGCAGTTAGTTTAATGGTTTCTAGTGCAATATTGACGGCTTGTGTTGCTGCTGAGCCTAATAAGCGGCTAGAACCGAAAGCAGTAGAGAAAGTGATTAAAGTAAGGGCGACAGATCAGATACGCGCAGAAAAAGAGGCATTTAATGAGTTAGATGCTGCGCTGGGATTAAATTCTAACTCTATAGACGAACAGCCTTTTATTTCAAAGGGTAAAAAGGGAGCTTATGAGCAGCTAGCTGTGGATGTAAAACGGGTGATTGGTAATGGCTATGCTAAAACGGTAGAGGCATCCCGCCGAGATGCGTTAAATAATTTAGCGGGTAGTATTCAGGTCGATGTGCGTAAAGAAGTGGATAGCTGTACAAATCATTACGGGGATTGCGGAAGTGTGGTGAAAGTGAATACACGCACAACTATGCCTATCTTAGGCGCGCAATATCAGCGCTTGGCGAATGAACAGAATAATATAAAATTTTTAGTGTGGATTGATAGTAAAACCTCCTTACCTTTATATCTAGGTGATTTAAAACGCTTGGATATTAGCATAAGTAAATTACAGCAGCAGTTGCAGGCGTTGAAGGATAAAAAAATGCGCTATCGGGTGATAGCAGCGTTGTTGGATGCGGTGGATGAATACGATAAAAAGCGCTTAGTAGCGAATATCTTAGGGGGAAAACAACAAGTAAGAACCGAAGTGAATTTGCTGCAATTAAGAGGTGAATTAAAGCAGTTAGAGCAAAGAGCGCATAATTTAATGTTTGCCGCTGAGGTATTGGTCAAAGATGTAGATGTGTCTGATATTTATATTCATGCGCCACGCGCGAAAGATGCACAAGAAGTGACGCCTTTTGCCTCGGCTATGAAAGAGTATATTGCGCCTTTTATTGAGGGGGTTAGTGTATTAGGCGCGGCAAAATACACCATGGAAGGCGAGTATGAAATTTTAGACGGTGGGGGTCTTTATCTGAGTTATCGCCTAATTGATTTAAATTATAAAGTTGTTAATAGTAATAGTGTGGTGATAGAAAAGGCAGCTTATAAAGGTTTTCGCGCCAAGCCCCTTGCGGCAGAATTTGAAACGGTTCTGCATAATGACGTTGATGTGAATAGTGCATTTCTTGCAGAATTGAAAACAGGGCAGGGAGCAGATGCTTTGTATTACAAAATAGGCGATAGAGTCAGTTTGTTTGCTAGGTTGAATAAGGCGGGCTATTACTATATTATTGGACATATTGCAAAAGCAGGCGAGGAATTATCCTATTTACTTGAATTAAATGATGGCTTGGGAGATGAGCGGTTTATTCGCTATATTTCGCCAGAGCAAGTTAATCGCTATCTGCCTATTGCCACCTTTAAAGTCATACCACCCCATGGTGTAGAGCATTTACAATTAATTGCAGCGACGCAGCGCTTTACTAAGCTACCTGACTATACCTACAGTGAACAAGCCGGTGGGTATTATGTGCTGGATGGCAGTCAGGGGGATGTTATTCACTCTGTTGGAGAGATTAGAGGTTTACAGCTCGAGGAAGCAAGCGATAATAAACTGACATCAGAAGCCACCTTAACTTATACAACTGCACGTTAGGAAATGAAGAATTTGAAAATAAGTAAAAGTCATAGTTGGTATCTATTTATTATTAGTGTTTTTGTGACAGCTTGTGCTAAAGCTCCTCCCACAAAGCCTATTGTTGAACCTGTTGTTATTTGCACACCGAAACTAATAGATTTGAATGGAAGGCCTTGCTGGGTTAATACTACACCTGAGGAAGGTGTGGTACTGAATATGATGGAACATATTCAACGGGAAAAAACACGCGGTATTTTATTGAAAAAAGCCATTATCGAGTTATCAATGACTCAGGATGGAGTCGGTGTTCAGCATAGTGCCAGTGTGAATAAAGTGGTAGAGGTACATAATGATGCTATTTCAGGGCATACTTCGGTGACTTCTTTGGCTGTGATTAGTACGGCAAAAGAGGCTGTGGAAATTAAAGTCAGGGTCAAGGCAATATGGCGTGATTTGATGACACAAAAATTATATATGTGGGCTATTGAGGATAAGTAGATGAATAAAAAAGCAATATCACTATTACTAGCAATAACAGCAAGCCCTGTAGTCGTGGCAAATGAGTTTGATGATTTTAAAGCGCAACAGCAGCAGTTAGGTTCTGAGTATGCTCAAGAAACATTAGCAGAATTTGAGCAATATAAATTGGCGTTAGAAGCTGGTTTTCAAGATTATAAGCAGACTTTTACTAGCGCATCTAAGCAATATGCTGAAGAAATGACCCAGAAATGGGGTAGTTATAAAGCCAGTGACCACGAGGTATGGGTGAATTACCCTAAAGAGGGGGGGCGTCGTGAGTCGGTTAATTTTGAAACGGGTATTGTTGAAGTTGAAATTTTAGTTGATAAAAAGACGCCTTTAGTAGAAGTGCTGGAACAGGCTAAGAAAAATGTAGTGAGCCTTTTAAATACCACTGAGAAGCAGGCGTTTGAAAATGATGTGGTGGCGCAAAAGGTAGAAGAAAAATTAAAGCAACATACGGAAGTGGTAAAGACCGCTAAACTTTCAGATCAAGAGAAGGTATTAGCGCCGTTAGTGAAGGATGCAAGTACTAAGACAGATGACTTGATTCAAAAGTTAGCATCAGTGATGGTCAATTCAGCAGCAACAGAGACGCGTCACTTAAAAGATAAAAAAGTAGTGCAGTTGCGCTTTAAAATTCCAGAAAATTTATCGGTAAAAGCAGAGAGATATTCTGAGCGTGTTTTGGAAATAGCAAAGAAAGAAAATATTCCTGTTGCATTAGTATATGCAGTGATGGAAACAGAAAGTAATTTTAATCCGCGTGCTCGATCCGCAGTCCCAGCTTATGGATTAATGCAAATTGTTCCTGTGAGTGCGGGGAAAGATGCAAGTAAATATTTATTTGGTAAGGCGAAGGTGTTATCGCCTTCTTATCTTTACAACGGTGATAAGAATATTGAAATTGGTGGCGCGTATTTACATATACTGTATCACCGTTACTTAAAAAAAGTGGATGATACCACCAGTCGATTATTTTGTGCGATAGCGGCCTATAATACCGGCGCAGGCAATGTAGCAAAAAGTTTTGTCGGCTCTTATAACTTTAGTAAGGCGGCGGATAAAATAAATCAGCTTTCAGCATCTGAAGTGTATCGTCATTTACGCCATCATCTACCCTACGATGAAACTAAACATTATATAAAACGTGTTGCAGTGCGTATGGCAAAATATCAATCATAGTTTTTTATTGGCGACGTTAAGGTTGCTTGAATGTTTTACCCTTAAATAAAGTGAAAGGAAGGTGAGTTATGAAATTAGTAAAACCTGTTATTGTTGCGTTAGCTGTTAATTTGGCTGCCTGTGCTTCTCCTGAGATAGAAACACCTGTTGCACCTATTATTAAAGTTGCAGTCGCTGATTGTGTTTTCCCTAATCAACAACCGGCGCCTAATTGGGTTTGTGATGAGCCGATCCCTGGCTTAGATGTGCAGGCTGTTGGTATTGCTGAAAGAAGTGATGCTGGATTTGCATATATGAAAGATATGGCAAAATCTGCTGCTTTTGGTCACTTAGCAGAGCAATTTAAAGTAAAAGTAGCCAAAATGGTGAAAAAATATATGGCGACTACGGGGATGGGGGATGACCAGACGGTAGATGCTGCTACTAGTAGTACCTTGAAAACCATTACTAGTAAAACGCTTGAAGGTGCTAAAGTATATAAAACACGCACAGGTCCTGAAGGGCGCTTATATGTATTAGTGGGCTTTGATGTGGAAAAAACCGCTAAATTAGTCAAAGCCGCTGTTAAAAATAGCATGAAAAATGATAAGGCACTTTGGCAAGAATTTAAAGCAAAAAAATCACATGATGAACTAGCGGCTGGGATAGCGGCAATGGAAGATTAGCTGGGTTTCTAGTATAGTAGTTTGTTGAAAGAAGGAGGCCTTGTGCCTCCTTTTTTGTACAAGAGAAAGATAGGCGCATTTTTCTATATTTAAAATGAGGAAAACGAATTAATGGATATTAAGCAATCAAGCTCTCAGCAGCCGGATTTAAACTGGAGTCAGGTACGAGAAACAGTCAAATTATTAAGTGTTTCTTCTGCTCAAGTTGAATCGAGTATGCGTGAGGGTGATGAATCAGTAACCACTTTAACGGCATCATTTGCTGATATTGTTGGGCATTTAGATGATATTAAAAAAGAACTGGCATTCATGGAAGATGGAGAGTTAAAGCAACGTCTTCAAGCGCATTGTGTCGCAGCAAATAATAAAGTGTGTACCTCGATAGTTTCTTTTCAGTTTTATGATCGTATGCAGCAGTGTTTGGAGCATGTGACGGAAAATCTTAATGGATTATCAGAAATAGTGGAATCTCCGGCCTTACTTTATAACCCGTCAGAGTGGAGTCAATTACAAGATAAGATTCGTTCGGGCTATACGATGGAATCAGAGAAAGCGATGTTTGATGCTATTTTAGAAGGTAAGAGTATTCAGGATGCTATACAAATAGCGGCGGAATATGAAAACCCAGATCAAGGGTTCAATGAGATTGATTTATTTTAATTTGATTGCAGTTATATGTTAAAAAGAGTGATATTTTTTTTAGGTGCTTTATTCTGCACTGGCTGTAGTCATTTTATTGGCCGACAAGCACCAGCACCAGTTTATACGCATACGAAGCAGGTTCAATTACCTGCTGTTAAATTGGGCGTGATTGAACGCGCTAATAAATTAAATATTGTGCAGGAAAATAAACGCATAATCGCTGTGCAAGAAGAGCCTGAACAGTTAATGGCTATTCAACAATTGTTAGCAGATGCTGAATTGAGTTATCAACAAGGAAAAATAGATAACGCAGTGATGACTTTAGAGAGAGCTTTGCGTCTTGCACCTCGTCGCGCTATTTTATTTTATAAATTAGCAGCATTAAGAATGCATCAGGGGCAGTTCTTGCAGGCGGAAAACTTAGCTAAGAAATCGGAGTTATTAGCCGTGGGAGATTATCCGCTTAAAAGGCAGAACTGGTTATTGATTGCCGCAGCGCGTGAGCAATTAGGCTTGGCTGAAACGGCAGACCTCGCACGTCAAAAAGCACGGGCTTATTCTAAACAGTGATACAGGAATCGGTATTAAGTGCAATTGTGCAGTTTATTGAGCAATTTACTGGGCAGCCATTGGGTTTATTGCATTGCACCTCTGTTCAGGGCGGGGATATTAATCGTAGCTATAAGATAACAGGTAAGGAGCGCAGTTATTTTATAAAACTTAATCATGCGCATTTGCTGGATATGTTTCATAGTGAAGCGATGGGATTAAGCGCTTTATCTAAAACCACGGCGTTGCGTACACCTGATGTGATTGGCTGCGGTGTGGCGGCGAGTTCAGCTTTTTTAATATTAGAGTATATTGAATTAGTGCCTTTGCAGAAGAGTAATCAGCAAGCATTGGGGCAGGCATTAGCGCAATTACATCAGGAAATTCAGCCTTATTTTGGTTGGTCGATGGATAATTTTATTGGGCATACCCCACAAAAAAATACCGCGACAGAGGATTGGGCTACTTTTTGGTGCGATTATCGTTTGAGTTTTCAGCTCAAACTCGCTGCTCAGCAAGGCTATGATGGGAAATTACAGTTATTGGGTAGTGCGCTGGTTAAAAAGTTACCAGTATTTTTTCAAGACTATCGAGTGCAGGCTTCTTTATTGCACGGTGATTTATGGGCAGGGAATGCGAGTTTTGATAAACAGGGTACGCCTATTATTTATGACCCTGCTTGTTATTATGGTGATAGAGAAACTGATATTGCTATGACAGAATTATTTGGTGGTTTTAGTCAGGAATTTTATCTTGCGTATCAGGCTGTTTGGCCTTTAGATGCAGGCTATCAACAGCGAAAATCACTTTATAATCTATACCATATATTGAATCATGTTAATTTATTTGGTGTGGGATATTTAGCTCAAGCAGAACAGCTCATGGAGCAATTGTTAGATGTTTAATTCGCCTATATTTATTTTCTTGGTGGAAAAAGGGTGCTAAGGGTTTATTTAATATTACTACTGATAGCCGGTTTTTTTTGGTTAAAGTGCTATTTTAAAAAAAATGCCTCAGCAAGAAAGACGTATATTAAACACAGTTTGGTATGGGGTTTTATTGGCAGTATTGTTGTTTTAGCATTGTCAGGCCGACTACAGGGAATATTTGCGTTATCGGGTATATTTATTGCCTTTATAGTGCGTTTTTTACCTTTGCTGTTACGTTATGGCATGCAATTTCAGCGGTTTTTGCCATTGATTAAGTCATTATTTAGCCAGCAAAGGGGCAGTAAGCCTACAGTAAAAAAAACAGAATTAAGTAAACAAGCCGCTTGCGATATATTAGGTGTAGCAATAACAGCGAGTAAACAAGATATTATTCAAGCGCATCGGTTATTGATGTTCAAAAATCACCCTGATAAAGGGGGATCTGCCTATCTTGCTGCGCAAATTAACCAAGCGAAAGACGAGTTATTAAAGTATAAATAATCCCTCATTTATTGTATGGGGAGATGAGTAAAGGAATGGTGTAGTGATAAAAATTTTGCTGATAACAATGTTTGCATTTGTGCTAACAGCTTGTAGCTTGCCCATGCTGGTAAAGCCACAGCAAGATTTTAAAGTCCTGAGTTATTACACTATTAAGGCTGGAGATACGCTTTATAGTATTGGTGTTAAATCAGGACATGGTTATCAGAAATTAGCCGCTTGGAATCAGATCCGTCCGCCGTATAATTTAAGTATTGGCCGACAAATTCGCCTTTTTTCTGGCGGGTCGACGCAACACGATGAAGATTGGTATGAGTGGCAAGCCCCGCTAAAAATAAGGGCATCTAAGCAAGCCATCTTAACCAAGCTCCCGCCTGCCTCTAAATTACATAAAGTTGAAATTAAACATCCGGTGCTGATTCTACCTGCACCGGCCCCCGCACCTGAAATAGCCGCTGTAGCTAAAGATGAAGTAGTGGCGCCGCCTGAAGCGAATATTCAACAGGCTAAAATAAAAGCAGCTCCTAAAATAATCCAGCCAAAGCTAAAGCCAAAGCCAAAGCTAAAGCCAAAGCTAAAGCTAAAGCCGAAGCCGAAGCCGAAGCCGAAGCTAAAGCCGAAGCCGAAGAAGCCAGTATCAAAGTCGATAGAAAAAACTAAAGTAGTGACTGTATTGAAGTCCAGTGGGCAATTAAAGTGGCAATGGCCTATTAAAGGCAGAATAGTACGTAGCTTTTATAATACGGATAGAAAAGGTATTGATATTGCAGGAATTGTCGGGCAAAAAATCAAAGCAGCAGAATCGGGTGTTGTGGTCTACAGTGGTGATAGCCTGGTGGGGTATGGCAAGCTACTGATTGTGAAACACAATGCACTGTATTTAACGGCGTACGCACATAATAAATTATTGCTGGTTTCTGAAGGCGATAAAATTCAGCAGGGACAAGAAATTGCAGAAATGGGAGTGGGTGCTGATGCTAAGCCTACTTTGCATTTTGAAATTAGAAAAGAAGGTAAGCCGCTTAACCCTTTGAAGTACCTGCCTAAAAGATGATTAAAGTACGGATATGCCGAAGGCATTGAGTAAGGTAATTAATTGAATTAAAGGTAAGCCGATTAATGCGTTGGGATCATCGCCTTCAATGCGTTCAAATAGAGCAATGCCTAAGCCTTCTGATTTAAAGCTCCCTGCACAATCATAAGGCTGTTCTCGTTGGACATAATTTATTATTTCTTGCTGACTAAGCGTTTTAAAATGTACGCGACATAAGTCGATGCTACTTTTTATTTCTTGTGTTGCGCTATTTAAAACACAAATGCTGGTATGAAAATCTACAATTTTTCCTGATGAATTTTGTAATTGTTGTATCGCATTGGCTGGAGTACCTGGTTTTTCAAGTTGTTGATTATCTAATATAGCCACTTGATCAGAGGCGATAATGAGCTGAGTAGGGTAACGCACCGCTAATGCTTGAGCCTTTTCATGCGCTAGGCGCAAAGCAAGACTCTTAGCAGACTCATTTGCTCGCATTTTTTCATCAATATCAGGTGCTGCGCAAATAAAGTCGAAGCCTAATTTCTCTAATAATTGCTTACGATAGGGAGAACTGGAGGCTAGAATCAGAGGCTGAGTTTTCATGGGTAATATACTGATAAATGATTGACAGAAAGGACTAAAAACGGCTATTATTGCACAGTTATGTTAGATCAATTACCCGAACTTATAGACCCTGTTGTTTTTGCTGAGCGCACAAGTCACCTTGTGGGTGCTGTTAAATTACACCGGATGAGCCGACTCTCTGATTTCCTTTTTGAAAAAGAAGGCGATTTGAAGGTTGATTTACACTTTTATAAAGAAGGCAAAGTACCGACTATAGAAGGGCACATAGAAGGACATTTAAACTTAATTTGTCAAAGTTGTTTAAAGTCACTCCCTTGGGAAGTGCATAAGCAAGTAAAAATTGGCATGGTACAAACTATTGAGCAAGCAGACCGGTTAGAAGCTGGTTTAGAGCCTTTAGTGATTACTGAAGAAAGAATGTCATTTCCTAGTATGGTTGAGGATGAGGTGATTATTTCCTTACCTGACTATCCTAGACATGCAGAACCTTGCATGGAATATACAAATGTTAAATTTGTAGAGCCTGAAGAAATAGAGGAAACATCTGATAATCCCTTTTCTGTTTTAGCTAAACTTAAAAATACTGGAGCCCAATAATGGCAGTTCAAAAAAGTAAAGTAACACGTTCAAGACGTGGCCAACGTCGTTCACACGATTCATTGACAAGCAAAACTTTGTCACAAGATCCTACAACAGGTGAAACACATTTGCGTCACCACATGACGCCAGACGGTTACTTTAAAGGTCGTCAAATCGTAGCTTCTGACGAAGACTAGGATAACGATTTGCACACAGAGTGTGTGATAGATTGTTTTAAAAGCCGAGCTATATGCTCGGCTTTTTTATAAGAATTTTTTGGAGTTTTGAGTCCCGTGAGTTTAATTATTTCAATTGATGCGATGGGGGGAGATCATGGTGTTGATAGCACTGTCCCTGCTTCCTTGGCTTGTTTGCGTGGTAATGCCGCATTGCAGCTTATTTTAGTGGGTGATGAGCAAGTGCTGCAGCCTTTGCTTGAAGAATCATTGATTGAATTTAAAGGGCGTTTATCGATTCAGCATGCATCAGAGCAAGTTGAGATGCATGAATCACCCGCTAAAGCATTAAGGCAGAAGAAAGATTCCTCTATGCGCGTCGCAATTAATTTAGTGCGTGACGGTAAGGCCGATGCGTGTGTGAGCGCAGGTAATACCGGCGCATTAATGGCGACAGCTAAATTTGTATTAAAAATGATCCCTGGGATTGAGCGTCCAGCGATTATGTCTTCAATGCCTTCTATTTTTGGGCATACCCATGTATTAGATCTCGGTGCGAATGTGGATAGTTCGGCTGAGATTCTTTTACAGTTTGCCATTATGGGGACTGAAGTGGTTAAGGCTTTGGAAGATATTACAGCACCTAAGGTGGGTTTATTAAATATTGGCGAAGAAGATAGCAAAGGTAATGAGCAAGTAAAATCCGCTGCTAAATTACTGGAAGCGTCGGATCTAAATTATATCGGTTATGTGGAAGGGAATTCGCTGAATGCAGGTGACACCAAAGTTGATTTAATTGTCTGTGATGGATTTGTGGGCAATATTGCGCTTAAATCGATAGAAGGTGCTGCCAAAATGATTACTTTAGTGATGAAGGAATCATTTTCTAAAAATATTTTCACTAAAGCGGCGGCATTAATTGCCTATCCTATTTTAAAAGCGATTAAGAATCGGATTGACCCTCGGTTACATAATGGCGCGAGCTTCTTGGGTGTGAAAGGTTTAGTGATTAAAAGCCATGGCGGTGCGGATGCCTTAGCTTTTGAAACGGCGATTCATGTAGCAGAAGTGGAAGTGGATAAAAATGTGATTCAAAAAATTAGTGAACAAGTTGAGCTAACACTTAGTCGGAGAGAAAGCGCATGACAAGCTATGCAAAAGTTATTGGTACTGGGGGGTATTTACCCGCTGAAGTAAGAACCAATGAACATATTTCAGAGATGGTAGATACCACCGATAGTTGGATTTTTGAACGAACAGGGATTAAAAGTCGGCATATTGCGGCGGCAGATGAAACAGCAGCAAGTATGGCGATCATTGCCGCAAAACAAGCGATTGAAATGGCGGGTATTGATGCTGCAGAAATTGATCTTATTTTAGTGGCTACTGGCACACCGGATAATATTTATCCAAGCACTGCCTGTATAGTACAGCATCGATTAGGGCTAAAAACAGGCGCTGCTTTTGATATACAAGCCGCGTGTTCAGGTTCTATTTTTGGTTTAGATATCGCGAATCAATATATACGCACGGGTAGAGCTAAAACGGTTTTAGTGATTGGCTCTGAAGTGTGTTCACGTATTACGGATTGGACTGATCGCGGTACTTGTATTTTATTTGGTGATGGCGCTGGAGCGGTACTATTGACGGCTTCAGATGAGCAAGGCATATTATCTACGCATGCGCACTCAGACGGCAGTTTTGAGGAATTATTAAACTGCCCTAATCCGCAAGCGATGGGTAAAGAGGGTGATGCATTTATTAGTATGAAAGGTAATGAGGTGTTTAAGGTGGCTGTAAATACCTTAGGACGTATTGTTGATGAAACCTTATCTGCTAATAATTTGCAAAAAACAGATATTGACTGGTTAGTACCGCATCAAGCAAATATGCGCATTATTGCGGCGACGGCTAAAAAATTAAAAATGTCGATGGATCATGTGGTTGTGACCTTGCAAGAACAAGGCAATACCTCATCGGCTTCTGTTTTGTTGGCGTTTAATGAGGCAGTGCGTGATGGGCGTATTCAACGAGGGCAAACGGTCCTATTAGAGGCGTTTGGTGCTGGTTTTACTTGGGGTTCGGCCCTAATCAAATATTAGAAGGTTTTATGACTGAACAAAACAAACAATTAGCCTTTGTCTTTCCTGGGCAAGGCTCACAATCAGTGGGTATGTTAGCTGAATTAGCTGCAGAGTATCCTGAAGTACAGGCAACTTTTGCTGAAGCGTCTGAGGTTTTAGGTTTTGATTTATGGCAAATGGTCAGTGAAGGGCCTGCAGAGGATTTAAATCAAACCCATAACACACAGCCAGCGATGTTGGCGGCAGGTGTGGCTTTATGGCGTATTTGGAATGCAAAATCGACAGTCCAACCTGCATTTATGGCAGGACATAGTTTGGGTGAATATACCGCACTCGTTTGCTCGGGCGTTTTAAAGTTTACTGATGCGATCGCTTTAGTTGCTGAACGCGGAAAATTGATGCAAGAAGCGGTTCCTGAAGGTGTCGGTGCTATGGCGGCTATTTTAGGTCTCTCTGATGAACAAGTAATTCAAGTGTGTGCTGATGCAGCACAAGTGGAAGTCTGTTCTGCGGTGAACTTTAATTCGACAGGTCAGGTGGTGATTGCAGGGCATAGCGATGCAGTGGATAGAGCTATGCTGGCAGCGAAAGAGGCCGGTGCAAAACGTGCTCTTAAACTACCTGTCAGTGTGCCTTCGCATTGCGCGTTAATGCAAGGGGCTGCGGATAAGTTGTATGCAAAAATGCAGGCGCTTGAATTTTCAGAGCCGAATACGGTGTTATTACATAATGTTGATGTTGCAGCACATAGTCATGCGGATGAAATTCGCGATATAGTGAAGCAGCAACTATTTAAACCTGTACGCTGGGTAGATACCATTAATGCTTTAGCAGAACAAGGTGTGGATACCATTGTGGAAATGGGGCCAGGTAAAGTCTTAATGGGGCTAAATAAACGTATCGTAAAATCAGCAACGCATTTCACAGTGAATAACCCAGAGACTTTAAATACAGTAGTGGAGCATTACTCAAATGACTAAAAAAGTAGCCTTAGTAACAGGTGCAAGTCGCGGCATTGGTCGTGCAATCGCAGAAAAATTAGTAGCAGATGGCTTTTTTGTTGTCGGTACAGCCACATCTGATAATGGTGCTGAGGCTATTTCTGCTTATTTAGCGGATGGCGGTAAAGGCATGAAGCTGAATGTCGCGGATGCAGAGTCTATTGCGGCGGTGATGAAAAGTATTACTGATGAATACTACGGTACCCCTGCAGTATTAGTGAATAATGCAGGTATTACCCGTGATAACTTATTAATGCGCATGAAAGAGGATGAATGGGATGATATTATCAATACCAATCTAACCTCTATCTTTAGAATGAGTAAAGCGGTATTACGTGGCATGATGAAAGCGAAAGCAGGGCGTATTATTAATATTGCTTCTGTTGTTGGCTCAACAGGTAATGCAGGACAAGCTAATTATGCGGCTGCTAAAGCAGGGATGTTAGGCTTTACTAAATCGATGGCAAAAGAAGTGGGCTCTCGTGGTATTACGGTTAACTCGGTAGCGCCTGGCTTTATTGATACAGATATGACTAACGAACTTTCTGATGAGATTAAGACTAGCTTGCTTGCAGGGATTCCTTTAGCACGATTGGGTGAGGCAAAAGAAATCGCCAATGCAGTGGCTTTTTTAGCTTCTGATGGCGCGTCGTATATTACAGGCGAAACACTGCATGTAAATGGTGGCATGTATATGGCTTAAAGTTATGTTATTTACATGATTTTAACGTATAATTGCGTGGCTTATGGGTTTTGCCTATAAGTCACAAATTTATTTATAATATAAAGTACTGCTGTTTGTCTTTAAATAGCAGCATCTGTCTAAGGAAAAAATAAGATGAGTAACATTGAAGAGCGCGTAAAGAAAATTGTTGCTGAGCAACTAGGTGTAAAAGAAGATATCGCTAACGATGCATCATTTATTGATGATTTAGGTGCTGATTCATTAGATACAGTTGAACTAGTAATGGCTTTAGAAG
>Ga0209494_1000832_pt1 | contig 13759 bp, 8 predicted proteins | sample EN1Hudseemescosm_FD_184628 | JGI IMG/M metagenome (GOLD analysis project Ga0209494, IMG submission 184628) | Methane-oxidizing microbial communities from mesocosms in the Hudson Canyon - EN1B Hudson Canyon (SPAdes) (version 2) | ecosystem: Environmental > Aquatic > Marine > Cold seeps | place... | reverse complement strand
AGACCAAAGCTGTGGTTTTAGAAATGTTCTTTTACTCATCTACCCGTCCCTAAACTAAAATTTAATAACTAAAAAGTCTGTGTTATTAAATCACTGGACGTATTTTCAATCTTTGGGAAGTGATGGGTGAATAATGGAGAAAAAATGAAAGTAATAAGGCCTAAGAATATTAATTGTGTTCAGAAGGTTCAACAAGTTCAATTTCTAACCATTCTGAGCAAATCAAACCCGGTTGATAAGGTTTTATTTCTTCACCTTCTGCCAATTCTGGGTACTCAACAGGGACAAAAACAAAAGGGGCATTGTTACTGGTATTTTGAAACATAATCATTCCTCATTTATCAACAACGATACAGTGTGTTCAGGAACAATTAAAACACTGTTATGCGAAGTAAATTATGAGTAAAAAGTGAGGGTGATCTTGAGCGATCATTAACTTTACTTGCTCAACCTACTAAATAATTTAATTGCTTATAACTCTAAAGGTTAGATTAATCCTCGCATCTTTGACTTTCTTTCTTTTGGGTACAGAGTGTTGCAACTCACCTTTCATGACCAATAAAGTACCATGGTTTAAAGGGATAGTAATTTTTAATGATTTATCATTCTTTCTTATTACAAAATCCCGAGTTGCTCCAAAATTAACAGAACCAATAATTGACTTTTTACCTAACTCCTTTTCATCATCCGCATGCCCATTTAAATAATCCTCTCCATCTCTGTACCAATTCATCAACACATATAAAAAGCATCAGTAAAAACGCTAAACTCAAAAAACATGGTCACACAAAAGAAGGTTTAAATATTGGCTGTTCGCCCATAATTGCTTTCAACTCTATATTCATACATAGAATCCTACAAGTTGTGTCATGACATCATTAATTCTATACAACCCAATTATGATCTAGTAAAGTAAATGTTCAAAGAGCAAATTATTTTCAGGAAATCAAATGATCATTGAATCTATCTGCATCAAGGAAAGAGACCAAAACATCAATAATTTTTGCCCTATGTGTGGCACACATAATCATAGTCTGAAAGGTGTTAACCCTTGCGATCACCTTTTGTTCATTTATTTAAATATAGCAGAAGGAATTCAATATATAAGAGAAGACATAGCACCAATCCTAGATGATTGCGATGATGATTTTGAAGTAGTAGATTTACTCCGAAAACTACAGATAGAAAACTCATTCATCCTAGAAGAGTCTGGCAGTTTAACAGGTGTGCACTTTATGATTGCTTATGACTGTAGTGATGACGACTAGATGCTATCCTTGAATAAAACTCATTACCTGTTAAATAAGTCTTAATACATTACTGACGCTGATTCTCAGCGCATTATTTTTCTCTATCCCATAAAAGCTTATAGACCTTTTATGGGATGTTTTTCTTGTTTCAAAGTGCTCAATGATATAGTTAACAGCATCTGGCAAATCAAGAGGGTCACTACTGGGTCCATTCCGAACATAAAAGACGTTTTTAAAATATATAGGGGTAGTCGCCTTGTTAATTTTAATCACAGCAAAAAATTTAAATTTTTAATTTCTAATTCAACAAAAGAAATATTATGATTAATACCGCTCAAACTCATCGCGATAGAGTAAACGTCATCTTGAATGGCGATAAGCTATATGGCCACCAGGTCGAAGCCGCAAAAAAAACTTTCGAAGCATTTAGTCAAAATACCCGGGCCGTTGTTATGTCTGCTGAAATGCAAGCAGGAAAAACAGGGATTGCCCTTGCACTCTGTTGTCATCAAAGATTGAGTTTATCTGATGAAGATATCACTAGCAGAAAGAGACTTAGAGATACCCTTTACTTGATAACTATGCCCGATATCGCATTACTGGAACAAGCACAGAATGACATTATTGATGCAAAAAATATTGTTGTCAGTAACTTTATTCGATTTGAAAAAGATTTGGAAAATGATTTCAAAGGTAATCCTCCGAGACTAATTATCATCGATGAGTGCCATTACGGCTCTAATGTGGCAGCAATACGCTACAACAAAATCTTTGATTATCTTGAGGAAAATGACACCTGTAAAGTTGTGTTCATTTCAGCCACCCCTTTTGGCGCATTATATGCTGCCGAAACGGCCTATGATTTAGCTAAACAGCTTGAAGAAGACGCCATAGCAGCTCATGACATTAAGACTTCAAAAGAAGCTAGAGCGATCGCACAAACTGCCGAAAGAAGCTCGATTCTACGACGTAGTTTTGGCACAAAACTTGTTTTTCACCGTACTAGTAACGAATATTATGGTGTGAGGGAAATGATAAAGGCTGGAAACGTTAACCCTCTCGAATCGGAAAATAAAAGTTTCTTGGTCCAATCGGAAATGAGAAATAAATTTCTCGAACATTTCCGTAATCATGAGGGTGCTGGTTGGGCTTTGGTACGAGTCCCTGCTGGTACCGCAATGGATGCTAAAACACTATTACTCAGCCAGGGTTTTATTGAAGAAAATGTTTTTATCCTAGGACAATCCTTAACTGGCGTTCCTGAAGATGAGCAAACCACTATTGAAAGATTAAGAAGAGAGTTCAGTGATGCTTTCGATTTTGGTGAAAAATTTATTGCTATTACCGTTGCAGGTTGCCGTGCCGGAATTGATTTTGGCAGCCTTATGAAAAACAATCTGATCTCTACTTGGGATAGTACTGTTACCAGTGTTGCTGCCGTAGTACAAGCAAACATTGGCAGAGCTTGTGGCTATCATGGCAATCAAACCGCCATTCATTTCACCAATATGGATGCTGCAGAGGCTTATGGTGCTTCACTCGATTATCTTGAGAGAAGCACCAATGCTAATTTTGCATCGGATTTTGAAGGTCTGCGCGAATTTTTTGAAGAACTCTGTTACGAGTATAACGTTCAAGGTCTTGATGTTGGACTCACAGTAAAACGAAAAAGACGAAGACCTATCGGTGATGTTGAAACTTATTTAACTGATAGTTATATTGTAGTACCCGGTAAATTATTCGAAAAAAATTATGATTTTACTCAACACACCACTGATAAATACTTTCTTCAAGCTATAGAGATTATTCGTGAGGAATATTTAAAAGATTATGGGCCAAAAGTAAAAGGTCATAGAGCCATGCGTGGAAAAAAGAAAAACTGGATCAAAGCTCAGTGGGTTAACGGTGACACCTATGACAATAAAGAAAAAGCGAGAAAAATTGGCACCATGAAAGAGCGAACCTTGCTTTTCACTCAAGAATTGAATGATGGAAATGAAGTTGAATATAACCAAATAATGATGCCCGGTAGTGGTGAATTATCTGAAAACAAAATGCTAACAGCAACTATTTTTAGTATTTATAATATGTCACGACGCGACAATATCGATAAAACAGTAATGAAACAATCAGACATTGATGAAATGTGCGATCACTTTAATATTGAACAAGATGATACATTAATAGTGCTTTTCAAACGCGGCCTATATGACGCCGACCTAACTAGTATGAAAATACATGCTAACTTAGGACCAGAAAGCACTGGCACCGTCAATGACGAAAGTATGTTCTCAGGCATTCCCGATGTTATTTTCGAACCTGACAATGTTTCGTCTAACGTTAAAACAGATACCTCTACCTGAATTTATACGAGCAATAATACGACATGACAAATTCAGCGTCAGTTCATAGAAATAAGATCAATCAGGTGTTAAATCTGCAGACTTTTGAGCACCAAAGGTTTGCAGCAAGCAAAGCTTTTAATGCGCTCTCAAAAACAAGTCGCGCTGTTGTTATCGCAGCGGAAATGCAATCAGGCAAATCTGGCATTGCACTTGCTCTGGCTTGCATGCAACGAAACAACCTTGATGATGATTCCATTTGTGATCGTGGCCAATTAAAAGATACACTCTATTTAGTGACTATGTCCGATATCGCATTGCAAGATCAAGCGAAGACCGATTTGACCCATTGCCCTAATGTTGTTGTCAGTAATTTTTCAAACTTCCAAAAAGCACTCAATATTGATTTCAAGCGAAAACCACCAAAGCTAATTATCATCGATGAGTGTCATTATGGTTCAACGACTGAAGCTATCCGCTATAGTCGTATTTTTGATTATCTTGAATCAGATAATACCAATTGCAAAGTCGCCTTTATTTCAGCCACCCCTTTTGGTGCACTTTACGCCGCAGGTTCAGATTCTATTTTACGACATAACTTCCATACCAAACTCGTCTTTCACAAAACTAGCGATGAGTATCATGGCATTCGTCAAATGCATCGCAACCAACAAATCATCAAACTCGATTCAGAGCAGCGTGATTTTTGCGATGACTCAATTATGCGACGACGGTTTATCAATCAATTTAAGGAGCACACTAGTTCTGGTTGGTCATTAGTACGAGTACCAAACAACTCTGCTCAAAAAGCAAAGACCATCCTAATTGAACAAGGTATTAAAGAAGAACAAATTTATATCTTGGGTCAAAAACTGATCGATGTAGCCGAAGAAGATTTGACATCTCTCGATGACTTTAAACGCGAGTTTGAAACCGCCCAATTATTTGATGAGAAGATCATTGCCATCACGGTTGCCGGATTTAGGGCAGGCATTAATTTCGGTCAAGTCATGAAAGAAACTCTTATTGCAACTTGGGATAGTACTATCGCCAATATCGCTGCGGTGGTCCAAGCAAATATTGGTCGCGCTTGTGGTTATCACAATAATTTACATGCCAAGCATTATACCAATTTAGATGCCATTGGCGCTTATAGCGCGTTATTAGATTATTTAGAAAATGATATTGGATCTAAGACATGTTCAGACGAAACAAATTTTGAGGGTCTTCACCAACTATTTGAAGAGATCTGTGAAAAATATGAAGTCAATGGTTTCGATCGTGGCACTTCAGTTGCGCCCGAAAAAGAAATTCAAATAAGTCGCAAAAAAGATGACTCCAAAACTTATATGACATCCACTTATCTCGCCGTTCCAGCAAAGCTTGAAGATGAGAATCCTGACTTTACTATCTTTACCCAAAATGAAGATTTTTTAAAGGCGATTAAACTGATCCGAAATGAATTATTGAAGGATGGTGGTCCAATACGAAAAACCGGCCGTGCCCTTCGTGGTGACCATCAAAATTGGATCAAAGCACAATGGGTTAATGGTGTGACCTATGATGACTTCAGCCAAAGTTGTGCTAAACAAAAAACACTACAATTCATTCAGTCTATAAATAATAATGAGGCTGTCGAATTTAATACTATTGTGAGTCCAGGAGGCGGCGAGAGTACCGAAGATAAAACGGTGATGGCCAGTATTTTCAGTGTCCATAATTTATCAAAACAAATGGATGCCTATAAACGCTCTATGGATGAAGAAGACGTATTTGAAATGTGCGATCTACTCAAAATCGAGCATGACAGGTCACTTATTGTACTTTTTCATAGAGGAAGTTTTTCACAAGATCTCACCGACACTAAATCAAAGTTGGATCCCGACATAAAACAATCTAGGATTAGAGACCACTCAATATTTAGATAGCGCGAATATTCAACACAGGTGTTAAACATTCCTGCAAGCTAAGACCACCATGGTTGTAATAATCACCAGCAACATACCCTGCAATTCCGGGTGCCATAGCAACTGAAACATTCGGGTTCCAATGCCAAGGTACTTTTAACTCGGCGGTATCAACATTGTCTTTTAAAATTGCACAACGTGCCAATCGCTTTTTCACTATGTTTTTAGGAATATTGGCTTCAGCTAATTTATTCGGTACCCATAGCCAGCCGTGATCCGTCACTATACGAATGTTTTTCCAACCTGCTTTTAATAGCCCATCAATTCTAGCGACAACATCTTCTAATACTGCATCAATATTTAATGGCATTTTCATTTGTTGTTTATGGCCCATATTGTCTAAATCACCCGTTTGTACCCATGCTGTACCTGAAGGCTCGCCTGTTTCTAAACCCTCTAAATATTGCCAGCCTTTATCAGCTAACGACTTTTTCAAATGATACGAACTAAATTCAGAACCCGAGCTGGCAACCATAGGCGTGAAGTTATCATTTTCTTGCGCACCAGAAAGTAACTCTGCTACAGGGGTAACTGCTGCTTTTGCTGTTGCAGTTAACGAAGGCAGCGCACACCAGTTGGTTTTCAAATCAGTATTAACTGAAAGTTTGTTTAATTTTTGTTGTAATGTTTTAGCGGTGTCAAATCGTAAACCATCAACAAAGAAAACCACCTGGCTAGTCACATTATATTGAGCATTAGATTCTTGCACCTTACCGTAATTTTTTAAAAAGCCAGGGTAACCTTCAGCTCTCACTAAGTTTTGAAAATTCAAGGTGACTTGTTCTAACCAAGGCGTATAAATAACGGCTAAAACATCAGCGACAACGTGCTGTTGATTAATATCTTTGGTAACTGCCATTGCTTGAATTGCAGCAGCATCAGCTTGCCAGAAACGAGATTTATAAGTATCTGCCATCACTTCAACAGAAGGGCCTGTAAAAGCAACTTCAGTATGCTCAACGACCAAAGTTAATTGTTCTAAAATTGTTAACCAAGGTGTTAAGTTCAAACTATGCCATAACCAAGACTTTCTTTCTTTATGATTCTTAAATAAACAGACTATTTGTTGCTTGGTATGGCTAATTTCCTGGTCATGTAAACTGGCTAAAGTAGCAGCTAACTTATTTTCATCATTAATGTTTTCCGACAAGTAATGGCTGCCATGATATAAAAGGCCATCGGGTTGAATTGGTTTTAAGCTGTTGATAAGTTTTGGTAAGTTATGCGCTGTATCTTTAAGTCGCTGCCAAACAACTTCCCATTGACCATCCGCTTCACATAAATTCGTCAAGACTGGTGCAATATTATCTTTATCTGGATCAAAACCATAAATATCAAGACAAGCTTGCGTAAAAACATTCCACTTACTGCCTTTCCACTGCGCCTCTTTATCTTGAGGGTTGTTTAACCAACCTAAAATATCCTTAGCTGGATCATTCATCACAATATTAAAAAAGTCTTGTGCTCCAAGCTTTCTGCCAGTTAAGGACTCATCCACCGACTCTAATAAATCAGGCAAAATCTTTAAAATAGCATCTTGAGTTTTCTTATCTTTAGCAACATCTAATTCTAAACCAACTCGAGGGTTAGTTAAAAATGAAGCAACGGACCAATCTCTACCTGTCGTGTTATACGCCCACCAGCAACCTCTGTACTGTAATTCTGCCAAAGGTCTTAAATGATCTGGGCAATGCTCTATCGCACGTAAATCTTTACGGCCAACCCCAGGTAAATAAATTATAGGTATTCTACCTTTTGGTAGTTCACATTCTTCTAATACGCCTGCTATGGCACATTTAATCCAAATAGCTGGGCCTATTCGCTCTTCTGCTTTATATTCACCCAGTTCAACGAGTTCGGGTAGATACTTTTTAATAGAAGACATAGCTGACTGCCACTGACATTCAGTATCAGTCCACAAAATGGCAGCAGGTTCTATTTGCACTGCTGAATTAAATTTAGCTGAGCCGCGTAACTGTTCTACTAAGTAATCAATTATTTGCATTAACCATTTTCTCTTGATAGTTTTTTCTCAGCTAACGATAAATGATGATCATTGATACGATCGCCTTGTTTTCCGCCGTATTCAAGGCCTAGGTCAAACCATGGGGCTGAAAGTACGTCCGTACCTCGGTCTTTTTTCCAGTGGATATTTGGTTTTGAGCGCAGTATGCCTGCATCTTTTTTACCTACGTCATTGGCTTGCATGAACGGGCGGATGTTTAGGCGTACCCCGTCGTTTAAGTCAGGGTTCCAACCAATAGGCTGTTCTGCTAATGACTTCCAACGGACGAAGATATCTACCCCCTTCTCACCTAAAAGAATCTCTTCTAGTTGCTCTCTCAAATTGCGAGCGGCGGATAAACGTAGTTCAGCGCCTTCAACGCCATCTTTTTCAAGTTGGATTTGGGTACTGATCCAATCATCAAGATAGGTATAAATCAAACGCTCTAAACCTTTGTAATCCAGCGTGTGATAATTGACTAATGCCGAGAAACCATCAGGCAATCCATCCCAAATTTGCCATATAAACGGACGATATTGGAATAGCTTTGAATGTTGTTCGAAAAACTTATCACGTAACCAAGTGGCTAGATTACTGGATTTTACTGATTTGAGTAGATTGTTTAATACCATTGCAGACCACTCATCACCATAAGCAGCATGTAATATCGCCTCTACTCTGTCGACCGCTGATTTTTCACCACGTATAGCTGGGATACAAACAATACCATCATCATCAACCAAACCATCAAAATCTTTACATTTGGCCAATACTTCACGCATTTCCGGTGCCAGTTCCATTTCAGCATCTAGCTCTGCTGGCCAGCGGTAACCTAATAAACGGGCAACCGCGACTTGCAAAACGGTATAGTCTTGGCGTAACGCGCCAATAGCTGTTGTTTTGCTATCTTCATTCCAAACGACAGAAGCACATGGGTGGCCATGGAAAATCCATTGAGCAGGATCGTCGGAATAAGGTTGCGGGAGGCCATTAGGATACTTTTCTTCAGCCACTCTTGACCACTTCATTTTATCGAAAGAAATATTCTCAAAAGCAGCCTCAGACACACTCACTTTTTGATTTATCTTTCTGACCTCTTGAGCAAACTCTGAAGATGAAATAAAGACCCAAAGAGATGTCAAGTCTGTTGCTTCGTTCGGTACTAGCATTGCACAGGTCCTTTCCCATGCTTCACCATTACTTATTGAAGGATATAGCTCTCCCATGCGGGTAACAGAAATTGCTTTCATCCCCCAATAAGCAACATTTCGAATACTGCCACCTGGACAATTAAAGATCTCACCTCTACCATTTTCGAAAAATAGTACGTGCTGACGTCCACTAAATGGAACGCCTTTGCTTGCACTATTTAACTGAAATATCCAATCTGGAGACCAATAGGCACACTCCCATATTTTCATCCTAAACCTGTTTGAGTCACCACTGTCTATTCCTGCTAAGCTTCTACCAAATTTTTTAAAAACAAGCTCCAGGTTGATAATTTCAAAGCTGATTATGCCATCAGGATTATCCAATTGAGCATGTTGTTCAACTTCTAAAACTTCGTCATATTTTAATGCAATTGATTTCTCTATAACTCCATTTTTTTCAGAAGTATCAAGTCCTCTAATTGTATATTGTTGACTCGGTTTTCTATTTAATAGATTAATAAGAATACCCTTTACAACCTCTCCACCAATTGAGTCAAAGGCTCCCGCGCCTAATTTAACTACGCTGTTGAACTGGAGTGTTTTCAGAAGGTTTTCGCGGAGGCGTTGATAGGTAATCGAAAAAAGCCAGTTTTGCGGCAACACAGTGCTAATGACAGCATCCGGAAAACCAAGTGCTAAGTTTCGTTTGAGAAAAACAGTAGCTAAATCATTTTGTGCATCAGGATAAAATTTCTCGGAAAACCTTTTCAAAAGATCACATTGCTTGCCTCTCGCTAGATAAGGCACATTAGTAACTATCCACTGATATTTATCAGCTAACAACCCAGCAGCTTTCTCCAGTCCTTGTGCAGTAGCTTTCGCCTCATTACTTGCGTCAGACTTATCTATAATCGTTTTCTGTAAAAGTTGCCATGGTTTTGAATTTTTTTCATGAAGATTCTTAGTCGGATCTATTAGACTTCCAAGCGTAGGAGCATCTTTAAATGTTTCTTGCATCCATTTAATTGCACCTTGCAATTCTTCATCATCTTTCGCCAAATCTTTCCATTCTTTTTGTGCTTCAGCAATAGACACACCAGAGCAAGCTAACTGTAATTCAGGTAATTGACGATAACCTCCTGCACCTGGATAACGCCAAGCCTCCAATGCCAACGTAAAAGCAGCGAGTTCAACACAACGTTGGTCTAGCTCTAAACCATGGATGTTTTCTGATATAACTTTGTCAATCGCTTGCTTCGCGGTTAATGCTTCAAGCTGCATACGCATAGGCACTAGCATTAAAAACTTAGCTACTAAGAAGTGACCTGAGCCACAACAAGGGTCGAGTGTTTTGAGTTCACTTAGCTGCTCTGGCCATTTGTCGAAATCACCAGCGGCGCTAGACCAAGCCTTTGTCTCTTCATCTTGAACAAAACGTAAATACTCTAAAGGCACACCAGGAATAGCGGCGAGTTCTCTTAGTTCTTGTTCGCTGGTGGCTGTTTGTAAATCATCTGATTTTAAACGGCGTTTTGCCCACCAAGCTCCGAGAGCGTTATCAAGTAAAAAGCTCACCATATAAGATTCGGTAAATAGTTGGGTGACAGGGCTTAGCTCTTTGGCGCCAATTTTAACGCCTGATTCGTTAACCTGTTTTTTCTTTTTGTTTTGCCAAAACTGATAACACCAACCTAAGGAGTCTGATGCTTGAAAAGTATCTTTATGGAGTGCTGCGATAAGTTCTTCTAGGGCATTAACGTGGTTAATCGAAAGCTTTACTTCAAATACCGGTGAGTCAGCACGGAAAATTTGCGGTAGCATTTTTTCAGCTAAGCGACCTGCTAATTCCCAACCGTCTTTTACATCTGGTTCTTCCTCTGCAAGTTCAAAACACTCGTCTAAGGTAACGTAAGTGTTTTGGTCGTACATCAACAAGTCACTTTGCTCTAAGAAGCGAGCAAACAACATACGATGCCAATGCTCGTATGCCATTTCATTAATCAGTAACTCAGTTTCTTGGTCATTGGCTTTTACTAACGAAGTCGTTTCTTTATGTAAAACATCACCTAACTGGCGACCATGGGCACGTAAGCGCGTTCTTAACTTACGATCACTTTCACTTAAATAACTAGGTGCATTACCCTCGCTTATGCCTAAGCGGGTTAATGCTTCAGTTACTCCAATTTCAACTTTTTCACGCGCTTTTTCTACCGTACTTTTAAGCTCTTTACGTAATGCTTTATCTAATGGAGTTCTCATAAATTGTATTCCTTTACGTTAGCTTGGTACAACAGGACCATTAGCCAATTCAGATCGTAAATGCGCTTCAATTTCTTGTAGCCAGGCTTGTAATTGAGCTTCCGTTTCAATTAGTGGTTTATTTACGCGGCAGTAACGCACTTTGGGTTGTAGCTCGCTAATTGCATCTTTTAATGCTGCATCAAAACGACCTGGAAGTGCTGATATACGATCACTCCATTGCTCGAAGCTGGTTTCTTCTAATGCGTCGTAAACAGCAGCACCAGAAGATAAATCAACTTTAGGCATTTCAGATATACTACGTTTTGCTAATAGTTCTTGCTGTTTTAAATCATCAAGTTTTGACCAATTTGAATCATCTTCCAAATCACGTTGGCAAGAATTAAACTCTGTTTCATAGCCCGCTAATTTTGCCGTTATAGCTTCACGCAATGCTGTAGCTGCTTGTTGTAATAGCGGGTCAACCGGATTGGGGGAGACTAATAAACTACGGTTTTGAATAATCGATTGAGTTTGTTGTTCAAGACTTGTATGTACCACTAAATTTTTACAAGAATGCATAGCTTTTTTTAGTTCATGCCATTGACTAGTTCTTGCTTTTGCTAATTCAGCCTGATCTTGCCATTGAGTAAACTGAGTTTGAATATCGTCTTTACCTTGAAAAGCTTGTTGCAGTTGATCGTTACCCGAATACATTTCCAGGTTTGTTAATACGGTAGTACTAGGTGCCAATGGCAATGGAGACTCACCACCAGCACTTTTTGCTACCTGCTTAGCATGAGCAATGGCCAAAGGCAGCTTACTGTGCTCTTCGCCTGTGCCACAGTTTTCTCCTTCTGGTAATAACGCGTTAATCAAACCCCGTACTTTAATAATTTGAACTTTTGATAACGTGACATTTTCTGGGCGAAATTTGGTTTGTGTTACCGAGGATCTATCTAAGCTTTTTGCATCAACGGCTTTTTCTTGGCCGTCTGAGGCTTTTAAAACACCTGCCGCTAACATAGCAAATAACGCACCTTCAATGGTGTCTTTACCCCAGCCGTAGGGTGCACCTTTAAATTCATCGATGATTTCACGGCCTGTTTTCATTACCCCGATAAAGCGTTTTACTTCAGCACAAACAGGATGTTTGTCGGCGTCATCATTATGGTCAATGGCTTCAAGCGCATTGGCATCTGCTTGCGTGCTGGCGCGGTTAAATACTTTTGCCCAACCTTTGTTGTCAGCCATTTTAAACTTGCCGTATAAACGCTGACAGGCCAACTCGCCCGCATTTTGAATTTGTTCAGCGAGGCTTTCACCTTCAACTTCTTGACCACCCGCAAGTTTTACTTGGATTTGGTCGAATATTTGTTTCAAGATGGTTTTTTTAGAGCGATCCGCTTCTTTAAAGCGATATTCCATTGCCGCGTAAGCTTCTTTACCCGCATCTGTTTTTGCGGTACCACGCACATCAATAGTGGTTTCAGCCGCTTTTAATTCAACAATCGCTTTGCGAAGTTCGTCACGTTGTGTTGTTGGGATATAGATGAAGATGGTCGCGGAATCTGGATCAGCACCACGAGCAAGATCATTAAATTGCTTTTCCGGTACTTCTGGTGCCCAGGCATACAGTTTTTTATCCGCATCGCTTGGTAATTCACTACCAAACTCTAAATTGATCATTCGAGACTCTGCAACAGTGCCTTGGGTTATTCTTGCTTGTGCCACTTGTTTACGTACGTATTGCTGAATTTCTTGCGAGCGGAAAACTTCAAGCCGTTGTGGGTTACTTTTTAATTCACTTTCTTGTTGGCGGTACATCTCGTACCAACTTTGGCTTTCTATTGTTTGTAAACGGTATTCTTCACCTTTCGCTGTTTGCATTGGCATTATTAGACCGTTATCAACCAACTTGGTTAAGAGTTTAGGTACAATAGCTCGCAGCTCATGTTTACCTTCGAGCAAGTTTTCAAGTAATAAATCAGATAAGGCATCGGCTGTTGCCGCTATACCATAGTCAATATCGGAAGGTAATTTACTAATAATTAAAATAAGCGCCAGAATTCGAGCTTGTAGCTTTTGGTCGGCATCACCACCTTTTAAACGACTGATACTTTCATAAATATCTTTACCTATTGCGCCACTTTGCACTAACTTGGTAGCAATTTCGTCATAGATAAAATCAGCAGGGACAACATAACCAATGGGCTGTTCGGCAGTTATTTTTGTTGCTTCATGTACTACACGTAATTGATTTCTTAATTGTGAACCTGTCCCTGTTCTATCAAGTGCGGGTAATACTTTTTCCCAAAATCGGCGGCGAACAGGTAGGAGTGGATAATCGGCCACCATCCATTTTTCATCATCTTTGTTGTGTTCGATAATACTGCCACGAAGGTGGCGTGATATTTCACCAAGTTCTGCGTCAATAACCGTTTGAATGGCACTGCGAGCTGACTCTTTCTTTTGTAGAATAACTTTACGAATAACTGTGTCTACATCAGTGTCTTCAAGTTGTACTGCGACTTGGAAACGCCCCATTAAACGGTTCAGGTTTGCCATTCCGGACAAGGCACTTTGCCCGGTTGCGACAAATAACACTCTAGAGTTTAACCTACCATTACCACTAAATGTTTCAACAAGCTCTTGTACATCATAAGCTTTTTGAACATCATCACCAATGTATTGCTGTACTTCGTCAAGCACGATTAGCGTTAATGGTAGTTCGCTATTAACTGCCAAAGTATCTATAATGGCTGAGACCATTTCATCATTGGTTACGTCATTTACTATTTTAAAT
>Ga0209494_1000831_pt1 | contig 13762 bp, 6 predicted proteins | sample EN1Hudseemescosm_FD_184628 | JGI IMG/M metagenome (GOLD analysis project Ga0209494, IMG submission 184628) | Methane-oxidizing microbial communities from mesocosms in the Hudson Canyon - EN1B Hudson Canyon (SPAdes) (version 2) | ecosystem: Environmental > Aquatic > Marine > Cold seeps | place... | reverse complement strand
ATCCTGCTTTCCGAATCAATAACTGCATAGTGAGCTGAACCAATGAAAACTGGATAACACCGCCATTTGGCTCAAGGCCTTTATACAATTCCATTGCTTCATAAACAATGCCTGGGCCATAGGTTATATCAACTGAGCCATTATTAAATTTACTAAACATATTGGCAATTGAAGTGCCAACGGGGGAAGCACCCACAAAAGTCACCATTTCAACTTGGGCAGGATCTGAATCCAAAATGGCAATCCTTTTCCCAGCCAATTCACCCACAGTATCGATGCTACGATCATTAACAAACATATAAGCCGCGCCACCCGGAAAAATACCGACGACCTCATAAGGATCGTTAATCATCAGTTTTGCTGCTTTTTTTGCACTAATCGTAGTAATCACAGATTTTAAATGTCCGTAACTCGGCATTGCGCCTATCGCATCAAGACTACCGGTAAAAGCATTAAACTGACGTGCCCGAATACCGGTAAAACTGACTGCATCACAAAGCCCTGCTTTAAAATCTTCAGCTGCAACCCGTTCACTGGTATAAGGCTTTAATTCCAGTTCTACTCCCCAGGCAAGTGCTGCAGTTTTATAGTCTTTGACCTGTGCGTAAGTCGGACCATTAGCCCCCAGCAAGTCAAATACACACATTTTCTTAGCGATGGCTTGAGAAACACTTGCTAAAGATAAAAGCAACAACCCGGTCAAAACGCTCAGTATGAATTTTTTGCTAAAAATCATCGCTAATCTTCCTCTATTTTATTGATACAGGCAAAACGCTGCTGCAATCATAATTAATGCTTCGAGTGTCAGAGTAGAGGAATGCTATACCCTACTCTCCACTGATACAGTATCAAAGTATATCAACTTTATCATCAGTTTCTACAGCCTTTTTCGGAGTTTGACCGATCTAAGGCTCTGAGTAGACCCAGGCTAAGCTTTCTAACTGCCCGAAAGCTCTGATCCGCAAGTAATCCAGTTGGTGACAAGATCCTCCACACTCAATCCAAAACTCGCTGAAGAATTACATTTTTTTTACTATACTGAGATAGAGGCATTTAGACGCTTAAACACAAGATTTTTGTACCATAAAGTACAGACCTTGAAAGACAGATTGTAAAAGCGGCCAGCCTCGGCACGATTAAAAAAATGATATTTGCTCTAAAACAAATAGCTTGTATGCAATGAACCTGAATACGGACTTTGCATGCTTCAGATATTAGCTTTCCTTTCCTACAGGCTAGCAATACTTATATAGCAGTGGACTACCATGAAAATAATCCAAATCATTATCTTTACACTAGGGCTTATGCAACCGGCTTTCAGTCGGGCTGATATTGATTCCTCCGATGTGTATGCTCAAGCACTACAAATTGAGAAAGAGATCAATATCCTGAAAAAGCATTTCAATATCAAGGAAGAAAAGCCAGCACCGCCGATTATTGCGGCTCTAAAGCCTCGGCATGTATGGGGGAAAAGCTATTTTATTGCCGCCAAAATTAATTTGTTTCGACGTAAACACCGCCTACCAGTAAGCACTGTCAATGTACTGGAACCCGTGTTGAATATGAATATAGCCCTAGTCTATGAACAGACCCAGCGTATACTCACCGAAATTCAGATACTCAAAACTCGCTTGAATATTAGTCAAAGAATCACCCCAGTAGAAAAATTTACTGGCAAACAGCCTATTGATATCTACAACAAACTGAATTGGGTTTCCTACCAATGGGATGTGCTTAATGGCAAAAACATAGACCTCTCCTATGTGTTTGCCGAAGTGATGCGTATTTATGAAGATATCAATACTATCCTGCGAGCGAAACACATTGAAGATACTTCGTTTCCACCGGAAAAAATACCCACTATGCAAGCCGTGGATTCTTTACAAGCTGCATTCGAGTTAATGGCCGAGGTTCAGCGTATACAACGTAATATGGGCATTCCACGCACTGACTTTTCTGTTTTTCGTAAGCGTGAGCAGGTATTAAAATCTGATGTCTTCAATATGGTGGGAATGGTGTTGGCAGAATTACAGACCATCAAAGCCTGGATGGATTTGAACCGTGTATTGACACCGCCGGCAAATAGTTATCAGGGTAAATCATCTGCTGACGTGCATCAGTTATTAGGCTGGGCTATTTATAAAATGCAACTCATTAAAACACTATGAAACGATATTCAGTATTATTTAATCAAATGAGTATACGTACCAAGTTTGCCTTGGTTTTTTATTCGGTCATCCTATTCACCTTAAGTATTGTTGCTTATTATGGATACAGTAGTACGGCTAAGGCCTATCAACAGAGCGCGGCAGGCTTGGTGAGTGACTATACCAGCGAAGTCAGCCAAAAAATTAGTGACTTTTTAGACTTGACGCGTAGTGATTTAGGTTTTTTTTCTGAGAGCAACGATCTGTACCGTTATCTTTATTGGCAAGATCTGGGGGTCAAAGATAAAAAGGATCGCTGGCGGGAAGCGGTTATTGATAACTGGCGTGGTTTTAGTCGCAGTTATGACTATCTATATAAAGTACGTTTTATAGATCTGCAAGGTAGAGAACAAATCACCATACGCCGTGACCCAACGACACGCAGTGTGCGCTCATTAAATTTAGACGAGTTACAGGACAAAAGTAACGAAACCTATTTTTCAGATGCTTTGGCTTTGAAGCAAGGGAAAATCTCGGTAAAACAGTTAGATCTGAACCGGGAATATGGAAAAATCGAGAAACCGCTGGTGCCAGTGGTTCGTCTCTCTCAGCCTGTTTATGGTGAGAACCAGGCAAAGTTTGGGGTGGTGGTGATCAATTTATTCGCTGATGCCTTTTTTGATTATATCCGCGCAGCCAACCAACATATAGAGAACAGTAATTTTTATCTGATCAACCCTGAAGGTGAATTTCTATTTCACCCAGACCCAACTAAATCATTTGCCCATTTACTAGGCCATGGTGATAATTTTCGAGCTGTGTTTCCAGGCGTACTGGAACAATTAAATACCCAGGAAGAAGGGGTTTTGTTTACCCCGGATCATGTGATCGGTTTTAAACGTATTTTTCCTCATCCTAGCGAACAGGAAAACTACTGGATTCTGGTCGGAACCATAGATGAAGCTCAGGTACTCGGTGATTTAAGCCAATTCAAATATTGGTTTTTTTCTTTATTGGCCGTTGTGTTGTTGATGGTTTTTTTCGTTTCACGTTATTTCCTCGATTCACTATTAACACCTTTATCATTGATTACTCGTCAACTGGAACGCTTGAGGCGTGGTGAGGTTGTACGCGAACCATCAAGCTATCATTCGGAAGATGAAATAGGACAGATGCTTAGCTCGACTGAATCTTTGGTCGATACCATGGAAGTTTTAAGCAAACAGGCAGATACCATTGCTGCGGGTGATTTTTCCGGTACCGTGCCAATTTTATCTGAGCAAGACCGCTTGGGCCAGGCACTTAACAATATGACAGATATGTTGCGGGATAATCGCGAGCAAACACAGCAGCTGAGTTGGCAGCGTGATGGTTTGGCCGAGCTAAGCCAACAACTTTCCAGTGAGATCATGCCGGAGGAATTAGCCGATCATGCAGTGAGTTTTACCTGCCGATATCTGGATGCGGCTCATGGCGTGTTTTATCTATACGATCAGGATCAAAAAGACCTGCAGTTATTGGCTAGCTATATGTTTACCGAGCGTGACCGCTTGCATCAGCAGTTTGTACTGGGTGAGGGTGCGGTGGGGCAAGTGGCGCGTGAACATAAGCCTATTTTATTGCGTGACATTCGTGTTGGTGAAGCAGTCATCACAACTGGAACTCTGGAAGCAACCCCATTCCATACCTATACCGTCCCTCTACTGCATGAGCAACTGCTCTATGGTGTGATTGAATTGGCTGTTTTACGCCCTTTTGATCAGCTCATGCGTGAGTTTGTCGATCAGTCAGCTCTGATTATCAGTACTTTTCTTTATTCTTCCTTGCAACGCAGGCGTATCCAGTATCTATTAGCCGATGCCGAAAAAGCAACCTTGGCAGCACAAGAGCAAAGCAGCAAGCTACAAGACACCAATAGCCTGATGGAAGAACAGCAGCAACAGTTGCAGCAGCAAACCGAGGAATTACAACAGACCAATGCACAAATGGAAGAGCAACAACAACAATTACAGCAGCAAACCGAGGAACTGAAGCAGACCAATGAACAGATGAGCAAACAACAAAAGGAATTGAAGCTAAAGAACAAGGATTTGTTGCTTTCTCAAGATAAACTGGATAATAAAGCACAGCAACTGGAGATATCCAGTCAATATAAGTCTGAGTTTCTTGCCAATATGTCCCATGAATTACGCACCCCACTTAATTCAATTATTCTATTGTCAAAAATGTTGGCCATGAATGAACAAGGACATCTCAATACAGAAGAAAGTAAACGCGCCTGGGTGATACACAAAGCAGGAGACGAACTACTGCGCTTAATTAACGATATCCTTGATTTATCCAAGATTGAAGCAGGTAAAATGGAATTGCATTTGCAAACCGTCAATTCAACAGAATTTCTGGATGATTTCCATGAACAGTTTATGGATAGCGCCAGAGAGGGGAACCTGCAATATCTGATAGAAGATGAGTGGCAGGGCGAATTTAATACTGATAGGGACAAACTGGCGCAAATCATTAGAAATTTGTTATCTAATGCATTCAAGTTTACTCAACAAGGTGTTGTCAAACTACGTATAGCACCTGCTGACAACCCTGATTTTGCTATTAGTATCTCAGTAATCGATAGCGGTATAGGTATCCCGGAAGACAAGCAAGCGATTATATTTGAAGCCTTTCAACAAGTGGATGGCTCCATTTCCCGTGCCTACGGAGGCACGGGGCTAGGCTTATCCATCAGTCTCAGTATTGCTCATTTATTGGGTGGTGCCATAGAATTAAAAAGCACAGCCGACAAAGGTAGTGAGTTTACCGTATTGCTGCCTGAAAAATTGATCCAAATGGGCTCTTCCTCAGTGCCAGATTTTCAGACACTAGCAATAAAACCCATTAAACAGGAAGCTTCGCAAGTTCAAGTGACTGATGACAGGGATAAACTTGCTGCTGATGATCAAGTTATTTTAATCATAGATGATGATGCCGATTTCTGTGACAGTGTTCGAGCCGTCAATGCCAGGCAAGGTTATAAAACATTATCTGCACTCACTGCTGAAGAAGGCTTAAAAATGGCCAGAACATATAGGCCTAGTGGAATTTTGCTGGATCTTGGATTGCCTGATAAAGAAGGTAGTGAAGTATTGAGGGAATTAAAATCAACTAGAGATCTGGATCATATTCCGATTTACGTGATTTCGGGACGAGAAAAAGATGAGGAACTGCTTAAGCAAGGTATCGTCGGTTATTTACAAAAACCAGTGAATGACAGCCAGTTAGCCACTGCCGGGGCGACTATGCTGGCTCAAGCCGAAAATAAAACCATTCTGATTCTTGAACGGGGTAGCCTGGAAACTGATGAGATCGCAGAATTAGTTAAAGAAACTAATATTACTCTGCAAACAGAAGAATCGATAAAACAGGCCCTGAATTATCTGAAAAGCAATGACTGTGCCTTGGTGATTGTCGATTTAGGCGGTAGAGGAATTGACGATGCCGTGGATAATTGTCAGAAGTTACATCAGCAGGCCCCCAGACTTCCTATTTTACTCTATGGACAACAATCACTTAAGGAAGAGGATGAAGAACAGTTACGGTTATATAGTGATAATATCATTCTCAAAACAGCGCATGCGGAACAGCGTATGTTAGAAAATATTGAACGCTTTCTAAGCGAAATGCCTACTGAACGGCAGCGAGAGTCATTATCAAGTTTTCCGACTAAAGAATCTGAAGCAGGGCGTAAACTGATTGATCGACACATACTGGTAGTTGATGATGATCCCCGTAATTTATTTGTAATCACTTCAGCTCTGGAACAACAGGGGGCAAAAGTAGATAACGCAACCAATGGAGTTAAGGCATTAAAGTATCTGGCTGAAAACTCGGTTGATCTGGTGTTTATGGATATTATGATGCCTGAGATGGACGGCTTTGAAGCCATCCGTCAAATCAAGAAAAACCCAGTATTAAAACAACTTCCTGTGATTGCACTGACTGCCAAGGCATTACGTAGCGACAAGGAAAAAGCAATGTCTGCCGGAGCCGATGATTATCTGGTTAAACCAGTCGATTATGAAGTATTGATTAATATGGCTAGTGCCTGGTGTGAGAACCGAGCGTGAATATTAGTATCTCCGAGCGAGAAAATACCCGAGAAATTAATGTGCTGGGCGAACTAGACAAGAGTGATGATATTCATCATTTGCTAGCCGCTCTGAAAACTCGCCCAGGTTATGGTATTAAGTTATCTCTTTATGATGCCCATACTCTTCCCGCTACGATAGTAGAGGGGTTAGTTTCCTTGCTTGATGCTGGGGTGAATTTAAAAATAGATGTTTATCATAGTTATCTGGTACGTTTTTTGGGACAGCTGGGCTTAGCTGTCAATTATGTGCCCAGACAATCGATAAAAAAAACCAATGCTTGTTTTTCTGTTGTTGCACTAGCCGGTTCCGCAGAAAGCCTGGATAAAATACTTTTTATTACCGAACATTTGCCCAAAGCTGAGGTTGCTGTCTTTATCGTTCAACATATACGAGAAGATGTGGAAAATTATCTGGACCAATTGCTTAAAGTGCGTACTGATTACCAGGTAATTATGCCGCAACACATGTTAGCGGTACAGCCTGCGACTATCTATATTGCCCCTCCGGGCCATCACCTTAAAGTGAGTAATGGTCTTATTTATTTAACCAGAGATGGCAAGGTGAATATGGCCAGGCCTTCGATTGATGTGCTTTTTGATTCCCTGGCGACAGAATATGGGGCTCAAGTGTTGGCGGTGTTATTGTGTGGTTTTGGAAATGATGGGATTAAAGGAATTGCTAAGCTAAGGGATAAAGGCGCTTGTGTATTGCTGGAAAGCAGTGAAGAGTGTGGCGAGGCACGAGTGCTGCCGGAAAATGCACAAAAAAGCGGAGCCTATGATTATTGTCTGGAAAAAGAAGGCTTGGCTTGCTTTCTTGCTGCTGCGCTGGTTGGCCGAAAAAAGACAGTACCTCCTCAATTACTTGATTTGTTGCTTAACGCTTTATTTGTGCGATATGGCTATGATTTTTCCAGTTACCAGCAAGGCATGTTATTACGCCGTATTTCGCATTTAATGGAGACTATGGATTATGCTGGTTTTTTTGAATTTCAGCGTGATCTATTTTCTGACCCTGGCGTGTTCGAGCGCTTTTTTGTTGAGGTCTCTATTAATGTAAGCAGTTTTTTTCGCCATCCTGAACAATTTAGTTTGTTGCGCGAGCATATTCTTCCTTATCTAAATAGTTTTCCGATGATTAAAATCTGGTCGGCAGGCTGTGCTAGTGGTGAAGAGGCTTACTCGCTGGCCATTCTACTGGATGAATTGGGGATGCTGGAGAAAAGCCAGATTTTTGCCACCGACCTTAATCAATTTGTATTACAGCAGGCAAAATCCGGCTTATTTTCATTGCCCGCCCTGGATAACAATCGCAATAACTACCTGGACAGCGGCGGAACTCGCTTGTTCGATGCCTATGTGTTGAACAACGGACATTATCTGGAAATCAAGCCACGCTATCGTGAACGGATTCTGTTCCATCATCATTCCTTGGTACATGATGGTGTGTTTAACGAATTTCAATTGATTTTATGCAGGAATGTGATAATTTATTTTCAAGGGGACTTACAAAACAAGGTATTTATGCGTTTTTCCAGATCTCTACATCCTGACGGTTTTCTACTGATGGGCCCTAGTGACGGTCTTTCAATTGGAAGTGGTGAGCAATTTTTTGCTAAATTTGAAAACAAATCCAGTGTTTTCCGTTTGAAATAAGCTGATGACTATGAATAATCCGCTATTTACCATTCTCATCGTTGACGATAACGAGAATAATTTATTCACGCTAAAAACCTTGCTTGCTCAGTTAGAGAACACTCAAATTATTGAAGCAACATCTGGCGAGCAAGCCTTATTGGCGACATTGGAAAAAGATATTCAGCTGATACTGCTAGATGTGCAGATGCCGATCATGGATGGTTTTGAAACTGCACGGCATTTGAAAATGACCGAACGTACCCGCGATATTCCGATTGTTTTTATTACCGCGGTATTTAAAACCGAAGCATTTATTAAACAAGGTTATGCCATAGGTGCGGTTGATTATTTAACCAAACCTATCGATGAGAACCTGCTACTCAACAGGGTAAAGCTTTATAAGCAGTTATTTCAGCGCCAACAAACTTTACAACTAACCTTTGATCAACTACAACAAAGTGAAGCACGCTATAGAGGCTACTTTGAAAGTAACCTGATCGGCATGGCTACTGTGACGGCTGAAGGTTATTTAAGTGATGTTAATAGCCGTTTTTGCAAAATTCTGGGCTTTAAAAAAGAACAACTAATAGGCAAGCATTGGCATCATTTTACTTACTCTCAAGACCAGGCATTAGAACAAAGCAAACTGGCCGAAGTCATTAAAAATAAATCGGAGGGCTATGAGCTTGAGCAGCGTTATCTGCATAAAAATGGAAGTATCATACACATTTCCCTCTCGGTGCGCTGTATCAGACGAGTAAACCAATCATTAGATCATTTTGTGATCTTATTTCAGGATATCACTGACAAAGTACAAGCCAGAGAGGCTTTGATCCAATCTCGACAAGCTGCCGAAACTGCCAACAGAGCCAAGAGCGTATTTCTAGCTCATATGAGTCATGAATTACGTACTCCTTTAAATGCAATTATGGGGTTTTCTGAACTTATGGCAGGAGACGCTTCCATTTCAGAAGAAATAAGAGATAACCTACGAATTATCAATCGTAGCGGCGAACATCTTCTACATATTATTAACGATGTTCTGGCCCTTGCCAAAATCGAAGCGGGTAATATGCAACAAGACGAATGCGTTTTCGACCTGCCTGCTGTGCTACAAGACCTGGGAAAGATGGTTCAAATTCAGGCTGAAGAAAAAGAGCTGCATTTTTCGCTGGATATAGCAAAAGATTTACCTCGTTGTATAAAAACTGATTTAGGTAAACTACGTCAAATTTTAAATAATCTATTAGCTAACGCCATTAAATTTACCGAACAAGGCAAGATCGAACTACGAGTGAGTAGCTTGCCACACAAGGGCTTGGAAAACACACGGCAACTACTGCTTGAAGTGGAAGACAGTGGTCCAGGCATTCCTGCCGACCTGCAAGAACAAGTGTTTAAGCCTTTTGTTCAGGTAGAGGATTCAAAGCTTGCACTGAAAGGTGGGGGATTAGGCCTGCCTATTTGCCGTTCTTATGTCGAATTTATGGGGGGAGAGATAAATATCAACTCGGCTCCAGATAAAGGGACTTTATTTCAAATTATATTACCCGTAGAAAAGGCTAAAGATGCCGATATTGTTGCTACTGATGATTTATCTAATCCTAAAATCATTGGCCTGGAGGCTGGGCAACCCGAATATAAAATCTTAATCACCGAAGACCATCCTGAAAACGGTCGCTTTCTGAATATATTGCTTAAACAAGCTGGTTTTGCTGTTCATGAAGCCAAAGATGGTGCTGAGGCTGTGTCAATATTTCAAAGCTGGCAGCCTCATTTTATCTGGATGGATCTGGACCTGCCTGGAATGGATGGACTGGAAGCTACTCGCCGTATTCGATCCTTACCTAATGGCAAAGACGTTAAAATAGTGATCTTAACTGCCAGTGATTTGATCATGGAAGAAAGTGATATTGTTGCTGCAGGTTGTGATGATAAAATGCACAAACCCTATCGCTTACAAGCGGCTTTTTCTATGCTGAAGAAGCATTTGCCTGTGCGTTACATCTATAGTGAAGCGTCCAAAGTTTCAGCTCCTGCACAGGAGGAACATAGCCTTATTCCTGATCAAGTAGCTGAACTGCCAGCCCAAATTAAAGACAGCTTATACCAGGCCGTAATCGAATGTGATATGGAACAAATAAACGACATCCTGAACCAGCTCCGGCAACTAAATCCCGAATTGGCAGATATACTCCAGAAACTGGCTGAATCCTTCAATTACCAGAAAATAGTAGAATATTTAACAACAGAAACAAAATAAGATTATCCTTCCCATGCTCTGCGTCACTACCATTAAATTAAAAGTATTTAATTATAAATATAACCGCTTGTTTCTCTCTCGTTCCCACCGTATTCGGTGGGAATGCATACCGTGCTGTGACCCTAGGCAGGTATGTATTCCCACGCAAGAGCATCACTGCCATTAAGTTAAGAAAAATACAACATGGGGCGCAGTGCTTTAGCCTGCATTCATAGCTAAAAACAGCAGGCTAAAGCACTGCGCCCCAACGGACTAGTCCCTTAACTTAATGGCAGTGACGCAGGAGCATGGGAACAAGATGGGCTAGTTTTTGTCCTGCCTGAATCAGGCAATCAAAGTATATCCATTATATCAACCGTATCCAGCTCATTTTCAGGCATCCCCCAAAATGTACCTAAACCTCCAACAGGTGTACGTATCCCAGTTGCTTCAGTCCACATAACGTCTGATATTGCCGTTAACTGAATCGTCACCACCTTATCCAGAAATAAATAATCCGGGTTAGCAGCATGACTATTTCGGGTTGCCACGTTCTCCTGGATGATAGCTTTAACCCGCTCACTATTACCCAGCCCCACATAAATTTTTGCAGCAATAACCTGGACAATGCGCATACCCTGTTTTAAACCCGTCTGCACAGAGCTATCCAAAACTTGCAGCGACTGTACTCCTTCGGGTTTATTAGCAGGAAAACTAAGCCAAACAGCGGCTTGAATTGCATTAGGTACGCCCCACCACCTTTCATTATCCAGACAAGCAGCACCCCGCCCCACTTTAAGACTAATATCCAAAGGCACCTGAGCGCTGCCCTCCGAGGCCAGATCATTTAGAACGGCTTGCAAACCATCCATCAAGCCCACCAGCCAATAAAACTCTTCATTCCAGCTACTAAAATCGGGACATTGATTTCCTGCTTGTTCAGGATAAGCTAATTCAAGATTGCGATAGCCTTTTAATTGCCTGCGCGCCGCTTGATTAAGAAATCTTTTTTGTGAAACTCGGGCATCCTGTGCTTCAGTCACATTTTTTGCATGGATAGCACGCAAATACCGCAATTCTTCTTCCCAGGCCTTAAATTCAGAACAACTCCCAGAAAGAAAACCAAAAATGACCGACAACTTATAAGGCGAGGCATTGATCTGAGCAAGACTAGGAACTAACAATGTTAAGGCTTCGGCCATCACACAGCCCATTTCAACATCATCTGTTTTTAAAACATAAGGCACAGCATGATCTTCAATAAAACTGACTAATATTTTGCCAGAGTTATTAATTGCCAGCGTAATAGTGACTGAGAACAATAACAAAATCATCAGCAACACCATAAGCCAGCGAAGAACGCTTGAGTTTACCTTGTCTGCCATTAACTGACTCCTACTTGATACCATGCTGTGTTTGAACAAGCTTATTCACTATTTAACCCTTAAAAACAGACACATATGACAATTACTGGGGGGCGCTGACTTTAGTCTGCTTTCGAGCGTTAAGCATGCAGGCTGAAGCCTGCGCGCCAGAGCCAATATTATTCTTTATCTATCGCCGAACACTCCTGGCGGGTAGGGGCTTTTTTACAACGAACCAGACGCATTAGCGCAAGCATTCTAGCGTCATAAATACCTTTGTTCCGCAGCGAAATTCGCATTTTTCTATACATTTCATGATAACGCTTCTGGTCACTCTCCGAAATATCGATCCACCAGTTTTCAGCAATCCTGTGTTCATAATTTTTTGCCTGTATAACGGCCTTATCAAATTGACTTAAAGCATATCGGCGTGATTGCTGACCAAACTCTGCCGGGAATTTAGCTTTATGCGTCATAATTTGCAGAGAAAGCTGGGCTACCGGAAAACGGATAACCCCTCCACTTTCCTGCAAGCCTTTATAGACTTCCATCGCCTGAAAAATAACGGCAGGGCCATAGGTTACATCAACCAAACCACTATTAAACTTACTGTACATCTCGGCTATGGATGAACTCAGAGAGGGTGTTCCAATCAAGCCGACTAATTCAATTTGCGCGGGATCACTAGCCATAACAGCAATGCGTACCCTGGATAAATCATTCTCCTTGTGGTCATGCTGTATTAGCAACGACCTGTCATTCACAAACAAATAGGCTGCCCCCATAGGAATGACCCCAACCACTTCATAGGGTTCATTGATCATTAAAGGTGTCGCTTGTTCAGAACTGATACTGCTGATAACGGTTTTCAAATAGGCATAAGAAGGCAATGCCCCCATTGCATCCAGACTGCCACTGAAAGAATTGAACTGCCGGCTTTGAATACCGGTAAAACTGACGGCATCACACACAGCGGCTTTAAAATCAGCGGCTGCCTGATTCTCACTAAGATAAGGTTTGAGTTGAAAGTCGACACCCCAGTTTAATGCGGCAATTTTATAATCTTTCATTTGCGCATAGATCGGACCATTTGCGCCTAACAAATCGAACACACACAGGCTTTTAGTGTCGGCCAGCACAACAGCATTATTCAGACTTAACAAGCCCATCAATAATAGCTTGAAAAACCCTTTACTATAACTTTTCAATGACTCTCCTCTATTTTAAGGAAAAAGCATTATTAGAATCGCGCCGGGGGCGGACGCTCCTACAAACAAATTTATATGACTATCAATTTATCACAGCTTATTTTAAGATCATAATACAACTCTGCTTTTAAGTCCCTTAAACTGTAGAGATAAATGTTTGTCAGTTTCTCCTTCCCAGCGTATTCGGTGGGAATGCATACCGTGCTGTGAACCTAGGAACCTGTCCGAGACAGGTATGTATTCCCACGCAGGAGCATGGGAACAAGAAGGGCTAGTTTTTGCCAACCTGTGCTTTGTTAATAGCCATGTCAAATTATACATCCCAATTAAAGCAGATCATCAATATCAATCGTTTCTACGGCCTTTACCGGATCATCCCAAAAATACCCTAAACGACCTAAAGGCGTTCGACTTCCTGTTGCCTCAGTCCACAACCTATCTGAGATAGCCTGCAATTGCAAGCTGGAGACATCATTTAGCGTTTTATAAGTTTGACTTACCGGAGTTTGTTTTATCAGTTTAAAGTCCCGAATAATAGCTTTAACCTGCTCTACCTTGCCTAGGCCCAAATAAACTTGTGCCGATAACAACTGAGGCATTCTGATCCCCTGCTGCAATCCCATTTGTACAGCATCCTTTAGAATTTGTTCAGGATTTTTATCGGCTGGCCGGTTCCCAGGAATTGTCATCCAGATTGCAGCCTGGATTGCTGAGGGTGTTCCCCACCATTTTTCATTATTTAAACAGGCCGCTCCGCGCCCTACTTTAGAGGCAATATCCATAGGCACTTCCGCCATTCCAGCCGAAGCAATATCATTAATAATCGCCTGCAATCCATCAATAAGACCTATTAGCCAGTATAACTCCTCATCAGCAGAAGAAAACTCGGGGCATTCAGATCCTGGTTCTACAAAAGCTTTCGCCAGATACCGATAGCCGATCAATTGTCTGCGTGCTGCCAAGCCCAATAATCGTTGTTGCGCAATACGAGCATCCTGCGCTTCCTGAGGTTCTTTAGCGTA
>Ga0209494_1000813_pt1 | contig 13943 bp, 10 predicted proteins | sample EN1Hudseemescosm_FD_184628 | JGI IMG/M metagenome (GOLD analysis project Ga0209494, IMG submission 184628) | Methane-oxidizing microbial communities from mesocosms in the Hudson Canyon - EN1B Hudson Canyon (SPAdes) (version 2) | ecosystem: Environmental > Aquatic > Marine > Cold seeps | place... | reverse complement strand
GTCTTTAAGGGCTTCATCAAAATTAAATGAATTGGACATAATGTATCACTCCTTAATGCTTGTGCATTAATATTAAAGGAATGACACAGATTTTTGAACACTACCAATCCTGAGGTTTATTTCTAAGAACCCACACTTCATTTAACATGTTAAATGAAACTTATAAGGAATCAATCTTGTTTATTATTTTCCCCGCAAGTTCATCTAAAACTTCCCACCCATCTGGGGGAACACTCCACCAACGAAAATGAGATAGTCCCGTATAACCGCCAACTTCTAGTTCAGTATAGCCACCATCACACCCAATATTCGGGATTGGGAAAGCAGGTATTGATAGAGTCGATAAAGTTTCAAATATTTCATCAAGCTCGTCGCTATCAATCTCTATTCTGGTTGCAATTCGTCCTTGATACTCACTCAACCGAATATATTTGGCAAAATAATCACCATTTTTATCGACAAAAATATCAATTCGTTTAGGTGCGGTCTCATGTGGGGTCCCATAAGTGCCTTCCCATTTTACTCTTAAGATTCTTTCCGCCATTATTCCTCACTGTAAACACAATCTTCAATTACATTTAATAATCTAAATCCACAATATCAAATCTCATAATATCAGTGTAAAAAACTACTTATAAACAACTGCATAATGATCCTTTAGGTCTGGATAAAGCTCACGATCGTCGTACTGTTAAAACGAGACACCGTTCCTTTAGCCAAAAGCTTAGTGCACCCATAGAGGGTATGACTATATTGCTAATTCACATAAGTCGACAAACCCCAACCATATGGTCCACAGTTAAAAGCTTTATAAGTAATCTTAATACTCCCGCTCCCTATACGAAAAACGGCTCACGACCATTGAGTTCATCTAGCCCTAAAACTTTAACGGCAACCGTACCATCTATTTCATTCAGCCGTTTCTGCAAAAGACTGATTGACAACAAATCTGGAACGTCAACTATTAGGCTGTCATCTGCTGGTGAAAGTCCCTCATAAAAATTGATTTGGCCTACACCATTGTCATCGTCTAGCTCTGGACCTAAATCTAGGTCTTCAAGATAATCAAAAGCTAATCGCCCCGGACTCCCCCAATACTTATAAGCTTCATAAACCTGCCTTTCATCGACCAGATCATTGGGCTTTGGTATATCTATCGGATCTTCACCTTCAAAGTATTCTTGCAGAGTACCAACATAACTATACCTTTCAATATACTCTTCCCAAGTCATTTTAAGATCGGGCTTAGTAAATGGATCACCTAACAACAATTGATATTCATTACCCTGATTAACCGCATACAGATTGTGCTGGTGAGACTTTAACGTCTCAAGAAAAGCACTCCCTTCCCCCTCTATATAACGCTCGGCATGAACCACCCACGAGGGTAGGATAAGACCTGCTGCCGTAGCCACTGCCCCTTTCAGAAAAAATCGTCTAGAAATCATAATGATTCTCCTTGTTTCGCCCCATATAACAAACGGAGATAACTCTGGGACGGCAAGGAGTCAGCAACGCTTTAGCAGCATTTATAGACCGCCCTGCAAGTTGTTGTAATTAACTCGGCGGTTTCTAGCAGGCATAAAACCTGCTACATCTTTAATAAATTAACATTCAATCTTCTTTTGGGACTTATCTAGCCTTCCGATATCCAAAAGTACTGACCACTCCCTAGTTGCGGGCAATAACCTCTTCTTCGGTAACCCCCGGAGGATAGCGCTCACCGTCCCAAGTCATTCCACCAACGGGACCAACCAACCATTTGCCAGTATAGACATGGTGTTCGGCGTCAATAAATGGTTCCCACCAATCACGAGGAATAAGGGTGGCGTCGAGTTCGTGTTCCGTCAAGGCCCGATTAAGACCCTTATGGAAAAGACCGGTGTGGTCAAAGAAGTTCTTGGTTTCTGTATGCTCAATTACAGGGTTCTCCAAATCATATGCCTCTGCGAGTTCCTCTTGAGTGCTACCAGTTTCGTACATGGTAAATCTCCTTTACGTTTTAGCAGATATTTGAGATCGCCTCTGCAAGTAGTAAGTAAATCAGGCGATGTTTTCAGCAGGCATAAAAAAACCCGCTCTAGCTTTTGCTAAATCGGGCCATAATATTCCCTCTTTAGCTAGTATTTATAAAGCGCTCTGCAAGCTGAGTTCAAATCAGCGCTTAAGTTAAGTATATTCTTTTTTTGATGAAAAACCAACATCATATTAATTTGTAAAACACATCAATTCAAAGCGATCATTAGAAGTCATTTTTTTGCTAATACGGCTTTACATCCTTTAGTACTTGCCTTAACCGGCTGCAGTACCTCACTAGCTTTTTACCCAGTATTGTTTACACACACTTTTCTTTATATTTTAAAAAAACATCACTTTGATTATTTAAAAATATGAAACCTGGTATGATTTAAATAATACATAACAAATATATTTTTAATGAAAACACCAATTAAAATAATTGATCTATTTGCGGGTCCTGGCGGGCTAAGTGAAGGTTTTTCTGCTAGCAAAAATAATTTCAAGATTGCTATATCTATCGAAAAAGAGACCAGTGCACATAGGACTCTTCTATTAAGGGCATTTTTTCGGCAGTTTAAAAAAGTACCCGATGAATACTATCAATTCATGAGAGGGGAACTCGGTTCTTCTCCAGAAGAAAAGCTGTACAAAATACCAAAATTTACAAAAGAATTTGATGCTGCAAATAAAGAAGCGCGCCAGTTCACTTTAGGGAAAGATAACGAAGAAATCTATCGAGCAATAAGAAAAACCATCAATCCCAGTGAAGATTGTATTCTAATTGGCGGCCCCCCATGCCAAGCGTACTCTGCAGCCGCAAAAGCGAGAAACCTGAATAATAAAGATTATAAAGCTGAAGATGATCATCGTAATTTTCTTTATCTCGAATATCTAAAAGTCATTGCAAAATTCCAGCCTAAGATATTTGTTATGGAGAATGTAAAAGGCATGCTATCAGCACGTATAAACAATAAACCCATATTTAATGTAATCAAACGGGATCTTAAAAATCCTTGTGAAGCTGTCAACATACAACCTGAAGGTGGACGAGAAGCATTTAAATATAAGATATATTCATTCGTTTCTTCTTCTGAAGATATAAAGGACCCTCGTGAATATATTATTCATAGTGAAAAATTTGGTATTCCTCAACGTAGGCATAGGGTTATTTTATTAGGCCTTCGTGAAGACATCGCTAATAACAATACCCAATCTACACAACTAATTCCTTCAAGCGAGCAGATCGATATAAAAAGCGTTATTGATGACTTGCCAAAATTAAGAAGCGGACTCTCAAAAATAGAAAACACCACTGAAAATTGGCTCTCGACACTGATAAATTTTGATAAAAAGGTCCTAGTGGAACTTAATAAATTAGATCTACCTCTTATTTCAGATCACATTCAATCTTTACAAAAACAATTTACTGCCCATGAACATAACCAAGGAAAACTTCATGGTATTAAAAAGAAGAAACAGCTATCCATTAAATATTCACTAGGTCTCGAGAAATGGTACTCTGATGATCGTTTAAATAACTATGTAGTAAATCATGAGACAAGAGGTCACCTAACCACTGATCTCCATAGGTACTTATTTAGTAGTTCATGGGCTGTTGTTGCGATAAAGAACAATTGGAAAATCAGATTCCCTAAATCTAAAGAATATCCAGAGTCGCTTAAACCAAATCATAAAAATTTTGATTCAGGAAAGTTTTCTGATCGGTTCAGGGTCCAAGCTGAAGATATTCCAGCAACAACGATTACAAGCCATATATCAAAAGACGGTCATTACTTTATTCATTACGACCCTCTTCAATGCAGAAGTTTAACCGTAAGAGAGGCTGCTAGAATACAAACCTTCCCAGATAATTATTTTTTCGTTGGAACTCGAACGCAGCAATATGTCCAAGTGGGAAATGCAGTGCCTCCATTCTTGGCAAAACAAATTTCTAATGTAGTCTCTAAAATCCTATCAAATGCTAATTAACAAAGTCAAAACCACTGCTATAAGCTTTTTCTCTAATCTTAACAGCCGATTTTAATTGTTTATCTGTAGGAACCTTCAATCCTTGATGTAAAAACACACATAACTTAGGGATAGCGACATTCATATGCTCAGGGCCATAATCGTTAATAAAATAACCTCCTATTAGCTCCCACTCCTTAACAGATACTTGCATAACAACTTCATAATCAGAGATTTGTTTAGCGATTATATTTATTTCTTTTTTCACATGTTTTTTATCATTGATTTCATCACCGCTAATAATATCAATACGAGGAAGTACGCTAAGATCAAAACTGATTTTTTTTATTTTATCCCAACCTTTTTCTGACTTACAAAATTCAGAAGGGTTCGCAACCGCGCCTCTAAACCTAGGATTTGTTATATTGTTTCTAACTACTTCTGCGAGTGAAATAATAAAATCCATTAATTCCTCTGACACAGTCTGGTTCTGATATATGCGAGATAAATTGATATCTTTACCCTCTTCCAATAATGAATATCTTAATAAAGCTAATGTATAGGTCACAGCTTCTGCTTTGAATCCTTTTTCGTTTTTATACCAACCTGAGCTAACAATAGCTTTATCTGACTCCCTAAACAAAATCATTTTTGCTACAAGATCCCTATAAAAATCAGCCCCGAAATCATCCTCATTTTTTTCAAACTCATGAATAATTTCTGACCCTAAGAGCTTAAGGTTTGCTTGGGCCCCTTTCTTTACGATGTAAGGCTTCATACGCCATGTATTTTCATACTTAGCCATATCTGTCTTCGAAAACAACTGTTTCCTAGGATAGGAAATTTCAAATCTGTTACGTTGTTGTGCAGTCAAAGCTCTTAGTTGCGTTGAGTATTGACCTCGAGCCCTCTCGTAAAACCACTTAGTTGGCAACCCAGCATCACCTGCCGGCATAAGCTGCTTCCTAGATCTAGATTCAATATTGAGGTGAAATGGGTGATTTGTTACTAAATCAGACGCTTGAATTGAATTTTGTGAATTAGCAAAAGTGGCAATCTTAGATTTAAGAATATCTGCAGTTTCTTTTTCACCTACCACTGTTAGTTTCATTTGAATATAAACTTTGCTTAAATCTATATCACGATAATAGTAATCCCTATCTTCACCTCTAATAGAACCCTTTTCTCGAGGGGAAAAATAAATTGTTGCTGTCGTCTGTCCCCCATTTACAATTTGCATATTACTTAACTCAGTAATAACAAGTTGCCCGTCTATGGTTTCAGTTTTAATTGACGTAGCAGTAATCGTTATACCATTATTATATGCAAAGAAATTTTCTGGTTCCTTAACAAGAGATTTCCGCATCCCTTTATTTGTCGCGGCTCTGAAATCCAAAAATGTTCGAACATTACTTTCTAATAACCGCTGACCAAATTCATTATAAATAGCACTCAACAATAGACCTGGCATAATACCAAGATATGTACTTCCTCCTTTCTCTGACTCGTTAGCTGGAAGAGCTCTAATACCACCTCCAAGTGCCATAACATCTACAGAAAATTCCTCGTGATCAGCACCAGACTTTTCGAGATCCTTTAGGCGCTGTAAGTCCCAAATTTCAATCGTCGTCTCTCTTTCTAATATATTATTAACAGACAACTTTTTTACTCTTGAACTCAATACTTGATCCGTTAAAACAACAACACGAAACTTAATAGTCTCATTAAGAAACTCAGCGAGATCAAGTGCAGCCTGCCTTCCAGGATCAGTGACTTCTAGGGAGCTTATAAAAGCAGCGTCTTGAATACGATCAAAGAATCGAGTGACTCTTTTAGAAATATCGTTTATTTCAGAGTTTGTTAAGGTATTTATAACATTAAATTCATTCGTAAAATTGACAACAAGACCAGAAATTGTCTTTTCTAATGGGTTCCAGCTATACCCGTCAATTTTAATACCTTTATTACTATTTCTGTAAGGACAATACTCTACATTGTCCAGAATACCAGCCTCACTGAGAAGCTGGCTCACATATTCAAAAAAACTTTCCTCTGGAAAAACTTCATTAGCACCAGACTCTATAGAGGTGATATTAAATAATTCATTCTTATACTCAAGTAAATCATCCATTTTTTATAATCTCCTCAAAATCACTAGTCACATCAAATTGATTAATTGCTGAAGTATAAATTTGATATTGAGCACCAGCTATTCCATTACCAACCTCACTGCTAGTTAGCATTGGGAAACCTTCTTTAACATCATATAATGATAATGAAGCAACAGAAAAACATTCATCAAGTTGGGCATCAGTGGCACGCCCATACAACCCTGAGACCTTATGTAAAAACAAAGTTTTAGCACTGGCATCTTGTGACAACACTCTAATACAATTTAGGAATAACATCCTAAGAGAGACGCCATGATCTTGGTCAGAAGGGTTAGCAATAATATGCAACAAATAAAGACTTGGAGTTACACTATCAAGTTGTTCTAATGAACTTATATTAATAGTTCGAGGGTCACCAGAAACACTGGTTTTTACTTCTATAGCTAAAGAGTTAAGTGTTATGTCTTGTTTCTTCCCATCTGGTCCAACCCAGAATCTAACAAGGTCAGGTGCTGGAATCCACCCCATCAAAATCTCAGATACGGTATAAAACTCCCCCCAAAAGCCAACAAGCTCAGAATGGAGCAACCCTGCCTGTGTTGGTTTAAGAAAATTCCCCCATGATTTTATTCTTTCTTGTACTTTTATAAAGAGAACTTCCCCGTGAAACTGACTGCAATGATACGCCACATCCTTAGATACAATGGAAAACTTATCTCGGATATCTCTGTCTTCAGAGTCGGTTAAGGTGCAACATAATCTATATTTATCGCCTGAGTAAACTTCTAGTTTAACCTCAATACCAGCCAAATTCTCTAAGCCCTTTATGCTGCTCCCTTCACCGCCCAGAACGAAAAACAATATCTTCCCATCACTATTAATCGACACCCAAAATCGCTCATCAGAGAGATACAGTCGCCGTCCTCTCGGATAACACGGCGCCTTAATTAGCGCCCATGGATCGTCATGAAAAAACTCTTCATACTTATTCTTCCTCATAATCATCATAATCCGCGATACGTTTGAGCTGAGCTTGTGTTTTATTTATCAAATAACTATGCCGTGTTTTTTTAATCAACTCTTGAATCTCTTTATTTGTTTTACCCTTTAGATACTCAGGTCTAGGCAGGGATAATGAATAACCTAGTGTAGGTGAATAACCATGCGCAAGCTTTACTGTTGTATTTCTGTTATTCTTCTTATAAGGAAATGGTGAAACATTCGCCACTGCAAATAAATATATTATTAAAGCAGGGAAGTCTCTTTCCTCTGAACATATATAATCAAAACTCACCGCTTTCTTAGCCATAGAATCCACGACATTTTTTTGTGCTGCATCTGATAAAAATATCTTTTCATCATCAGGATTACCTAAGTGGACACTAGGAATATAATAATTACCATCCTTAAAGTTCATTGCTCGTTTTGGTAATTTAATGTTTACTCCACAAAAAGGAAAAGGTGCATTAATAAATGTTTTCTGCTCATCAGGCATGAGCTTTTCCCATTCAGTGGTTCTTCTTCGGTTTTCTATTTTTTGATTAAACAGGCAAACTTTTATTTTCTTTAGCCCAGCTTGATTCATTTTCAACAAGTGATTAATTAAAGCCTGGTTACCAACATCATCTTCCGGTAAATCTATATTTTTCACAAAGGAAATTACATCTTCATAGTCAACATCTGACATCACTACTAACTCGTCAACAGTAAGTTCCTTGTCAAACTTTTTCTCTTTAATAATTTTTCTCAAAAATTCTTCAGCATATTCAATATTTTTCTTGTTTATTTCTATATCTTCTCTGAATTTGAAACGGCGTTGGATTTGACCCCATAAACTTTGACTTCTAACTTCTGATTCTGAGCTTCCAATTTTATTCTTTGCTGTAATGATCATTGCACCGGGGTGCTCTCTAACCTTCAAGCCGAAATCAGAAGGTCTTTCCTCTCTTTTACTCATTAGATCTAATTCTTTGTATAGCTCTCGTATAGCTGACGATATAAAAGAGTACCAGTCCAATGACTCTTGCGGCATATAAACACGGCACAAATCTTCATACCCAAAACGGTATCCAAACCATCTGCACATCTGCATTAATGTATCATATGCCTTTGAGTTTCTAGCGAAGTATGAGACAGATAAGCCTTCCAGAGTTAGCCCTCTTGATAACTTATGACCACCAATGACTATCACACAAAGACCATTTTCTTTATGTTTTGAGTAATCAAGGTCTTTGTTATCTGCTTTCTTATTACTCTGATTTATGGCCCAGACATTTATCTTTCTTGAAGATTGTTGCAACTCATCGAATATATCTTTATAAGACTCATTCACTGAAAAGATAGAATGGAATGTGGTTTCAAGAGCCTCCAAAACAGTGTTCTGACGAGCCTTTTCTAACCCAAGCCCAGAATAGACTGTTAAAGCTTTTTCTATTTCCCCATGATACTCGCTAATATAAAATTCTAACTGATTCTGATGCGCCTGTAAGTGTGAGATGTTCACTAACATCGTATTATGTGATGCTTTATATCCTCGCTTATTTCTTACTGCCACAACAATTAAAAAAACCCTAATAGCCTCCTTTAAACTTTCTGGAATACTTTCAATAGAATCCTTACTTTTAAGTTCAAAAATTGACTCGTGATCTGCAATAATCTCAACTGGAGACTCACCTTCTTCACCTACCGTATAATTGTCATTACCAAAGAAGAAATCTTGCCCCATGTAATTATCGGGAACTGGAATTTTCACCATAAAATCTGATGGGAATAAATCATCCTTGTCACTATAAATATTATCATCTGGGTCAATAAATATATTAGCAAATGGGGTGGCGGTATATCCTATATACGTATTCCTATCAAAAAGAGACAACATGTTCCTTATAAGCTCATTAGTCTTAGTCACCTCTTCCTTATGATGCTTTGTATTAATTGATGCATAATCAGCCTCATCATCAATAAGCAACATTGGTGATGCTAACCTTACACCATCTTTTGGGCTTAAATAATGATGTTCCTTTATCCAATTAAAAAGACTCACCATGACAGAGGTATTCTTTTTTATGGTGAAAATAACAGGGTCAGATCCTTGCAAGCTAAAACCAAGACTATCAGCAAAAGCAGAGGTAAAATCTCGGATCGTCGTCGTCCCAGTATTAACATTATTTATTCGAAACACTCCAACTCCGATAGGGATAGGGCGTTGTTTTTTAGCTACAATTAAATGCTTCGACTCTCTCCCTAAAACACCTTCGTCTATTCGTTCTTGAGTTTGTTTTCTAAGGTCGTTTATATGCCCACCTAGGACGATAATAATTCTATACCCACTATCAATTGCTTTATTAATTAGACCAAGATAGTTCTGTGTTTTACCTGATTGTACATTACCCATTACCAAACCTTTACGCGACCATGTACCAGGTGTTTCAGGATCCCCAGAGTAGTCTAGAATTGTATCAATCACCTTTTCATTGGCATCAATCACGGTTTGAGCCCTAGCTTGTGAAACTAACATATCTTTATATGCATTCCAGTGCGACCAATCTATTTCAGCTTCTCGGCTTTTAAACCACCTAGGTAAATCTGGGTTATGTAGTGTAATGGCCTCCTCTCCGATTTTTACATCAAAAAACATACTTCCAAGTGCGAACTTTAACCTTACAAAATCTTCATTATTTATTTTAAAGTGTGGTAAGCTTTTGAATTCTTCAACTACTTGATTCAATTTCAGATCAATAAATTCATCTGTAATTTGACTCCCTAGCTCCTCCTTTAACCTCAAATTAGAAGCAATTTGAGCCAGCAGCTTGTTATAGATAGACTGATTCATACCTTATCCTTTAAAAATTTTAGCTACCATGGCTTCAATCAAATTTGAATCGATTGAATCTTGATCGATATCTTTAGGGCTTTCAGACATCTTCTGATAAATATGATTGAGAGGTATATTTTTCGACAGAGAGATTAAGTATTTAGCAATTGCTAACCGATTGTTGTGATTACATTCCTTTAACAAGGCCATTAGCTCCTCGTTTTTAGGCTCAAATTGATATGTGATTGTCCCTTTATTTTGGTCTTCACATGTTTTCCAAAATTTATTAGCCGTATCAACAGTCCCTCTGTAAGAGTGGATTCTTTTTGCTCTTTTAATTGGGTCGGATAGAAATTTTCTTAATTCTTTTTTTACCTTGCCAGGAAGTTGCAAGCTTGATTTTTTAACATCTGTAGACCATTCATTATCAATCGAAGATGGAACATCAATCTGCACTCTTGCGAGCGCAGCTAGCTGGCTATTTTTAGCCAATCCGAGCCACCCTCCTGCGTTAATCAAACGTTTTTCCCTGTAGATATATAACCCTTGGTTTTGCGTTATCCCACTAGCTCCGCCTAATCTTTCCATATCCTTATTATTCATTCTTTTAAAGTGAGGTAATACATGAGTTTTAATAACGATATGGCCCCCTTTGCAACGAAGTCTCTCCGATCTCCCCTCCTGATATCCATCAGACTTTGACATGAAAGGATCCAATGGCTGGATTTTTAGATTATTCAAAAAAAAATCACATTTTTCTTTCCCTTCCATGAACCTATGAAAGTGCAAAGCAATATACTCTCGCAGATCCGAAAGTAGTGAGGTTAACTCGGCATCATAACTAAGCGCATGACTTCCTTTTCTCAGGATGGTTAGATTTTCTAAAAGAAGCTGTGTTCCTTGATTTGTGGTCTCATCAATCTTAATAGCAGGTTCCAAACCTATTTCATGCTCATCAAGTATTTCTAAACACCAAGAATTTGTTTCTTCAATTTTATCAATATCCCATACAGCAGCAACTACTGGCCCATCACTTTTCTTTGATACAACTGTCAACCTTCTTGCTTGTGAAAAACTGGCTGTTTTCATCCCTGAACCGAACCGACCAAGATCACCTTTTTCTCGTTCAATACTTGGATCTTTACAACCAATTCTCATGTTGTGAATAAGCTCATCTGCACTCATTCCATGCCCATCATCTAATATACTTATGAAGGGCTCATCTAATCCAGGAGGCGCATATATTTCAATTCTTTTACTTGAAGCTGCAATCGAGTTGTCTAAAATATCTGCGACAGCAGAAGACAAGCTGTATCCTATCTTCATCAATGTTTTAATATGAGATTTGGGGTCTGGGGAAAGGTCTTCCACTCTACTCATCGGTCTTCTCCCCAAAGCAACTTCAACTTACTCAAAGCAATATTTTCTCTAATATCCAACCCATCCGCACCTGCACTTTTACTCGCTAACTGTAAAGTAAATTGTCTAATACTAGGATCACTAATTATTTCAGCGTAGTCTTCAATCTGATCTACTGAATCAAAAAAATCATCTATTACTTGATCAAACTGAACCCTCGTAAAACTAGGGGATTTTTCAGAAACTAATTGAAAGATCTTTTCTTCTTCTGGGAAGGAAATAAGCCCATCTTTACCGCAGACACAAGCTGCAATTTTTATGCTTGTATAGATATCATCTTTTTCCAATCCAACACTCCATTTGAACATGGTGACTAACAATAAAATACCACCACTTATTGAGATTAAGAAGATATCTTTCAAAAAATCTGTTATCAGTGAGACCTCTGTATGTCATTTTAATGAAGCTATACCTAAGAGCCTAACCCGAACAAAGCGCTTAGATTCTAGGCGCCGCGAACCATGCGCTTCGTGTTTAAGAAAACTGGCCTCACTAAGCTATTGTTTTTAAACATAAAATATAACCACAAATCCTGTTCTCTTCTAAATGACAGCCAATAGAGAGGGGGAAATGACGGCAATTGACCTAAATTTCTAAGGTTGATTACTTGCATCATAATGATGCAAATCGTATTGTGTTTACACTGCAACAACAGCAGATGGTAATGACAATGAACGATCCATATTATTTTGATGGGTTTATCCCCCTAAACGAACTGCATAAATACATACAGCAGGATCCCTACTATGGCGTAACATCAGCCGCAACGCCTGCAATTATTGGTAACATCTATGAAAAAAACAAAGACAACGATGCTTATAAGAAATTTTCTTTTGAGTTTTCATCACGCCACGAAGATACAGATACTCAGCTTCATTTAATATACCTTTGGATAATACTTCTAGGACTACCCAGCTATAAAAACGATAATCTGGTAATTTTCGACGTTGATAATTTCCTCGATAATTCCCCTAAAGATCTCAAAATAAAATTAACCGAATTCAAAACATTCCTAAGCCGGTACTCATGGCCGTTAGTTGCTTCATTATTTCCACTAGAATCCAGCAACACCCAGCAGGCAGTCGCAAATAGTGAAAAAGAATTTGAAGATGCTTTTCACGAAATAACAACTATCCTACCTAAACTTGAGGATGAATTATCAGAACTCCAAAATGTTCCACCGGAAAATATGGAAAAGTGGGAGCTAAAAAAAATCCAAATAGCTCGGATAGAAAACAAAATTTCAAACATTAAAGGTACACCTTCCACTACTTCAGAAATTGATAATTTTAACAACTCTGCGCATATAGGCTTACCTACAGAATTTCCACCTGATGCTAAAAAACAAACCCCTGCAGAAAACTCATTTACTGATAAGGGTGATTATTGGGAAATTTGCTATGACGGGCAATGCAAATCTATTAAAAACTCTCTCGGAATACGATACATAAAATATTTGATCCAAAACGAGGGCAAAGGAATTCACGTATCCGAATTGTATTACAGTGAAAATCCGCTCCCGGAAGGAGCTACCGATACTGCCTTATCAGCCCTAGGGTCACAACAATTAGAGGCTGAAGGACTTTCTGTTTCAAATTTAAGTAGTACTGGACCACTCATGGATGAACAAGGTAAAAATGAATATAAATACCGAATAAAAGAATTGTATGACCAAATTGAAGAGGCTGATGAATTAGGCGATACCGATAAAGCCGAAGAACTTAAAAACGAAAAAGACAAAATAGTAAACCAACTTGCTGCCGACTTTGGTCTTGGAGGAAAGCCAAGAAAGATCAATAGCCTCATAGAAAAAATAAGAAAAAATGTTGAAAAACGTATTAGTACTGACATAAAAAAACTTGGGAAAACTTTCCCCCAATTGTCAAAACACCTCGTCTGTATCGAAACTGGGACCGAATGCAAATACCTTCCTCACCCAGATATCCTTTGGAAATTCAAATAAATTAGTTTTTTTACAAAAAAAACTCAATCGCGTCCCTAAAAGTCGCATCGCGACTTAAATAGTCGCGCCTTGTTGGTGAACATTAAGTTCCCGGCCTGGCGTTTTCGGGAGAACTAAGCGGAATCACCCTACGGGTGGTATCAAGCTCTTCACTGCAGCCCTGCCAGGCCCAGACAGTGAGGGGCTTTTTTATTTTTAGGAGATTACATTGAAAAGCAGCGATAAAAAATCAAACGGTATCACCATTGATAAAAATAACATTAATCATTTTGATGGTTACTCTTAAATTTTTAGGCAAATTCAAGTGTTAAAAATCCTTTACCGAAAGATATTCTTTTTTCAAATAAACCGTAAAACATGCACCTAAAGGACTACCAACAAAAAGACCAATTTTTGAAAGAGTACGAATCACTCTTTAGTAAAAATCAGTTCGACTGGTTTATCCGTCAACGAGCAAATAACGGACTAAATGAATCGGAGGCGTTAATGAAAATTTCAAACCGATGGTATATCCACACGGACAAATTCACACAGTGGTTTTCATCGCACAGCGCATAAAAGTTTTGTGCATCTACTCGGTCCTACTAACAAGGATGTTATTGAGTTACAGATGAGCCGGGTAGATGCCAATTATTTTAAACGAAAAGGA
>Ga0209494_1000807_pt1 | contig 13959 bp, 14 predicted proteins | sample EN1Hudseemescosm_FD_184628 | JGI IMG/M metagenome (GOLD analysis project Ga0209494, IMG submission 184628) | Methane-oxidizing microbial communities from mesocosms in the Hudson Canyon - EN1B Hudson Canyon (SPAdes) (version 2) | ecosystem: Environmental > Aquatic > Marine > Cold seeps | place... | reverse complement strand
ATCGACGGGGAGGAGATAAGTTATCAGAAAATTGGATATTTATCGATTTTTTGCATTTCTGGAATCAACAGGGTGTGGATATTTTAGCTCAGATAAAAATCGATAATTAAATATTAAAGGAGGTGGGTATTGATATTTTCTTACCGCAGGCATAGAATATTACAAAAAAGCGGGCGCCGATAAATGAGAAGAGGAAGAGGGAAAACCACCAGAGAGGTCACAAACTTTCAGCAGGCCCCTTATAAGCAAAAATGCAACCCTTTCCAGCCAATGTCTATTTTTTCAGAGGACGAGGTTTGGACCCATCATGAGTTTAGAAGGTTTGGTGGCAAAGTTTCAGCTATCGATTTGCCTATAATTTGGTTTAGTAGTCCTGAAAGATTACAAAAAATAAATGAGATTTTTACAAAACACGGCTTTACGGTGTATGATGCGCATATTAATCAAATTGAGGCTGGCGGCCTCCATAATACGAATTTCAAGCACCTTGCCTGGAAAAAAAGACTTGACCCTAAAGGTCTATTGAATAGCGCTAAATCTGCTGCTTGGAATTCAGTTAAGGAGTTAAGTCCTGAAGAAATTGAAGCAAAGGAAATAGGTTGAGGAAACGGGAGTGACTCAGGAAATAATGCTATTAATTACTCAGACCGCTTCTGTCTTCATGCTAGCTTCTTGGCTATCTATAGGGCTATTCGAGAATATTTTCTTCCCAGAATTTAACCGTAGGTTTACTAATGAAGTACTTGAATTAACCCGAATAAGCAAAGAATATCCTGAGGTTTACGCTTTGGTTAAATACAGGCGCATAACTAACCAAGCCGTGCAAAATGCAATTTTTTGGGCTATTGTTTTCTGGCAATTTGTTGCTGTGGCCGTTCTGTGGGCAGGTACTATATCTTTGCTTCTAGCTGTTTTTAACTTGTTTGAAATTGAAAAGGCTTTGGCGATAGGTTTGCTAGGTACACTTCTATTCACGATGACTTGGGCTGGTTTTCTAATCGTTGGAAACTGGTTCTGTTACTGGTTTTGTCATGGAGAAGGCCAGAATACTCACTTCCAAATGACGTTATGGGGAACTGCAACATCTATTTTGATGGCTGTTGGTTAGATATTATCGGAAACATAAAATTGGTATAACAAGTTTTTCAACAATAAATGTTAAACCTCTTTCAGGCTATGTCGGAGCTGAAATTGACGGAATTAATTTAAAGAAAATTTCTGAAGAACAATTTGAAGAAATTAAAATAGCCTTTGGTGAATATGGAGTTATTTTTTTTAGAAATCAAAGTTTATTACCTCAAGAAGAAATAACTTTTGCAGAATATTGGGGGAAAATAAATATTAATCGTTTTTTTACAAATTTGGAAGGTTATCCTAAAATAGCATTAGTATCAAAAGAACCAAATCAAAAAAAGAATATTGGTAGTGACTGACACACAGATCATACTTATGATTTAGAACCTGCTATGGGATCAATTCTGTTTGCTCATCAAGTCCCTAAAAATGGAGGTGATACAATGTTTTCTAGCATGTATGCAGCCTATGAAAGCTTATCAGATGGTCTTAAAGATACTTTAAAAAACTTGTATGGGAGACATTCTAGCAGGCATGTTTTTGGAAAGTCATATGCTGAAAGAAATGATGATACAGTCGGAAGAATAATTAATTCTGATCAAGCTAACCAGGACGCAATTCACCCTGTTATTATTACACATCCAGAGACAGGACGAAAAGCCCTTTTTGTGAATCCAACTTTTACACTTGGGTTTCAGGGGTGGAGTGATGAGGAGTCGAAATCACTATTACAGTATTTGTACTCACATGCAACTAAACCAGAATTTACATGTAGATTTAAATGGGAAGAGGGTTCTATAGCATTTTGGGATAATAGATCTACATGGCACTTGGCTGTAAATGATTACCATGGTGAACGAAGATTAATGCATCGGATAACTATTGATGGAACTAGATTGACATAGTTGTCTAAAAGTAAAAACACGCATCTCTCAACATTCCTTCCCCAGCCTTCTATATTTATTTGGTTTAAGTTATGATTATGATTTTAGTTTGCTAAGCATTTGCTGAGTCATTGCATCTAGTTTCCTCTTCTTCTTTTCTTGACCAATTAAAGCTGCACGCCTAGCATTCTCTGATTTTTGTAAAGCATCATTAAAGTATTCTCGCCATGTAATCTCTATAAGTTCATCGTCATAAACTTCTAAAAATTCTTCCAAATTTGGCTTAACTTTTAACCATTGTTTTTTAGTAACCTTACAAATCAGTGGTTTTCAGGTAAAACGCATATTAGTGAATCCTGGAGCGAAACTCTCTCTACAAAAGCACCGTCATAGAGCAGAGCACTGGATAGTGGTCAGCGGGATTGCAATAGTTACTTGTGGAAACAAAACTTTTAAATTGGAAAAGAATCAATCAACCTACATATCTAAAGGTGAAATTCATCGACTTGAAAACCAAGAAAACATTGCACTAGAAATTATAGAAATACAAATAGGAAACTATCTAGGCGAAGATGACATTATTCGCCTAGAGGATGACTATAAACGAAATTAGTTGCCTCCTTATACTTTGTCATATACCACTTTTACCAGTATTTAACCGCCAGAGAGCATGACCAAAAATTGCAAAAATAATTATTGTGCCACCCAATATACTACGTTGCCCCGGGTTTTCGCCTAATACGATCCAAACTAACAGAGGGGCAAGCACAACTTCTAAAATTGTGAACATCGAAACTTCTGGTGCTGATAGATATCGTGGACCAAGAGAAAGTAATCCAATGGCCAATGGAAGAATAATTGCACCATTAATGACTAAGAAGCTGATTTGCGTAATATCGTAGTTGGCAAATTTAGCAAATGGTATTGCGGCAAATGCACCAAAAATACAGCCGACAGCTATCGCTGGTAACATGTTTTGTGGCCCAAGTTTTCGCAAGACCACATAAAAACCTGCAACCGAGCAAGCGTTTAAAAAGGCCAACCCGTCTCCAAATAATGTTGCTCCCCCTAGACTACCGCTCACGATCACCAGAACTCCAATAAAACAAATTAAAAGTGCTAAAAATGTCTGAATAGCGACAGCCTCGCGCAAGAAAAGCCAAGACAAAAGTGCAGCAATAAGGGGTGAAGTCGCAAAAATAAATAATGCATTTGAAACAGAAGTATGTCCGATTGAAGCACAAAATAAAACCTGCGAAGTGCCTTCAAAAATAACAACTAAAATGCCCAATCCTCCAAGCGTTTTTTTAAATGAAATGATTCTGTGATCTAGGACCACGTAGTTCCAAATAAGCAACATAGAGCCGGCAAGAAGGCCACGCCATACTGCAACAGCTAGCATATCACCACCAATGAGACGTAGTAGGAGTGCGTCTGGAACAAACACTAAAACACCTAAACTGGTTATGGCCATGCCATACAGATGGGGCTGCCTATCGGCGAAAGAGTTCATTCTGCTGGTTTGAACAATTTTCCAAGAAAATCATAGCACCATATAGCCTGTGTCTCATCATGCTCAGCCATCAATCGGCGTTGCTCATCAATCGTTTGCGCTCCATGCCTCTCTCTTTCTGAAGCGGTTTCTTGCCAGCGGCGAAAACCTTCAATTGTACACTCAGGATGAAATTGAAGGCCATATACGTTCTCTTTGTAGCAAAAGGCTTGGTTTTCAAATTTATCACTTTCTGCCAAGTGAACTGCGCCATTAGGTATATCAAAGGTGTGATAATGTGCCTGGCTAAAATACTTTGGTTCCGGCAAAAACTCACGTCCCTGTTCGGTGGGACGTATCTCGTAATAGCCGAATTCTTGGATACCAGTAGGCTTGGGGCCAACATGTGCACCAAGAATTCTTGCAATTTGTTGTGCACCCTGACATAAACCTAAGACAGGCAGCCCTAACTTCATGCATTCCACAATCCAATCATTTTCATCTATCAAAAACGGATATTTGTTTTCTTCAAAAACATTATATTTGCCCCCAAAAACGACTGTTCCAGCAGTCATTTCAGTTGGGTGCTCTAGTGTATCCCCTCGAAAGGGGAATTTCTCAATGATCTTGAACCCCCACCTATGGGCAAACGTATGAACTCGGTCATCAGGAGGGCTATCACCGTGTCTTACTAGAATGATTTCATTACGCATTACACATTTCCATTTTTCCGTTATATATATTTTCGCTTCATATTACAGTATGCAATAACATATTATATGTTTTTAAATTTTTTTTTTATGTCAATTGTTGGAGAAAAAGAATAAAAAATAACCATATTTATTCACCGCATGCATGTAAAAATATGGTAAATTATGGCATAATTTAAACTATGTCAAATTCGAAATATTCCACCTTTGGGCAACTTTTAGGAATGCAATGATGAGTTGCATAGATTCAGAATGGTTCGATCAAATTTTTCCGCCAAAAAAAATTCTGACTTAAAGAGTTACGCTCAACATTTAACTGATTCATTCCCAACTAGATTCTTGGGTGATGGGTAGTTGGTAATTAGGATAATCGAAGCAGAAGAATTAAAATTTTCAATTTGGTGAAATGGGTAAGAAACTAGAAGCAAGGTTTTTAACTGGCCCAACGATGGGGCATGTTTGGAGAATGGCATTATCAGGAACAGCTGGTATAACCTTTGTATTTTTAGTTGATGTCGTAAATCTTTTTTGGATTTCACAAATTGGTGACACAAGTTTAGTTGCGGCAATGGGTTTTGCTTTCGCTATCCAATTTTTTTCTGTTTCTTTTGGCATAGGATTTATGATCGCAACAATGGCTTTGGTTTCTCGTAGTATTGGTGAAGGTCGCATTGGGTTGGCTAAGGAACAGGCAGTCTCATGTATGCTTATGTCTGTTTTCCTGCAGTGTTTTATTGCTATTTTTTTCATACTTTTCATAGACGAGCTAGTTGCTTTGAATGGCGCAAGTGGTCAGACCGCTAGTTTAACTTCAAGGTACCTGCTTATCTCTCTCTTTTCACTCCCTGTTATGGCCATTGGGATGACAGGAAGTGCAATACTTCGTGCGAATGGTGATGCCGTTCGCGCAATGACGGTTACTCTTGCCTCTGGGGCCGTTTGTATGTTTACTGATCCAATACTTATTTATTGGCTTGATTTAAGGCTTGATGGAGCGGCAATCTCTGTTTGGATTTTCAGGTTTGTAATGGCTTTGGTTGCTCTATACTACCTGACAAGGAGTTACAACTTGTTGGCAAGGCCCTCCATCAATTCTATAAGGCAAACTGTTAAGCCATTTTTGAATTTAGCCATTCCAGCAATTTTTACCCAGCTTTCAATCCCTTTTGGGAATTTTGTCTTAACGGCTGTTATGGCTGGATTTGGTGATAGTGCTGTTGCAGCTTGGGCGGTAATTAATCGTCTTACAGCTTTTTCCTTTGGTGGAATTTTTTCATTATCCACTTCAATTGGAGGAATTTTTGGTCAAAATTATGGAGCCTTAAAATATAGTAGGATAAAAACTACTTTTAGAGATTCATTAATGTTTTGTTTCCTTTATACTCTGATAATTTGGGCTATACTTGCCATCTCCAGCATCAAAATCTCTGAACTTTTCATGCTGGATAATGAAGGCACTTCACTAGTTAGAATTTTTACGCAGATAGGTATAGCTGGATTCTTTTTCACGGGCATGAGTTTAGTTACGACAGCAGCTTTTAATAACCTAGGGAAACCTTTTTGGGGGACAGCAATAAATTGGTTTAGAGAAGGGGTCATTACATTGCCAGTAGCAATATTTTTTTCCAGTGTTTTTTTTGCTCCTGGAGTTATTTTTGCTCAAGCCTTTGTGGCATGCATTACTGGTAGCTTTTCAGTGGTTCTGGGTTTTTGGTTTGTTTCTAGGTTAAAAGTTGACAGGCTGTCTTAATGCGCTTTTTCTAAAACTCTTCCATAAAATACCAACTGTTCCTCTGGTGTAAAAGTTACTTCAGGTCTTTCAAAAAAGGAAAAATCTGCTACCAATCGGTCTCGATTTCCGCCAATAGTGGTTACTTTATGCGGAGTATTGACTCCACAAAAAACATTTAATGTCCCAGGCTCCATTATAATTTCCTTAATATCTGCATCCTTACCTTTCAAAAGTTTAGCAACACCAGCATAGTTTGGATTATTTTTACTTCGTAGATTTGTCCGGTACTGGAAAACACCTCCCTCTTCCGGTGCCTGAAGCAAAAGCGTAGTTGTAAATTCAGATCGATCAAAGTGCCAATTAAGAGTTTCGCCTCTTCTGTATGACATTACATTTACATTTGCTAATGGGTCAGCCATTACATAAAGCTTATTCTTTCCCATTACTTTGGCTAAAAAATTTGCTAGAGGTGGCCACTCATATATTACAGCTATTATACTATCTTCCAATTGGTCTCCGCATAAGGTTCGATTTGCCGTTTCAAACTGTTGTTGAACAGGGTGATCATGCGAGATTTCGGAAAAGTTTTCTTTAAAGTAAATATTATGCCGACGAGATTTGTATAAAGACGAGGAGGCCATTATAGGAGAAATTTTCCGAATAGTTTCTTCCAAGCTACTCTTAAGAAAAAAACCATTTAGGCTAAATAAACCCTCGCGTTTTAATTCTTTTTGACACCACTGCACTAATTCCCTGAAGCTTTTACTTTGAACTCGGTCTAAAGGGAACTTTTCCAAATTAATAATTGATTTCATTTCACGTGGCATACAACTGTTCTTATCAAATCCTTAAAATTTTAACGAAAACGAGGAAATTTTCAATAAGTTGTTTTTATGAAAATTGTAGATTTTAATGAAGGTAAAAATATTAGTTTCTGATTTTTATTACAGGTTCCATAATTTCTAAGTTGTCATCAGATAGATGGCATTTTATGTAATGACCCTTTGAAAGATGCTTAATGTTTGGCACTTCAATTTCACACTGATTATTTGGGACCTTTTGTTTCCATCTACAACGGGTTTGAAACGGGCAGCCCGAAGGAGGATCCAAAGCTGAGGGGATATCTCCCTCTAAAACAATATGTTGCTTTTCGACATTTGTATCTGCGATAGGCACCGCTGATAAAAGAGCTTCCGTATACGGGTGGTAGGGCGGTGAAAATACATCATCAGTAGTTCCTAGTTCAACTACATGCCCCAGATACATTACAACAACTCTATCGCTCAGATAACGCACCAGAGATAGATCATGACTAATAAAAAGGAGAGTTGTTTTCTCTTTTCTTTGAATTTCCATTAGAAGATCAGTAACCGCGGCTTGAACTGAAACGTCCAAAGCGGAAACAGGTTCGTCTGCTACAACAATCCGAGCACCTCCAGAGAAAGCACGCGCAATTCCAACCCTTTGTTTTTGACCGCCAGACAATTGTCGTGGCATTCGATCTGCAAACTCGTGAGGTAATTTTACAAGATCCAAAAGTTCTAGCATCCTATTATGGCGATCTTCATTACTTTCTCCAATTTGAAAAACTTCGAGCGCACGCACTATCTGGCGGCCTATCTTCATAGAGGGATTAAGTGTGTCAAACGGATTCTGAAATACCATTTGAATGTTTGCTACTGTCTTAGTGTCTCGTTTTTCTATTGGAATGCCCTCAATGTTTTGATTATTGATACGCACTTCTCCTTCTGTAGCCGTCTCTAGACCAAGTAAGACTTTTGCAAAAGTTGACTTACCACATCCTGATTCTCCAACTATTGCCAGCGTTTCACTTTCGTGGGCATCAAATGAAATTGTTTCATTAGCTTTGACAAGTTTCATTTCACTCGAGGTTCCAAAAAGCTCATTTGCAGCAACCTGATAATATTTCTTTAAGCTATCTACGTGCAAAGTTATTTCTCCAGGTGGAGTTTTATCTGTTGTTTGAGTTGCCTTTCTTTTCAGATTCCAGGTAATATCTGTTGTTCTTATACAACGACTAAAATGTTTGCTATTGCCCTCAATCGAAGCCATCTTTATAGCTGAACTATTGCACAAACCTTCAATAAAATAATCACACCGAGGTCCGAAATTACAACCTTGTGGTCTTTCATGAGGTAAAGGAAAATTTCCTGGGATCGCAACTAAAGGCCGGTCATTCTTGTCTGCTCCAGGTAGAGGTATAGACCTAAATAGAGCTTCCGTATAGGGGTGCCGCATTTTGTTAAAAACGGTATCAATTTTGCCAGTTTCAACCGCTTCTCCAGAGTACATTACACAAATACGATCACAGGTCTGCAAAATTAATCCCAAATTATGAGAAATAAAGAGCATCGAAGTACCGTATTTTTTTCCTAAATCTTTTACTAGTTCAACTACAGCAGCTTCAACTGTGACATCAAGTGCTGTCGTAGGTTCGTCTAAAATCAAAAGTGATGGCTTTGACATGAGCGCCATAGCTATTACTATTCGCTGTTGTTGGCCACCAGAAAGCTGATGAGGGTACGAGTTTAGTATGCGCTCAGGATCGGGAAGTTTTACGTCAGTTACTACTTCGAAAGCGCGATTTTTGGCTTCTGTTTTTGAAATTGTCTCATGGGTCAAGGGTACTTCAATAAGTTGATCCAGAATTTTCATTGATGGATTGAGCGAAGCCATTGGTTCCTGATAAATCATAGCTATTTCATTACCCCTTATATCACGCAACTCTTGTTCATCTATCTCACTGAGGTTTTGGCCTTTAAACTTTATGCTTCCACCTACTATACGACCGTTTACCCCCAAGTCTTGCATGACACCAAGAGCAACAGTAGATTTTCCACATCCAGACTCTCCCACTAAACCGACAGCCTCCCCAGGTTCTATTGATGTTGAAAAGTTCATTACGGCGGGAATTTCTGCCAAGCGGGTAAAAAAGGAAATCGAAAGATTATTGATTTCTAAAATATGTTGACTGTCTTTAGACAAGGTATCATTCTTAACCATATAACATTCCATCTTTTTTATGACTTGGTCCCATATTAAGCATTCTAATCTCTTAAACTTTCTTCCCTTAATCCGTCAGCAAGTAAGTTCAGGCCCAATACCAAACTCATTAGTGCGAAAGATGGGACAAGTGCAGGGGTTGGATACATTAATAAGAGCTTCCTGCCTCCATTTATAGTGGCACCCCAATTAGGACTTTCAGGTTCTAACCCGAGACCAAAGAATCCCAATGTGCCAAAAAGTATTGTTGTGTAGCCAATTCGGAGGCAGAAATCAACAATTAGAGGTCCGCGCGCATTGGGTAAAATTTCCCATAACATTATGTACCATGCACCTTCTCCTCTAGTTTGGGCAGCTGCAACATAATCGCGCGTCTTTATATCCATTGTTAAACCTCGGACGATACGAAAAACTGTGGGCGAATTAACAAAAACAACGGATACAAAAACTGTCAAAAGCCCGCCGTCAATATCGAAAAGGTCTATAGAATTAAAAAGAGTAATTTTGCTTTCTGGTTGATTTATTACAGAGATATATGCCCAACCAACAATAAAAAGAGCTAGCGTTAGATAAATGTTCCGAGCTGTAGGTGTAGTTTGAAATCGTGTGTTTATAAGTACGGCGATAAAAATTAAGGGGAAAGCAAATAGGACAACAGTTAAATATTGGGGTAATCCAGTTGCCCTGATTTCCGGTGTAACTAAAAGGTAAAACAATAAAATAACTGGGAAAGCTAGAATAAGGTTTGCCAGAAATGATAAATTGGTGTCCAGCCGCTTCCCATAGTAACCAGCAGATAAACCCAAAGTTATGCCGACCATAAAGGAAAAGAGAGTGGCAAGAGGAGCTATCAAAATAACTACGGTTCCACCAGCAATCATTCTACTGAAAACATCTCTTGCAAGATGATCGCCTCCGAAGAGGTAATAGGGGTATTCACCTTCTTCTGCACCGCGCATCGGTGTCCCAGGCAACTTGTTTTTCATTCCTGATACCTGGTGCAAGGGATCATGGGTAATTATCCAATCAAAAATTCCGGCAAATATTCCGGAAAAAACCCAAAACATTACAATAGCAAATCCGATCATTCCTATAGTTGAATCGAATAATTTTCCGTATAGTCCAAGTCTTCTTTTGTAATAAATCGAGAACCCAAATGTTAATATCAAAGCAATCCAGACTGGTAATAGCTGAAAACTTATCCCTCCAATAATTTCTATCCAAGCCAATGATTGCATGAATTTTACTTAGGTCACTTTTATTCTAGGGTTAAGATAAACATAACCAATATCTGAAATGAGTTGTGTAACGAGAACTACGAATACTGATATGACCGAAACAGCTAAAAGCATTTCGATATCATTACTTCCGGCTGCTTGAACGAGAACCCAGCCTATGCCTTTATAATTAAATATTGTTTCGACAATCACTACTCCGTTTAGTAACCAGGGAAACTGAAGCATTATAACAGTAAAAGGTGCAATTAGAGCGTTCCTGAGGGCATGCTTTATAACAATACGATAGAAAGTTATTCCTTTTAATCGTGCGGTCCTAATATATTGTGAGGTCATCACTTCTGCCATTGATGCCCGCGTCATGCGAGCAATATATCCCATCCCATAAAGGGCTATCGTAAGAACGGGTAGCAGAAAATTGTCAATTGTTGCATCCTCCATTGCACCGGTGGCCGTTCCTTTTAACCATTTTAAACCTACTGCAGAGGAAGTAAAAATAGCAATAAAAATGATGCTTGAGACGTATTCTGGAGTTGCGGTGGTCGTTATAGCAAAAGCCGACAAACCTCTATCAGTCTTCGATCCTTCTCTCATACCAGCTAAAATTCCAAGGACCAATGAAGCCGGTATCATTAGCAGCATGACGCATAGCATAAGCTTACCAGTAAGGCCTAAGCGGGTAGCGAGTATCGGTCCAACTCGCTCTTTGAACATTGAAGAATATCCCCAATTTCCTTGTATAATCCCACAATATTTTGGCGTATCCTCTACTGTCATTCCTAAAACTTGGCATCGACTTCTTGTTTTCTCGTCGCTGCCTTTGATAACGTATCCAGGTAAAACACCAAGCCATTGCCCATACTTAATATAAAAAGGCTGCAGATAGCCTCGATTGGTTAAGTAACTTAAGACAGCGTCGTCTCCCATTCGAAAATTACCATCGTTTTTGGCACTCTTTTCCAAATTGGGATACATATTTGTGATGAAAAATACAATTAGGCTCAATGTAAAGGCCGTGACAATCATAACTGCTAAACGCCTAAGAAAGAATTGTAGCATTTGTCCTAAAATCTATTATGAAAAGTTAATAGTGGTCATGTAGTAGTTTACATAACTGCTAAACGCCTAAGAAAGAATTGTAGCATTTGTCCTAAAATCTATTATGAAAAGTTAATAGTAGTCATGTAGTGGTTTAAAAAGTTAGGGCCACATGAAAAGTGGCCCTAACGTTAATCCAAAACATTTTTACGCTTCAATAAATCCATATTTGTAGATTTGTGGAAGAAAGGCGATGTGCATTGGAGCGTGCACATTCGGCTTATGAAACCTCGAATCTTCCTTGAAATAAGGTTGAATAGTAACACCTTCTTCTGCGATTAAGGCCTGACACTTACCTGCTATCTTACGGCGCTCATCCGCATCAGCTAGAGAATTTGCTTCAGCCAAAAGTGCGTCAAATTCAGGGCTGCTCCAACCAAATTCATTCCAAGCTTCTCCTGATCGATAAGCTAAAGCCCAAATTTGAGTTGCCAAAGGTCTATGATTCCAGTTTGTAGAGCTAAACGGATACGTTGTCCAGTTATTCCAAAAGGTTGATCCCGGCAAGACAGTTCTCTTCACTTTAATTCCTGCATCACGTAATTGGGAAGCAACCGCATCAGTGGTATCCATACGCCAATCATCTTCAATAGAAGTAAGTTCATGCTCATAATCGCCAAGGCCCGCTTCATCCATTAAAGCTTTTGCCTTTGCAGGGTCATGAGGTAAGCGGCCGACACTTGGATCATGCTCAGGATGCATTGGTCCGGCATGGTGGTTATTTGCCTCAATTCCGTTTCCAGAAATTCCAAGTTCTAACAAAATAGCGTTGTCAACAGCCATAGCTAGAGCCTGGCGAACCCGCTTATCAGCATATTTAGGTTCAGAAATTTGGTTAGGTCTAATGACAATTGTTGATCCTGAAGCAACTGCTGACTGTGACCAACCTAAGCTCTTCATCATTTCTATATAATTTCCACTTGATGCCCAGGTAACATCAATCTCATCGGCTTCCATGGCAGCTAAATGTGATGACGGATCTGAGCCATAATCTATATACTCAAGGCGATCTAAATAAGCGCCTTTTCCTTCGGCATAACCCCACCAGTTGAAGCCTTCATTTCGGACTTGAACACATTTTACGCCGACCTTGTGTGACTCAATTAAGTAAGGTCCTGTTCCTACCTGTGTTCCAAGCATGTTATCCGGATCATGGCTACTATGGACTATGGCACCTGGGTAATCCCCCATTCCTGGTATGATAGTGATGTCTGGAGAATTGCAAGTTAGAAGTACGGTATGTTTGTCAATTACCTTAACGGCTCCATCGGCTGCTTTTTCTGTGTCAGCATCTATCAAAGATGCCATTCTGCCGGCCATAGAATTTCCTTCCACAGACTTATCGCACCAGCCAATAATATTTCTAGCTACGTCATCTGCAGTGAAGTCGTCACCATTATTCCACTTTACACCCTTTCGCACATTTAGTGTGTATTGAGTAGCATCAGCATTTGCACTCCAGCTAGCTAAAAGCATTGGCTCAAATGATCCATCGTTGTTATATTCCACCAAGTATTCTAAATGCCCAGCTGTTGAAGTTGCGATTTGTGTCCAGTCAAAAGTTCTTGGATCCTTTAACGCACGAACTTCCATCTCTAATCTTAGTGTGCCACCTTGTTTCATTTTAGGGGAGGCCGCCATAGCAGCCGATGGTGCTACCAAACCGAGCATGCTGTATGCAGCCACACTTGTTGCCCCTAAGGCAGTTGCACGCGCCAGAAACTCACGGCGCGTAAGTTTATTATCCAACACCTCTTCCTTGAACATCGAGATTGCTGGATGTAACGGCAAGCCGTTAATAGTTTTCTTACTCATATGAACTCTCCTTTTTAAAAAAAAATTGTGAACCAAAAAAACAAATATAAATTATCTAGAATTTAATACTTCAAATTGTAGTTCTTTGTAGATTCGCCAACACCACTACAACTCCTATTTCATAAAACCCCGATGTTATTATGGCATAATTTAAACTATGTCAAATTCTAAATATTCCGCCTTTGGGCAACTTTTAGGAATGCAATTAATACATTTTCGATTAGAGCTTTAATTTGCAAATTAGTTTGCACGTTCTACTAGAATTTTTTTTGTACTCGTTTCTTTGTTATAAATTTACCAAAATTGATAAATTCTGTCGTCAGCAAAAAATTAGCTACAATTCATAGACTATATTTGTTTTATAGCTACTTTATGCATACGATTGCAAAAATTATAACACAACACATTGCATGTGTAAGGTTTTTTTGCAAATACTAGTGGAATTTGTGGTATTGAATTAGCAGAAATTTTTAATAGTCAAACTCTCCAAGTTATTGACCACGAACTTATCACTAAATGATATATATTGACTTGACCTACAAAAAGTGAGTAACATTAGACTCATTCATGAAAGAAACTAACAAATGAGAAAAGCTTAACTAACTAGCTAGCTAACTAACTAAGGAGTATACACATGGGAATGCCAGGACCATTTGAACTAATTATTATTTTAATCATCGTAATACTAATTTTTGGTGCTAAGCGCCTAAAGAATCTTGGTGGTGACCTTGGAAGTGCAGTTAAGGGCTTTAAGTCTTCTATGAAGAGTTCCGAAGAAGAAACCGATGACGCCATTGAATCTAAAGTTGAAAAGTAAAATAAACTACCCTTCCATTATAGAGCTATATGTTTGACTTCGGTTTTTGGGAAATTTCTATTATCGCTATTATCACGC
>Ga0209494_1000803_pt1 | contig 13990 bp, 14 predicted proteins | sample EN1Hudseemescosm_FD_184628 | JGI IMG/M metagenome (GOLD analysis project Ga0209494, IMG submission 184628) | Methane-oxidizing microbial communities from mesocosms in the Hudson Canyon - EN1B Hudson Canyon (SPAdes) (version 2) | ecosystem: Environmental > Aquatic > Marine > Cold seeps | place... | reverse complement strand
GCAGTAAAATACTCATCTGGAAAATACGTTCGAAGCCGTCTTTACCAATGCGCTGGCGGAACTTAACCAGTTCCGTGCTGTGGCACGGCAGTGACTGTTGAAACTCACTCAACCCACAAAAAGCCTGGTAGTAGGGGTTGCGTTTCCATTGCAATACCACCTGCTCATCACTGAGGTTCTCAAGTTGTTTGAGAATCAGTAGCCCAACCATCAGGCGGATAGGCTTGTGGGGAGCGCCGAGACCTTGCGTGTAATACTGCGCAAAGGCCTGATCAAAATCAGACCACGGAATGACCGTCGATAATTTTAACAAAGGATCCTGTGCATCAAGTTGCAACAATAAGTCAGTGCCAAAAAAGTTGGTTTGATGTCCTGCCGGGGGTTGTGCTCGCATTGATTCACCATTTCGACCAGAAAGTGTACGGTTATTATACCTTTCCTGGTTGATGGTGAGTGAATGAAGCTGTTCTTTTTTCATTACTATCAGTAACTTATAGGTTTTTCAGGACTGACTAATTAGGTGTATTATAAAAATCTGCCTACGTTACAAAAGGCAGCTTAAATCAATATGTACGATGACAGTAGTACACTTATGATTCTGGATTTACTGTCCAAGCGATGGGGACCACCTCTGTGATACACCACCAATGACCCACAGTTGTGACAGCGTATATTTTTGCTTCTTGATTTTCTTCCCAAAAATAATTCTTTCAAAGCATGAAATTTTATTGTGTAACATTTCATTTATTTTATCATTTTTAATAATATATCCAGTCATTCTAGATTTTTCATCTGAATTTGTTTTTATCTTTTCTTTAAATAATGCCAATATTTGAATACGCTCAGATTCATCGAGAAAATTTTCAAAACAAGCAAAACCATCATTATATAACTTATTCATTTCTTTATAATATTTGTGGTTACTGTCAATATTTATTGACTGAAGATAACTGGAAATATTGTCTTTATTATATAATGGTTTAAAAGCTGGATAAGCTTTAGCAATTTTTGACCAGTATTTCAACCTTGTCTCTGGTTTAAAACTGACTCTCCTTGATAAGGGCTTTTTTTGTGGGTGATAATGCACTGGTGGATAATTGTCTAATGCACCCGTGTGTCTTGGATATGTAATAAACCTATAAGTAAGATCCTTTATATATAATAGAGGCTTTACAATATATTTTACTACTATTTTTTTCATATTATATCTCAATATTAAAACTATTTAATTATATTTACTGATGTCCGGCCTGTAGTTTGATTTAGTTTTCATAAAAATATTTATTGTGTCACATACAATTTAACCATAGTTCTGATTATATCCGTCGTATAGAAAATCAGCGATACGTTTCATCTCATATTCTGGATTATTAGACCTAGATATTTCCTGATGAAAATTATCATGTATTATTCCTTTGACAGCTACTTTTTCTACTGAAGCAGCATACCTTTCAATGTCGTTTGCATCAGGCAAATACCCTTCACTTATTTTTTTAATCGCTTGTTTTGCATCATTCAATGAGCTAATAGTAAAAACACTCTTACACCCCTGGTACCAAGTACTGCCAAAGGCAAGGACTGGTGTGTTTCTTACAACTGCTTCCCACCCAATTGTTCCGGCGACAGTTGATACCGCTTGAGAGTTCGTAATAAGTTTAAATGTATCTTCATCAGCTGATATTATTTTAATATTATTATATGAGGCAACTTTCTCATAAAACATTTTATTACGTTTTAGTGAACCTTTGAAACCCTCTAAAAATGTAGCAGGATGTTCCTTATAATAGATTACCCAGTCTTCAGGAACACTAGCTGATAAAATATCCAAGGCTAAAAACAACTGTTCGTAAGCACCAGCATTAGTAGCAGTATTAGCTTCTGGTTGGTAAGAAGAAGCAAAATACAAATATTTTTTATTACAGTTTGGTTCTATGCAAAACTTATTATAACATCCTATCAATCTAATATTTTTTCGTCGTACTCCCGCCCCAAAAAATAAAGCTTCAAACCTATTCATTCTTGAAGCTAAACTAGCATAATTTTTTTTATTCTTTTTATATTCAAAAAAAGCTTTTTTAAAGCCTCCTCCATTTTTACAAGTAGACAATAACAATAAAATAAAATTATAATACAGTTTACGTTTTGTTTTTTTATCCCTTATATATCCATCTGTAATATATTTTGGAATTATTGCATTATCACCTCTTACTTTCGATAAATAATTTTTTACATCATCTCCTGGTGTTATAACATCATTAGATTCATATATATCAATAAATGGAGAATGCAACTTTTCCAAAGATGTTCCTACATAATGATAATTTCGATCGAAAAGGGGGTTTGGATCTATAAATAATGTTTCGATGTTAAACCAATGTTTACATAGTAAATATAGTGGATAACACGATGAAGTATGTGGCCATGAAAAAAAAATTGCAATGTCAGGCTTCATATTGGTAATAACTGTATTCCAGTACATTAAAATATCATAATAAAAACTTTTTCTTTCTTCAAAGCTATAATCCCATCCGCTTTTATCATGTAAAACCCCTAAGAAATTTACAACGTAGTTGGATAATGCATTTATCACTGCCGAGTCAATTGGAACAGGTTTACCGATTCTACTGTAGTCAAACTGCGCTTGTCTTAGCTTCATCGAATCTTGTAATACACATCCCATCTCATTTTCTGACAAATATTTCTCTATAATTTGGTTTTGAATACCACACATAAATACTGGTTCCCAGTCATATGTGTCTTGCAAATGCTTAACTATTTGTACAGAGAATATATTACCGAATCCATCATAGATGACTTTTTTATTAGATTTTTGTTTAATCATATCGCAAAGCTTATTAATCTTTGTTTAAATTTAGCCTATAAGAGATATTTTTTTTTTCAGGATATTCATCTGAATATTCATATATAGACAATTCTGTAACCTGCATTGTATATTTAAAATGCGACAAACGACATACCGATAAAATATCTGACAGTTTATCGTATGACGAATCTTTATACGCCAAGGTGGTTTTTGCTAACCAGTTTACATCTTCATTGTATAACTCTACCTCGTCATGTTTGTAGGCAGTATTAAGTGAATCTTTTAGCATTGTTTTTAAATGTAGCAATTCATTGTTTTTACTCCATCTTATGTAAACAACTGGTGTATCTACAACAAACACCCCAAGACCATTCCCCTTAATAGAAAAAGCAGATATTCTACTAGCAACATTGCTTACAATTTTTGATAATTCCTTGTATTCACACTGAATATTAGATTCCAGCGTTATATGTGGCGCATGTGACATTGATGAGATAAATTTAACAGAAAGATTATTTTCTAACTCATTCCAGGCTGTGAGAGCAGAATCAAGCATTTCGCCATTTAATTCAATTACTACAGCTAACAATTTTTTACTACTACGCTTTATGTTGAAAGTCCTCATAAGAAAAAGTATCAACACTAGAATAACGCATCTTCAACACCTTAACACATACTTCATGAAAAAATCGGCAATACGTTTCATCCTATATACTGGAGTATCGAACTTGACTATTTCTTGAAAAGAATTTTCATGATAAATTATTATTTTAGTATTAATCGACATAACTTATAAGTGAAAATTTTTAACCATTTCGTTGTACTCCGACCATTGTCCAGCATCAGCCCATGACTTTTCTGAAACAGGGAATACACCAACTTTTAACTTATTTTCTTTGATTTTATTAATAAGATCAGGCATATCAAAATAACTATTCTTAGGTAAAAGTTTGAGAACATCAGGCTCTATTAAATACACACCAGTATTAACAAGAAAATCATACTCCGGCTTTTCTCTAATATTATTCAATTCGCCGCCATTCCCAACATCACAAACACCATAAGGAATTTTATAATGCCTCATCGAAGCAACAAGAGTCATTGCATATGAACCATTTGTATGGAAATCTAAAATTGACTTGTAATCAGTACGCAAAATGATATCGCAATTTGTAACAAAAAATGGAGTATCTAATTCACCTTCCAGGTATTTTAGCGCACCAGCTGTACCCAGTGGTTTCTCTTCTTCAATATAATTGATGGAATATGGTGAGGCATGATCATGAAAATATGCCTTTATCATCTTTCCCTTATCGTTAAGAGAAATATAAAAATCACCTATTCCAAATTTATTAAATTCATCCATTATTACTTTTATTATTGGTTCATCACCAAGAGGAATAAGAGGTTTAGGTAGAATTCTTGTAAATGGATCCATCCGTTTACCTTTACCACCTGCCATGATCACAACCGGATTATCAAGGTATGTTCTATTGCCTTCTCTTTGAATCCCAAAGAAATTTTCTTCAGTAATAATATCTAATAAATTGCCTTCTTCAATGACCGGAATATGTTGAACAACCGATTTTAAAAATATTTTTTCTATATCATCCCTGCTATGGTCACTGTTTATGTGACAAAAATCCCTATTAATAATTTCATCCACACACTGCTCTAAGCTGTAACCATTTAACACTGCCCTTCTAAAGTCGCCATCTGACAGTACCCCTATCACCTTATCCAAATCATCGACACAAACACAAAAGCCAATGCCAGCCTCATCCATTTTCCTTACAGCATCCTTTATGGATAAAGTTACTGGTACTTTACAGTTATTCATATCTAACATACTTAATTTATTACCAAGAATTATTTATATTTATGTATGAGCTATCAAAAATCATCAAGATAGTGGATAGCAATAATTGCGTTATCAGGCAATAGACATGGAACTTTGTCAACAACAGGGTACAACAGCATACTCTCTCGACTGTAGTAATTACCCCTAATTTTCTTCAACGGTTCTCCTGTCACAGGGCAAGCTAACTGAATATCTGATCCAGAAGTAATAGCATCTCCATCACATTCTTTTTCAATTAATATCAAACCAGTATTATTAGTACTTGTTGGATTCTTTTCGAAAATTTCGCGATGTTCTACAACATTAAACCCCAGCTCAATGGCGGTTGAATAAAGATTTCTAACATAACCATGTTTATGTATGTGTTCTTTTGTAGCGGCATCTGTAGAATCGAAATATGGTTCAAATAAAACAAGATATTTCTTTGTTATTCTATATAATTCTTTCAAGGCTTTTTTTTCGTTCATACCATTTGGCTCTAATGCATGATTAGTATAAACAACATCAACTGAGTTACTTTTGATTGGCGAGTGAAATAAATCAGCCATAAAAATAAAGGAGCCATCAATTCCGTTATCATTTAAATATTTTTGGCAATATTTCACCCTCGAGTATGATATATCAAACCCACCATTAGCCACGTCCTTATATTTCAATCTAGGTATTATATTCGCAAAAGTAGTCCCTTCTCCGATTCCCACTTCAATTATTGATTTAAATTCGCCCAAGTTGTTAAGTGTTTCTGAATACACTTTAGCGCGTTCATTTTCATATTCAGGGTTATTCTTGGTGAATTCAATATAACTACCCGCTTGTAAATCATAACTAATGGCTATCGCATCTGAAGTATTACTTTGCATACCTGTTGATGTTTTAATATGTGAAAGAATGTTTTCACCCTTCTCGTATATTTTTCTGAGGTTTTTAAGATCATCGCGCATTTATATTTTCTCGTATTTAATCATCACAACCTGAGCCATCGACCTTATGTCTTAATAGCCATTCTCCATCATCATATTTCCAAATATGTTTAGGTCGCCACGAATCAACCACCTGGTGAAAATAATCTTCTGAAATATCACAATATTCTAGAAATGTCTGAAAATATTTTTCAGGAAACTCGCCGTCAAATCTACCTACAAGTTTTTCAGCTTCTTCACGAGTTATGTGACCATCTCTTACTTCATGAGCAGCATCAGATGTAGCCCTCCCAATCCCAAATTTGATAAACATCAAATAATAATGATAACCATCCAGTTTATCGTCTAATGATGCATATTTAGAGTACGTTCCTTCACTGCGTACTGAGTTAGCCTTAAATCCTGTATTTTCAACGCAGTAATAATAATTTTCTTGCGGTATCCATTTATGGTAATACCCCATGTAATGGATCATTAACCCAAGATTTTCTAAATCTTCATTAGCTGGAGGTAAATATGGATATAAATCCTTCTCACTTATCCCTTTTTCAATAAATTTTTCAGGAGGTACTCCTGACATCAATATATTTGTATTTTTATGTTTCCAATCTCTAGTGGGGTTATAAGCATCGAGCATATTGCCGCCATATTCTACTTCAGAATTTTCACCATAAAATACAAGAGGTATATTAAAGTTTTTAGCAATCTGCAAGGGCATATTATTTTGCCCATAAATAAATGGTAAGAAGGGATCTCCTAATACTTCGAATGCAAGCTTTGTGAGTTCTCGGTGTGTTTTTCCAGGAGGTGTTACTAATATATTAGATAGGTCACCAATATGTATATGAGCTTGGTGATTTTTAAAACCAATATCTGTATACAAGTGAGGTGCCCATGTAACAGTTAATGGATTCATACCATATTTATTTTTTAACATATGAGCCACTAATGCGCTGTCTTTTCCTCCGCTACTAGGAACAACCACATCATAACTACCATCATTTCTTCTATATTTGTCACAGAGAATTGAAAGCTCTTTATCTCTTTTATTCCAGTCAGTCTCTTTATCCTTAAAGTCAGAAAAATTACATGCCGAGCAAACACCTTTATCATCAAATGTAATTCTAGGTCTTTGGTTAGAAACCACACACCTCGTGCAATATTTTACTTCCTCAGGTAATCCATAGCCTTTTGCGTAATATTTTTCCCCAACGCCCATCTTTTTATCTTTCATTATAACACCCAATTAAATTCGGAAAATATAGCAAGATACTCATACTAACTCGACAAAATTTTTCAGCAACCTCAATCCATCAGCAGAACTTCTTTCAGGATGAAATTGAACACCATAAATATTTTTATACTCAATAGCACTGCAATACTCTATACCGCCATAGTTGGTTCTAAAGATATTTTTATACTCTTGAGATGGTTTCACATAATATGAATGGAGAAAATACATAAATGGATTCAAATCCATACCTTGAAATAGCACCATATCTTTTCTATCTACCTGAACTCTATTCCATTGTATTTGAGGAATCGTCGTTCCTTCATTTAGACTAGAAAATTTAACAACGTCACCTTTTAGTAAATTTAATCCTTCATGACAACCAAACTCATTACTAGTTTCAAACAGCAATTGCATACCCAAACATATACCAAGAATTGGCTTGCCGTTTCTTACAGAATCAATAATCACCGAACTTAATCCTTTTTCTTGCAAGCTTTCCATGGCATTCATAAATGCACCGACTCCTGGAAGTAATATCGCGTCAGAATCATTAATCTGCTTTGCACTACTTGCAATTACAGGAAGCCCCCCAATTTTTTTTATTGCCTGCGAGACGCTAAATATATTTCCTGACCCATAGTCAATTATTGCAATTTTTTTCAAACTATTTACAATCTCACTTCTACGCCACATTCCGACAATTTTTGTTTAATCATTTCAATTGAGCATACATCAATATTTTTAACAACTCGGTTTGACGATAAAAACTCTCTATTTCCTTCGCTTTCTAAATCAAGGTTATTTGCTGTAATTTTAGATATTGCTTCATAATGAAGTATTGATGACAATGCTATCGCACTAGTGTTTGCGGATGTAACTATGTCCACAGCGTGGTCGATATTTCCAACACCACCATGTGCAATAATAGGAATATTAACTTCATTCGCAACTGAATTAATCAGTTCAATGTCACCACCACTACCCGTACCTTCTGCATCAACTGATGTAAGCAATATTTCTCCTGCACCGAGTTTCTCTACTATAGTAGCCCATTCTACTACTTCCATGCCTGTTTGCTCTCGACCATTATCTGTAAAAGCATAATATCTTCCATTACTTTGTCTAATTGCTTCTATAGCGATAACAATAGTTGATGATCCGAACTTGTCAGCAGCACGAGATATTAATTTATTATCATTAATTGCCGCCGTATTAATGCTTACCTTATCCGCACCTGATTTCAATGCAGCTGAGATATCATCAATTGACCGTAATCCACCACCTACTGTAATAGGAATAAAAACATCCTCTGCTGTTTTACTTACGACATCAAGTAGGCTATTCCTCCCATAAAGACTTGCAACAACATCCATGTAAATAATTTCATCCGCACCTTGCTCATAATAATATTTAGCAAAACTATTAGGTGTCCCAAGCACCCTCAAACCTTCCAAATGAATTCCCTTAACCACATTTGGTCCTTTCACATCAATCCTGGGTATTATTCTTATCGTTTTCATTTGTAATTTATAAACTGTCAGCACAAAAAATCTAGTCCTTACTTGTTTATTCCTTTCATCTTTTCAACTTGATATTCGGCCTGCATGAAATCATATTCCGTATCAATATCAATAGAGCGTTCTGATGGCATAATATATGCGTACGTTTTATCCGAATAGTATGAATAGTTTTTCGTGATTAATGCTTGCTTCATTACATATATTGCGCCATTCGGTATATATCCTTGTTTTGACTCCTGCCGATTCATAAGATTTATTGTTTTTGTTTTACTATCTCTAGAAATTTTACCGTTAGTATCAACATTACATATCCAGTCTAAAGGATGCTCAAGTTGCGTACATGAGATTACAGAATCAGCTTGTTTTTTATAGAACAGTTCAACTGCTGCATCTATGTCTGCTGAAGTACGAAAGGGAACCGTAGGCAAAACTACAACAAACTCATCCTGCTTGTAGTCGAACTCACAGCACATTCTTTTCATGGAATAAATATAGTTATCAATAGCCAGCGAATCATCCATAGCTAATTCTTTAGGTCGAATAAATGGTATTTCAATACCTGTTGATTTGCATACCTCAGCAATCTCATCATCATCAGTTGAAAGAATTACTCTATCTATACTATCTGCTTTCATTGCAGCCTCTATTGACCAATGAATTAGAGGTTTTCCATCAAGCATTCTGATATTTTTTCTAGGAACACCTTTGGAACCACCTCGAGCTGGAATAATCGCTAGCACGTTTAAAATGATTCCTTTAACTGTACAAGGCGTTGTTGGATATATTTGGTTTTTAGAGGCACATCTTTATAAACAACTGATCCCGCAGCAATAACACAGTCTTTCCCAACAGTAATACCTTGAATAATCGAAGCCCCTGTACCAATATGAGTTCGTTTGCCGATATCAATATTTCCGCTAAGCGTTACTCCTGGTGCTAAATGACAGTCGTCATGAATCACACAGTCATGGTCTAAATTAACACCAGTGTTAATTATACAAGAGCGACCTACACTCACACTTGGTTGAATTACTACACCCGCCATTATTTGCGCACCGCTACCAATTTCTACATCACTAGCAATCACAGCAGAAGGATGAATAACTTCTGTAAATTTATAACCTCTTTGTTCCATGCTTTCGCTCAACATACGACGTAAGTTATTTCCTGGCATTGCTCCGATACCATTAACCAATTCCACTTCATTCGATGAATAGTTAAAAACTTGACTATCATCACCCAGAACTTTAACTCCAAAATATTCAGGTGAATCAAGCATAGCAGGATCTGTAATACCAATTATTTCACGTTCCAATAAGCGCAAAGCTTCAATCAAAACCTTGGCATGTCCACCTGCACCAAGGACAATGATAGGTTTTTTGATATTAGAGTCAGTCTTCATCGAAATATACACAATACCTATTTAAACTCAAAAATCTTCAAAGTTTATAATTTCATCATATGCAATATTACGATTTGCTTTTTTACCAATAATGTAGCTCATCGCTTCAGGAGGTAATCCAGTTCCTGGTCTCTTAAAATCAATCATCTCTTCTGTAATAACATCACCTTTATTAATATCTTTTGCGGAGACAATACTTCTTCGAAATGAATCCAGACGTTCTTTATTCTCTACTCGAGAAATTCTAGATTTCCCCAATGCCTCATGTACTCTTTGAGAAGCTTCAACAATAACTCTCATATCATCTGGTGTAGCAGATATTTTATGGTCCCAACCTTCCATTTCTTTATCAAGCGTAAAATGTTTCTCAATAAGACAAGCCCCTTTAGCAACTGCAGCAAGAGGAATATAAGTTCCGAGCGTATGATCTGAAAATCCAATAGGATAAGGATAAAGATTTGAAAGGGTATCAATATTTCTAAGATTAACGTCCATGTCTTTTGTCGGATAAATTGCAACGCAATGTAAAATTACAATTTGATCATTACCTGCATCTTCAATCGTCCTTATAGCAGTATCAATTTCTGACAATGTGCTCAAACCCGTTGATAGAATAATAGGTTTTTGTTTTCTTGCTATATAATCAAGAAAAGGATAATTATTAAGATCCATTGATGCAATCTTAATAAAATCAGCCTGCATTTTATCAACTAAAAAGTCTACCTCAGCCCTTGAAAAAGGTGTTGAGGTACAGTCAATTCCTATACTATTTGCATATTTTTTCATCTCAAGAAGTTCAGTTTCTGAAATTGAATACTCTTCAACAATTTTCTCTAAAGTGTAATCATTTCTTTCTCTGTAATCATCTGATAAAAAATAATTTTCATCATAAGTTTTTTTTGAGAAAATAGTTTCCTTTGACCATGACTGAAATTTCACACAGTCTGCGCCAGATTCTTTTGCTGCATCAATAAGATTTCGCGCAATATTCATATCACCATTATGATTAGAACCAATCTCGGCGATTATATATGGCCTATCATCTTTAGAGACACTATGTTTTTCATTCAGCTTTATTTTCATACGATACCAACCTCCAATGGAGATTTTACTTGTTCCCACCATACTGGATAATTAATTTTCCTTTCCTGAAGAGCAGAAATATATTTTAAAATATTTTCATCACTTATTTTATTACAATCATTCTTGAATTCATTAACCAGTTCATCATAACCATCTTTTATCTCTGACATTAATTTATAGTACTCATATTTTACTTCTAGTCCTTTACAGACATTTCTATTATTAATAGCCTGAGGAAGTCCTGCCACATTATTTGAATAGGTCCTGTATTTTGTAGTTGCCTTATTTGTGAAAACAGCTTCTTTTGTATTCAACAAAACAGTTGACCATAGGTACCAATCAAATGCTAATGCCTCTCCTCTTTGAAGTGCAACACACCCTTTAAGTACATTAGCAGTTGCAGCTGTATTTGTTAGCCCCATCATATTTCCAGATTGAAGCTTGGAGATATTAATACTTTCACCATCTATAAAACGATTTGAAAGATAATTTTTTTCAATTAATTGATTAGAAGAATCAATAATATCGAGATCGTTTACAACAACAGCATAGCTATCAAGCAATGAACTTAAAATATTGACTCGATTGAATGACAACTCATCATCACAATCAGAAAAAATAATCTTGCTATATCCATATTCGATAGCTTTGTTAATTAAATCTCTGCGATTTTCTGAAACTGTTTTACTTACCTCTAATATATGCCATTGTAATTCTCTCTTTGAAAGTATTTCCTCCAAACCAATGTAGCCATCATTTGCTATAAGTAATTCAAATGAGTTGCTGCTTTGTGCTTCTAGAGAGTCAAGATAGCGACACAAGTATGGCTCTACTTCTGGATAGACTGTACTTATAACTACTGTATTATTTTTAGCGGAAACACTCATCTGATTTCTTGGAGTAAAATAAATCCTTCCGCAAAATCCTTACCTGCTCTAGCACCTTCAACCATTGCTTGCGCTCTTAAATTTTCTTCATTCCTTGGAAACGGGTGTTTCCCCATCTCACCGGAATACATACACATAATTTTAATTTTTTGTTCTAGGTGCTCACTAATATCCACCCAAACATTAGGCTTGAAACCACAACTACCTGGTTGGAGATTATATTCAGTTTCTGATAAAGTTTGATATGCCAAAACACTTTTCACAAATGGATAGCGAAAAGGTTTTACACATGCTGAAACAGCATCGAATACGTATTGATGATCTGTATGAACATCTCCATTAAATGGAATATAAACTGTATCTGGTTTAACTTTGTTAAATATAGTGGATACATATTCAACTAGTGATTTCATAGGTACAACATCAAGTGTAGTAGTAGGAAATTCAGCTTGAAATACCGAATCAAAACCATAGGACTCAGAAACTTTTGATATAACATTCCTACGATCATCAATCTGAGCCTGTGTGTATCCTGATTCAATAGTAATCTTGGTCATAATCAACCAAAATAATATGTCCCCATCTGATTTATGACGTAATAATGTTCCACCACATCCAAGCGTTTCATCATCAGGGTGTGGTGCAACAACAAGAATAATGCTCATAAATATTCTCCCTCACTAATTACTAATTGAGGATCTAGATTCAACAATTCAATTGCACCTCCAGCACATTTTACTACAACTGTTTTATTTTTAACCTGAATGACTTTACCTGGTTCAATATTTTCATAGCCTATATCATTAAGTACTCTACTTTTCCATACCTTGTATTGGTTTCCGTTATATAAGAATTCTGCTCCTATATAAGGTTTTGTAAGTCCTCGAACTAAATTATTGATTGCTGTAGCACTCATGCGCCAATCTATAATGCCATCAACCATTCCTCGCTTTCGCCAAATATTCGCTTTTGAATGATCTTGAGGTTGCTTTACAAAGGATTTTTCTTCTAGCATTAGAACTAAGGAGAGTAGCTGCTTTTTTGCTATACATATCATTTTTTCATATAGTGAGCCAGCATCATCATCATCATTAATAACTATTTCTTCCAGACTGATCACGTCTCCACTATCAGCTCCTTCATCCATTATAAAAAATGAGGAAGCTGTTTTCTTCAACCCTAAAACTAAAGCCCAGATTAACGGATGTCTTCCTCTATTTTGTGGCAATGCAGCTGGATGGTAACCGATAACCCCCATAGGTGTAACATTCAAAAGTTCTTTTTTAATTAATTTTGACCAACCAAAACAAAATATAATTTCTGGTGATAAATCACTAATCCAATTTATCACTTCCGTATCATTTACATCATCAGTTATTAAACATGGAATATCATATTGCTGACAAACTGTATTCAAGTCAGCAAAATCACTATTTATTTTATTATCCTTACCTGTTACAACACCAACAATATTTTCTCCAGACTGCACTAAGCTAGAAAACATCTCTAGTGAAAACTTTACGGTTCCAATAAGTACTATATTCATAAAAACTTAAATGACAGGGCTACTAGGAACATTCACTACGCGTTCATATAACCATTCTGTATTCGTTAGATCTGTTTGTTGACATTTTGAATTCATAGCAAGATGATGCATGGGTGTCCACGCAGGACGCGTCATTACGCCATTGTTATTTGTATGTTCAAGCATTGCATCTCGCTGGGTTAAATTTTTAGTTATAATTGTATTCAACCAATAGTTAGCCTTCGTTAAAGATGGCTCTTTAATAAATTCAATTCCATTTCCATCACCCCAAACTTGATATTTTTTAGCGACTATACGCTTTCCTTCTAATATGCTTGGTAGTGATTCCATTTGCGCTAAACCTAAGGCTGCATTCAGATTAGGCAGGCGATAATTAAATCCCACCTCATCATGTTCAAAAGACCACTTGTGCAATATTTTAGCTGTTGTTGTAATATGTTTCGCTTTTTTTGCTAATTCTTCATCATTAGTCAACAACATCCCTCCGCCACCAGTAGTAATAATTTTATTCCCATTAAAACTTATAGCTGAAAGCGTACCTATTGTTCCTGTATGTTGTTCTTTATAAGTACTACCGAGTGATTCGGCTGCATCTTCAACTAAGGTTATATTATACTTGCGACATAATTGGTTTATTTCATCTAACTCAACAGGAAAGCCAAAAGTATGCATAGGGACACATGCACGAATAATTTTATTTGTTTTTTTATTCC
>Ga0209494_1000801_pt1 | contig 14007 bp, 10 predicted proteins | sample EN1Hudseemescosm_FD_184628 | JGI IMG/M metagenome (GOLD analysis project Ga0209494, IMG submission 184628) | Methane-oxidizing microbial communities from mesocosms in the Hudson Canyon - EN1B Hudson Canyon (SPAdes) (version 2) | ecosystem: Environmental > Aquatic > Marine > Cold seeps | place... | reverse complement strand
GCTCTACGTGGCCGTCGAGTACGAACGCGGGACCGACCGGTCCCACGAGTTGGGACAGGTCGTCAAGCTGGATCCCTCGAAGCCGTCGGATCCCCTCGTCTGGGCGATCGAAGCCCGTTCGGAGGCGCCGTCGGGGATCTGGTCCACGCCTGCCGTGCACCGTGACCTGCTCATCGTCGCCACCAATGACGGTGAGGTCCTGGGCATCGACCGCGAGGCGGGCACCGTCCGCTGGACCCTGCACCTCGCCGGACCCGTCTGGTCGTCGCCGACCGTGGTGGACGACATCCTGGTGATCGGTGACTGTGCTCCGGCCGGTCGGATCCTGGCGTTCGACGTGGCCGACACGACCGTCGTGCCTCCGTTGCTCTGGGAGGTACCGACGGGTGCATGCGTAGAGGCCTCGCCGACCGTGTGGAACGGCACCGTCTACATCGGCTCGCGCGATGGCTACATGTACGCACTGCGCGATCGCCGCTGACCGGCGGGTCCTGCCGGATGGGATCCGTACGGTTGCCCGCAGGTAGGTTCGGCACTGTTCTCTCCCGCGCCCGTCGGGCGCCCGCCCGTGCCGTAGACGATCCAGGAGCCCTCCATGGCCGACATCACCGAAGCCGAGATCCGGGACCTGACCAGGCAGCTGGTCGCTGACGTCTCGCCCGACGACGTCGATCAGTTCGAGTTCCGAGGCGCCCAGTTCGACCGTGGTCTGGCGCTGGTGCAGTTCCCCGTCGGCCTGGGTGGCTTGGGCTTGTCCAGTCGCAGGATGCAGACGGTCGTGGACGCCGAGCTGCGGGCCGCCGGAGTGACCTACCACGACCTCAACATCAACCCGATCGGCATCGGCATGGGCGCACCGGTGGTGCTCACCTACGCCACCGAGGACCAGAAGAAGCGCCTCCTCCGACCGATGTACACCGGTGAGGAGGTCTGGTGCCAGATGTTCTCCGAGCCCGGCTCCGGCTCCGACGTGGCCGGCCTTTCGTGTCGGGCCCTACGAGACGGCGACGAGTGGATCGTGAACGGGCAGAAGGTGTGGACCACGCTGGCCCACGTGTCGCGCTGGGGGATGCTGGTGGCCAGGACCGATCCGGACCAGCCCAAGCACAAGGGCCTGACCTACTTCCTGCTGGACATGGAGTCCGAGGGAGTCGACGTCAGGCCGCTCCATCAGATCACCGGCGAGGCCGAGTTCAATGAGATATTCCTCACTGACGTCAGGATCCCGCATGACCGGGTATTCGGCGAGGTGGGAGGCGGCTGGGGTGCCGCGGTCACAACGCTTATGAACGAGCGGGTGGCTCTGGGTGGCGGCGTTCCCAGGAAGGGCTCGGGTCCGATCGCCGACCTGGTCAATCTCTGGACGGAGCGGAGGGACACGCTGGATCCGGTGGCCCACGACGTGATGCGCGACCGGGTGGCCGACCTGTGGACGCAGGCCGAGGCGCTTCGGCTCACCAACTGGCGGGCCCGTGAGGCCTCCAAGGGTGGCAACCCCGGCCCCGAGGGATCGGTCACCAAGCTCATGTCGGCCGAGATGAACCAGCACATCTACGAGACCTGCATGGACCTGCTGGGTCCTGACGGGATGGTTTACGACTCCGGCTACGAACGCAAGCGTCCCGACGGGGTCCGGCTGACCGGTGGCACCGGTACGAAGTACTCGTTCCTGCGGGCCCGGGCCAACACGATCGAGGGCGGTACCTCCGAGGTGATGCGAAACATCTTGGGCGAGCGCGTCCTGGGCCTGCCCGGTGACGTGCGGGTCGATAAGGAGATCGCCTGGGTGGACGTGCCCCGCAACTAGGGCGAAGCCGGGGTCAGCCCCGGTACCAGGAGGTGCCCCGGGCTGAGTCCTCCAGGACTATTCCCCGGGCGGTCAGCTTGTCTCGGATGCGGTCGGCCCTGCCATAGTCCTTCGCTGCCTTTGCGACAAGGCGCTGGTCGACCAGCTCGTCGATCTCGGCGGTCTCGGCATCGTCTTCAACGGCCCGTGCAGGGGCTGCGGCCGATCCCAGTTCCAGCCCCAGTACCCCGGCCAGGTGGGTGGCAGCCGCGTGCAGTCCGGCTGCGGTGGCGTCGTCCTCGGCGTCCAGTGCCCTGTTGGCGTCCCGTACGGCATCGAAGATCACCGCCAGGGCCTGTGGCGAGCCGAGGTCGTCGTCCATGGCGGATCGGAACCGGGCCACGACGTCTGCGTCTGGCCCGGTCTCGGGGAGGTCCGCGGCGGTCATCCGGTCGGCGAACTTGTCGAGGCGGGCAAGGGCGGCGGCTGACTGGTCGAGCGTTGTCGATCCGACCTCCATCGTGCGCCGGTAGTGCGTTTGGAGGACCAGCAGGCGCAGCGCCCGGGGGTCCCAGGTGTTGAGCAGGTCGTCCAGGGTGGTGAAGTTGCCAAGCGACTTGGACATCTTCTCGCCGTCCACCTGGACCATTCCGTTGTGGACCCAGTGTCGGGCGAAGGCCCGGTCGCATCCGAGGGCCTCGGCTCGTTCGTTCTCGTGGTGCGGGAAGACGAGGTCATCACCTCCGCCGTGAATGTCGAAGTCGTCACCCAGCAGGTGCAGCGACATGGCCACGCACTCGATGTGCCAGCCGGGTCTACCTGGGCCCCACGGAGAGTCCCAGGTGGGTTCGCCCGGCTTGGCGGCCTTCCAGAGGGCGAAGTCCAGCGGATCGTCCTTGTCGTCGTCCACCTCCACCCGGGCGCCGGCACCCTCCCGGAGGTCCTCGACCGACCTGCCCACCAGGACGCCGTAGTCGTCCAGGCGGTCCACGTCGAAGTAGACGCCGGAGGCGGTCGTGTAGGCCGTGCCCCGGTCGACCAGGTCGCCGATGACCTCGACCATCTTGTCCACGTACTCTGTGGCACGCGGACGTAGGTCGGGGTGGGCCACGTTCAGGCGGTCCATCTGGCTTATGAACGACGCTTCGTAGCGGCCCGCCACCTCGGGTTCGCTGCTGCCCTCGGCGGCGGCCCGGTTGATGATCTTGTCGTCGATGTCGGTGATGTTGGACACAGCGCACACGTCGTAGTCCGACCACCGCAGGTATCGGACCAGCACGTCGAACGCCAGCGTGGAACGGGCGTGCCCGAGGTGGGGATCGTCGTAGACGGTGGGTCCGCACCAGTAGATCGACGCCTTGTCGGGGTCGCGCGGGGTGAACTCAACCTTTTCGCCGGTCAAGCTGTCGGTGAATCGCAGCACCGGGTCAGGATACGGCCGACTGGCCCTATGCCGGGTCAGGTGGTGCGGACCCAGGACTCCGGGATGGTGGCGTCCAGACGCAGGCCCAGCAGGGCGGCAGCGCCGGCCAGCCCGGAGGCTGCCGTCGGATCCTCACCGGACCCGGCCAGGATTCCGCCTGCCAGCAGGTCGATCGCATCGCGTGCCGTCACGGTGTCCAGGTCGTCGTCGAGTGCTGCACGCACTGCCGCCAGGGTGGGGGCGGGGTTCGGTCCCTTCGGCCGACGCGCCGCACTCACCAGCCTGTCCAGGCGGGTGACGGCGTCGTCGATGTCGTAGTCGAACCACTCGAATCCGGCCCGGTAGTGGTGGGCCATGAGGGCCAGTCGGATGGCTCGCGGGTCGTGCATGCGGCGCAGGTTCCGGACGAACACGAGGTTCCCCAGCGACTTTGACATCTTGGTGCCCTCGTAGGCCACCATCCCCACGTGCATCCAGTGGCGGGCCAGGGGCACTCCGGTGGCCGCCTCGCTCTGGGCCGCCTCGCATTCGTGGTGGGGGAACGTCAGGTCGTCGCCGCCACCGTGCAGGTCGATGGTCTCTCCCAGTTCGGCCATGGCCATCGTGGAGCACTCGATGTGCCAGCCGGGACGACCCGGCCCGAACGGTGAGTCCCATGACGGTTCACCCTCGGCGCTGGCCTGCCAGAGCACGAAGTCGAGCGGGTTGCGCTGCCGGGGGTCGTCGGGGTGTCCACCGCGGTCGGCGGCGTAGGCGAGCATCGTGGCCTCGTCCAGCCCGGTCATGGAACCGAACCCGTCCCAGGTGGATATGTCGAAGTAGGTGTTGCCCTCGACCGCGTAGGTGTGGCCGCCGGCCTCGAGGCGACCGATCAGGTCCAGGATGCCGTCGACGGAGCCGGTTGCCGTGGGTTCGGCGCTGGCAGGCCTCAGGTCCAGGGCCGCCAGGTCGGCATGGAAGAGCTCCATCTCGCGGGCCGCCAGGTCCTGGTAGTCGATGTCCAGGTCCCGGGCTTTGGCCAGGATGGAATCGTCCACGTCGGTGACGTTGCGGACCATCCGGACCTCGTGTCCCAGGTCTTCGAGGCGGCGGACCACCAGGTCGAACGTGAGGTAGGTGAAGGCGTGCCCGAGGTGGGTTGCGTCGTACGGGGTGATTCCGCAGACGTACATCGACACCTTCGGTCCGGGCTGGAATGGGACCATCTCCCCACGGGCCGTGTCGTACAGGTTCATTCCCATGGGCGGGGACGGTAGCGGCCACCCTGCCCCGGCGCGGCCCCGGGCCTTGGCCCAAATGAACGTGTGTTCGGGCCCGGAGCCGGATGGACGGGGGTTTAGCTCCGGATGAACGGGACCGAGTGCTCCCAGTCGGCGAGCATGGTCCGCAGGGCGGTTACCAGGAGGAGGGGCTGGTCCAGCATGACGTGGTGTCCCGCCAGCGGGATCTCCACCACGGGCGCCACCCGGCCCAGCTGTTCGTACATGTATGCGCCGATGTCGGCGGTGACCAGGCCGTGCTGGGCGCGGAACAGGGCGATCCGACACGTGATGCGGGGGAGCAGGTCATCGGCGGTCGCCCGTTCGGGGATGAAGATTCCCGGGTCGAACTTCCAGGTGACGCCACCCTCACAGGCCCGCAGGGAGCGGGCCGCCACGTCGGCCATGATGAACGGCTCGTAGTGGTCCTGGGCGGGAACGGTCCGGAAGCGGGCGATCGCCGTGGTGGCGTCCGGGTACACCTTGGGGTCGCGGAAGTTGTCGCGGCGGCCGGTGTCCATCTCCGGGTCGACCCGCACTACCGGCGAGTCGATGACGATTCCGCCGGCCAGACGGTCGGGGTGGCCGGCGGCGGTGGCCAGCGTGACGAAGCCTCCCATGGAGTGTCCGATCACGATCGGCGAGCCGGCCATGTCGGCGGCGTCGGCCACGGCGATGACCTCGTCTGTCCACTTCTCCAGGGAGTACCTGTCGCGACGGTCGCTGTCACCGTGCCCCGACAGGTCCAGGGCTGCGATGCGGTAGTTGCTGGCGAACTGGGCGGCCACGTGGGTCCACCAGTGGGCGTGGGCGGCACCGCCGTGGACGAACACCAGGCCCGGCCTGCCGGGTTCGCCCCAGGTGAGGTAGTGGATCGCTGCACCGTCCACGTCGACGGTCGAGTCACCGTGGGGGACGTCGAGGGCGTGCCGGTACCACGCGGGGGCGTCCTGTCGTGTCGTCATGCGCCCTCGACAGGAATCGAACCTGTGGCCTACCGCTTAGGAGGCGGTCGCTCTATCCGACTGAGCTACGAGGGCGAGGGAGGCGCGTTACGTGGCGCGTTACTGCCGATAACGGTCTTCCTCGCTGTGAAGGTTACCGGTGAGGCTGGTTTGGCCCTTTGGGGTCGAGCTTTGGTGGGGATATGGCCGTGTCGGCGGTCAGCGTTCGAGGGTCCGGATGACCAGACCGGTCACCAACTGGCGGCTGCGTTCGACCGATAGCCGCTGCCGGGTTCGGAGCCGGTCCCAGGTCTCCCAGCTGGTGTGGAGGTCGAGCAGCTCGAGCACCTCGTCGGCTGCATCGGGGTCGAGCAACGACAGTTCGGGCTCGAAGGTGCGGGCGATCTGGTTGCGGAGGTGTGCGGCCAGAAAAGTCTGCTGGTTCTGGATCTCAGGTGAGAGATGCATCCTGACCAGCGCCGAGCGGCGCGCCGGCGCGACGGCCTCGAACAACTCGGCGCGGTGACGTGCGATGCCGTCGACGCGTTCGGTGCGGGTGCCGCTGACGGGACCGGCGGTCAGCAACTCACGGTGGCGTTCGAGTTGTCGTTCGGCGATCGCGACCGCCAGGGCTTCCTTGTCCTGGAAGTGGTGATAGATGGAGCGGGTCGTCCGCCCGACGCGGGCGGCGATCTGCTCGATGGTGGGGGTGAGGTTTCCCTCGGCGTAGAGGTCGAAGAGGGTGTCGATCACCGCCTCTCGGGTGCGCTGGCCACGCGCTACCCGTCCGTCCACGACTTCCTCCGTCATGCGGCTCCGACGGTAGCCGCCATTGCGGTCGTCAGCCGATGAACCGCTTCGCTCGAAGCCGCGTCACCGACGAGGTTGGTTGCCTCGTCGGGGTCGGTGTCGAGGTCGAACAGCTCGCTAGCCTCGCCGGTGTCGGCGTTGATGGTGGCTCGCCAGTGACCGTCGGTGATCGCCTGCCACGTCGGCAGGCCGGGTCGCATTCGGATCATGCTCGCCACGTGTTCGCGGGCGGTGTCGCCGTCGCCGGTCACGAACGGCACGAGCGAACGCGACGGCGCGCCGTCGAGCGCTGCGGCGGATCCGGCGTCGAGCATCGTGGCCGCGATGTCGAAGGCCTGAACCGGCGCGGTCTCGACCCGGCCGGTCGTCCCCGACGGCGGCCTCACGATCAGGGGCACCCGCACCGCGGAGCGGTAGAAGTTCATCTTGGCCATCAACCCGTGGTCGCCGAGCATCTCGCCGTGGTCGGCCGAGTAGACGATCCACGTGTTGTCGAGCTGCCCCTGTTTCTCCAACTGGGACAGCAGACCGCCTACGCGTTGATCGATCAGCGACACCATCGCGTAGTACTGGCGGGCGCCCGCCAGGACGAACTCGTCGGTCAGCAGCTCGCTGTGCGAATGCTTGCGCAGAAAGCCCAGGTGGGCTGCCCACTCGTCGGTGAACGCTTCTGGTTCGGCACGGGCCGTGCGCTCGATCTGGGCGCTGGCGTAGTGGTCGGCCCAGATCGGGTCTCCCATGAGTGGCACGTGGGGTTGCACGAACGACAACTGCAGGAACCACGGCCGATCGCCCGGTTGCCGGCCGATCCACTGCTGCGCTTCGTCGGCGAGGAAGCAGGTGAGATCGAGCTCTTGGGGCAGCGGTGACGTGACGCCCTTCCAGTGTCCGTCCCCGCCTCGGAAGTTGGCCTGCACCACTTCCTGGTACGGCTCGAGTGCATCGTGCTCGCGCAGGAACCGCATGTACGGGGTCTCGACGTCGAAGAGGTGGACGTACCTGTCGAACTCCTCGACGACGTGATCGAAACCGAAACTGCCGATCCACTCCTCGGTCGGTGCGGGGGTGCCGGGCTCGGCTCCCATCGGCCAGGCGTCGAAGTGGGTCTTGCCGATCGTGGCGGTGGTGTAGCCGGCCTGCTGGAGGCGCCGAGGGAAGGTGTCCCATTCGGGTTGGCAGTTGCCGGCGAAGTTTCCGAGCACCCCGTGGTCGCTCGGGTAGCGGCCGGTCAGCGACGAGGCGCGTGCCGGCTGGCAGATCGGGCTTTCGGTCCAGGCATGGTCGAAGCGGACGCCCTCGGACGCCAATCGGTCGAGGTGCGGTGTCACGACGATGTCGTTGCCCGCGCAGCCCATGACGTCGGCGCGGTGTTGGTCGGCGTAGATGAACAGCAGGTTGGGTTGCCGATCATCCATGTGCTGCTCGCTCACCTGGCCACACCCTCCCATGAAGTGGTGCCCTCCCGCAGCAGCGTGGCGCTCGACTTGTACAGGCCCTTGCTCGGGTACGGCTCGACTTGTTTCGATCGCGCGCGGCAGAAATCCGATTTGATCCCGCGTGCCCTGATGACGGCCGGTTCGTCGTCGGGGCCCAGCGCCACGAGGTCGATGACGTGCATCGCCAGCTGCGGATTCCCGTCGGCCGCCAACGCCTCGGCCCGGGCTATCACAGCGTCCGGGTAGGCGATGGCGTCGAACGTCGCCCTGGCCACCTCGGCCGGCGCGGCCGGATGCAGCGACGTCGGGTTGCGGTCCCACCAGCCGCTCTCCTCACGCACGAGATCGCGCACGATGTAGTCGGGGCTGCCGTAGACGTGCGTCAGCCAGGGAAGATCGAACACCTCCGGCGGGTACTCGAGGTCGGCGAGGATCTCGCGCTCGTTCATGCCCCGGTTGAGACGGTCGACCACCTCGCGGCGGAGCCACCGCAATGCCTGTGCCGTCGTGGTGAGCCGCTCGGCAATGCGATCTTCGCCGGTGACGAACGGCCCGAACTCGATCACGAGCACCTCGGGGCGCAGCTCGATCAGCCGCTCCAACGTGTTGGCCCAACGCCCGGTTAGGCGGAGCGAGCGCTGGGGCGTGCCGACGTTGGGGATGAAGTCGGCCGGGACCGAGGCCCCAGCGAAGAGCGTGCGGGTGTCGGGGAGCCACATTGCGAGCGCGTCGTCGGTTTCGGACGGGACCCACAGCAGTTCGATGCGCGGCGAGTCGCAGAGCACCATGTGGTCGTCGAACGTCTCGGTCGGATCGATCCTGACCGGATCGAACATCGCCGAGATGCCGGGGAACTGCATCTCGTTGAGGGTCGCTTGGTAGCCGTCGGTCTCGCGGTACCGGGCGTGGCGCAGTGGCAGGTTGCGGTGGGCGATCAGGCGAGGGGCAGCGTCGCCGCGTTCGGCGTTGTGGTCGAGCCACTGGGGGACCCCGAAGTTGTAGCCGAAGTGCCCGTGCGAGTAGCAGATCGCGATGACGGGAGCGTCGATGACCGCGCGCAAGGCGGCGATCATGTCGTCGGTCTTGCGGCCGCCGGGCCCGGTGTCGATCGCGATAACACCGTCGGGGGTCTCCACCGCGAACCCGTTGCCTTGGGACGGCAGCAGCCACACACCGGGTGTCACTGGCGTGGCGGCCGGCATTTCTCTCTGTTCCTGTTCGCTCATCAGGACCATCCTCCGTCGTGGGCGACGAACTGCCCGGTGACGAATCCACACGTTCCGTCGAGGTAGGCGCAACACAGCGCGGCACATTCCTCAACGCTGCCCAGCCGGCCCATCGGCACGCGGGCGACCGTCTTCGCGAGGCCCTCGGGTGTGTCGGCCTTGTTGGCGGCGATGAAACCGTCGAAGTTCATGAAGTTGGTGCCGAGGGCATTGACCTGAACTCCGTGGGGGGCAGCGTCGGTAGCCACGTTTCTCACGAGATGGGTCGCCCCGGCGCGCAGCGCGGAGTACAGGGGTGCGGCCGGCAGGACCTTGTTGCCCGCCGAGCTGGTGATCATCAGCACCTGGCCCTCACCGCGCTCGATCATCGAGGGGAGCACGGCCTTCATGAACTGATAGGGGGCGTCGATCAATCCTCGTTCGAGCTTGTGGAGATCGGACGTGGTCGAATGGAGGAAGCGACCGGTCACGATCTCGCCGGTGAAGGCGGTGGCGGCGTCGATGCGGCCGAACTGATCGAGGCCGGTCTGCACGAGCCGCTCGGCGATGTCGGGTTCGGCGAGGTCCCAGACACCTTGGGAGACCGCGACGGTGGCGCCGAGACTTTCGAGCTCTTCGACCAGACCTGGCTCAGGGTCGCCGATGACCAGGTCATGGCCTCGTTTCGCCAGCTCGCGGGCAAGTGGTGGGCCGATGTACAAGCTCGTGTTCGCAACGAGCGCGACGCGCCTTGCTTCGGTGGTGTTTATACCGTCTCCGATTCTCAGTGGCTCTCGGCGTTGCTGGATGGTGCGGGGGTGACCTCGACGGGGATGCCGTTGAGAACGGCGTTTCCAATGGTGGTTCGATGGTCAGGAACTGTTGGAACGATAAAGTAATTTCATAGAAGATGCAAATAGTTGCTAGGGTCAATCCAGCGAGAAACCTCTTTGACTCAATCGCTCGTTTCGTCACCCGCAGGCCCGCAGACAACAGAACGCACACGACTGATGGAAATCGTCTTAACCGGAACAGGATCGCCGCTGCCGGACCCCAAACGTGCAGGCCCCTCGACCCTCGTGAAAGCGGGTGACACACACGTCCTCGTCGACGCCGGTCGAGGTGTCGTGATGCGGATGGCGGCCGCCGGATCGCTGCCTGACCTCCTTGGCGGTGTGCTGATCACGCACCTTCACAGCGACCACATCTGTGCGCTCAACGACGTGATCACCACCCACTGGATTAGAACCCGAGAGGACAAGGTCCTGCAGATCTACGGGCCAATCGGTACGGCGCGATTCGTCGAGCGCCAGATCCACGCCCTGGAGGACGACATCGGCTACCGGATCGAGCACCACGACCCGCTTAAGAATGGCCCGCAGGTCGAGGTCACCGAGCTGGAGCCCGGTGATGCGTTCAGCATCGACGACGTGAACATCACCACCGCAGCGACGATGCACGCACCGGTCCGCCCGACCATCGGGTTCCGTCTGGAACACGATGGAACGTCGGCGGCACTGGTCGGCGACACGATTCCGTGCGACGGCGTCGACGAGCTTGCCGCGGCCGCCGATGTGTACGTGCAGACCGTCCTGCGCCGCGACATCATCGAGCTGCTCCCTGGTGAAATGGCGCAAGACATCCTCGAGTACCACTCAGGAGTCGTCGAGGCCGCACAGACCGCAGCCCGAGTGGGAGCCAAGCGGCTCGCCCTGACCCACATGGTTCCCGCTCCGACGCCCGACCAGTATCCGGAATGGGTCGCTCGGGCCGCCGAGCACTACTCCGGAGAAGTCATCATCGGCGACGACCTGACCACCATCACCATCTGAGGTCCAGGAGCAGACATGACAGACTTCAAAGGAACGATCGGGCGCACGTTGGCTGATTCCGAGCCGCATTTCGAGGAACGGCCGCACCCCGGAAACGGTGCACCGAACGTCGTGTTCGTGTTGCTCGACGACACCGGGTTCGCGCAGTTCGGTTGCTACGGGTCCGATATCGACACTCCGAACATCGATGCGCTGGCCGCCGGTGGGGTCCAGTTCACGAACTTCCACGTGACGCCGGTGTGTTCGCCGACACGCGCGGCACTGCTGACCGGTCGGTCCCAGCATGCGGTCGGAATGCGAGGCCTGTCGGGCTGGGTGACAGGTTTCCCACATTCGGCCGGCCACATCTCGAACGCGGCGGCCACGGTCGCCGAGGTCCTTCGCGACGAGGGGTATGCCACGTTGTGTGCAGGCAAGTGGCACCTGATGCCCGGCACTCACATCTCTGCGGCGGGGCCGTTCGACCAATGGCCGCTGGGTCGCGGTTTCGAACGCTTCTACGGGTTCCTGCCCGGGGAGACCGACCAGTTCAACCCGGAGCTGGTGCGCGACAACACGTATGTCGATCCGCCGGCGACGCCCGAGGAGGGTTATCACCTCAGCGAAGACCTAGTCGACCAGTTGCTTCAGATGATCAACGACAACAAAGGGCTCCGCCCCGATCGCCCCTTCTTCGCCTACCTGCCTTTCGGAGCGACGCACGCGCCGCACCAAGCACCGCAGAAGTACCTCGACAAGTACCGCGGGCACTACGACGAGGGCTGGGACCTGGTGCGTCAGCGCTGGTTCGAACGCCAGATCGAGCTCGGCGTGATCGACCCCGATACCACCCTTGCGCCCCGCAACCCCGGCGTCGAGCCCTGGGATGACTTGGGGGAGAACCAGCAGCGTCTCGCGTGCAGGCTTCAGGAGGCGTTCGCCGCGTTCCTTGATCACACCGACGACCAGATCGGCCGGTTCGTCGATGGGCTCCGGGACATGGGGGAACTAGACAACACGATTCTGGTGCTCCTGTCCGACAACGGCGCCTCCCAGGAGGGAGGGGCGTCCGGCACGATGCACGAGATGAAGCACTTCCAGGGCATCAAGGAGTCACCCGACGAAGCAATCGAGCGGATCGACGACATAGGCGGGCCGAGCAGTCACACAAACTATCCGTGGGGGTGGGCCCAGTGCGGCAACTCGCCATTCCGTTGGTACAAGACGCTCACCCACGAGGGCGGCGTGCATGTGCCGATGGTCGTTCACTGGCCAGCTGGCCTCGGCGACGCTGCCGGAACCAAGCGGAATCAGTTCGCCTACGTGGCCGACATCGTGCCGACCATCTACGAGATCCTCGGCATCACGGCCCCCGACACGCATCGCGGGATCGAGCAGATGCCGGTGACCGGGCACTCGTTCGCCTCGGTGCTCGACGATGCCGACGCTCCGGCGACCAACACGTTGCAGTACTTCGAGTTCGGTGGCAACCGGGCATTGATCGTCGAGCGCGACGGAGTGTGGTGGAAGGCGGTCACGAGGCACCTGCCCGGTGCCGACTTCGACACCGAACCGTGGGAGCTGTTCGACCTCACGGCCGACCCGTCCGAATGCCATGACCTCGCCGACACCGAGCCAGACCGGCTGGCCGAGCTGATCGACCTGTGGTGGCAAGAGGCAGAAACCCACGGCGTGCTCCCCCTCGACGAGCGCCGACTCGAGCTGTTCATCCCTCGCCTTGACGATCATTCGGTTCATCGGTCGGACCGCCGCTACACCTATCGGCCGCCCATGACACCGATCCCCACGAGAACGGCGGCGTCGCTGACCGACAGCGTGGTCGACATCACGGCCCGGGTCACCAGTGCGGCTGGCGATGAAGGGGCCTTGTTGGCGACCGGCAACGAGAACTCCGGCTGCTCATTGTTCGTGCAGAATCAACGACTCGTCTTCGACTACAACGCTTTCGGCGATCACACCATCGTCCAGTCGAGCATCGAGGTCCCCACCGGTGATTGCACCCTCTCGGTCCATCTCGAACGTGACGGCAGTGCCGGCTGGGCCGAGGTGTCGATCGACGGGCAGGCGTGTGGTCGGGAAACCATTCCGCTGTACTTGATGACGTTCACCTCCTCAGGCGTCAGCGTCGGCGAGGACCACGGATCGGCCGTCTCGGCCCGGTACTCGGCACCCTTCGCCTTCACCGGAACCCTCCACGACGTCACCATCCAACTCCCTGACGGTCGCGACCCAAGCCAGGACGATGTCACGGCAAAACGCGAGTGGTCGCGCCAGTAGTCCTGACCACCGGCAGTTGGACTTCGTGTTCGCCTCAGAATCGATAGCCGACTCGCTGACGGTTCGGGCGTTGAACGGACGGGACGAATGGGGTCCCAGCGACCACTGCCGTATCGCCATTGACCTTTCCGACTAAGCGCGTTCCCGATTGGCCCAAATCGCGTTCCCAGCCTCACCGAGGTGACCCCAAGAACCCTTTGGTAGCAGGGGTGTGGGGGTTTCGCGCCACCCTCTACGAGGGCGAGGGAGGCGCGTTACGTGGCGCGTTACTGCCGATAACGGTCTTCCTCGTTGTTAAGGCTACCGGTGAGGCTGGTTTGGCCCGTTGGGAGCGGGTCCTGGTGGGAGTTGATCCGGGCTTTTCATCGCCGACTGCCCATCACCCCGGTCGACTCCGAGAACCTGGTGGCCACCCCACCCACGCGGAGCCAGGTAGGGAGCCCGTCGACCATGGTGACCTCGGTCCGTATGACGCTGGGGCGACCCATCTCCACCCCCTGGGCCGCTACCACCACCGGGTCGTCCGTCCCGAAGTCGACCAGGCCGCGACGCACGAGGTGGCAGGCCAGGGCACGGTTGGTGGTACCTGTGGCAGCGGCTTCGGGAGTTCCCACAGCCGGACAGAAGTCCCGGCACCGAATGGTCACCCCCGGGTCAAGGGTCTCGGTGGTGAACACCGCCAGCGTGTCCGCGCCGATGCGGCGGCACAGGTCCGCAACCGCCGCATGGTCCGGCACCACTTCCTCGATGGCGGCCAGGGAGTCGACCCGGACCACCAGGTGAGTGAAGTCGGCACTCGCCGCCTCCAGGGCCAACGGCTGGATGATCGCCCCGACGCCGATGCCCAGGAGTGGCGCCACCTCGGTGGCGCTGACAGTGCAGGGCCCGTCAACGGTCGGCTCCAGGGCCAGCATGACCTCCGGCCGCCCATCGGGCAGTGCGACCACGTCCACGGCCGCCGTGCCACCGGGCGTCCGGAGGGTCCACGACACGGTTTTCGGGCCCACCTCCAGCAGGCCCTCCTCGACCAGCCAG
>Ga0209494_1000799_pt1 | contig 14032 bp, 11 predicted proteins | sample EN1Hudseemescosm_FD_184628 | JGI IMG/M metagenome (GOLD analysis project Ga0209494, IMG submission 184628) | Methane-oxidizing microbial communities from mesocosms in the Hudson Canyon - EN1B Hudson Canyon (SPAdes) (version 2) | ecosystem: Environmental > Aquatic > Marine > Cold seeps | place... | reverse complement strand
CATTAGAGCTTTGGAGGGAACTAAGTACCAACGTGTTCCTGACCGCTTTCGAAGAGATCTGAGCGCCTAGCGCGTAGATGTTTTTAGACCCGTTGATTAGATCTCTAACCTGTTTAGGTATTCTTGGGTCACCCGTCAAGTCGATAGCTTCAGGGTCATTGGCCCGACCCTCGTTGATCTCCGCTACCTTCGCGTCATACGCCGCTTTACCTTCGGGAGTATTCCGCCCCTTACCTAGCTCCTTCAGTTCCGCCGCCTGCTCGACGGTCAGGTTACTACGATCGAGACTACGCGCTTCGTTAAGTTTCTCGACCTTCGCCATGTAGGCGGCTTGAGCTTCTTTCGAAGGGTTCTTAATGAACGCTTCCTGGTGCTCAGCCTCTAGGTCTGCCTGATCCTTTTCAGAAAGACCCTTAATGGTATTCCTGTTCTGCATTCCGGCGTGGAACGCGGCTAGGATAGCCTTCTGCTGATCTCCCCACTTCTGTCCTTTTTCAAACCCATCTTTAACGGTTTTAACCGAGTCCTTTAAAATATCCAGCCACACGCTCTCCTTCTGCTTAGTCTCAATCAGCTTAGGTAAAGTCTCAGGGGTGCTAGTGTTAATGACTGCAGAGTCTTCCGCGGTGAGTACGCTCTTATTATCTTTCTTAACACGTACGTCGCCCCACTTCCTATCCCCGTAGATATAGGTCTCACTATCTATGGTAGAGGTATCACCCAATAGTGACGACTTATCACCTAGACCTCCACCTTCCCACGACTCCCCTTTCTTCGAGTGAGTGCGAACGGCAGACATGCCTACTAGAAATGCCTGGCGAATCTCAGTAAGACTAGGGTCCTTAATACCGCCCAGACCCATAAGTTTAAATCCCAACATCGTTAGGTGCTGAGTGCTGAATCGGGTTTGCGACGGGACCATTTTCCCGTCCTTTTTAACAAGCACAGGCTTCCCGTCTTCGCCGATCTTGTCGAACGCGATCTGTCGATCTTGAGCAGTTCCCAACTTATTCGTATTTTTAGCGGCGTTCAACTGCTGGGCTATCTGTGCGCTATTAAGCGGACTACCGCCTTCGTCACCTAGATGGTCCGACATTATTAAAAATGTCCGCTCACCAATAGTGCCCTGCACCTCTTGCGGTAAGATCATGTTGACCGCGTTTTTAGCTATAGCTTCTTCGACCCTAGTCGCCATGATCTTACCGGGCTGAGCACCTTTCTCGTCATGGGCCCATAACGCTTCACGATCTGCTAACGTACCGTCCTTTTCTTTTAGCGCTAGTTTTACTCGTTCCGCAGTGTGCTTATCCCTCTCACTTTTACTTAGAACCTTACGCGGCCCCTTCTTAGGTACAGCAATGACGAAAGCTATCGTAGCGTTCGCAGGACTGCTAGGATTGAAAGTCGTTATCGTACCGTCCTGACCTACTCGTAATAGATCCGGCACCGCACCGTCGTTAGCTGCCATGAAGTTCTCGGTTAACTTATCTACCGCGCCTTTACCTACGCTCTTATACCCGTCGGTGAAGCGTTTGGGCTCCTTACCTGTAGGGAAGGTTTCCGTTGTATTCTGACCTTGAACAGTGACCTTGTTTTCAATATTCCCTTTAAACAGATTGTCACCGGTTTCGACCTTACCGTCTTCGTCCGTCCTCCGCTCAGCGAACAGCTGGCCGCTACCTGCTCGGATACGGTCGATGTGTTTCTTAATATCTAGTAGTGCGCCACCCTTCCAGAGCGGTTGGTCGCTCTGCATAATCTTTTCGGATTGCTCGATAACCCCAGGGTTATCGACGTTAGCGTGCATATCCGCAACCGAGTCGTTTAGTAGGTCGTTAATATCCTCGACACTAGCCTTCTTCTTTTCCGCCGCCTTCTTCTTTTCCGCCGCCTTCTTCTTTTCCTCGGACTTCGCTTCGGCTAGCTTGAGGGCTGCTTCGTTTTCCGCCTTAATCTTCTCGTTATGTTTCGCCGTATCTATCTCAAACCGGTCGGCGGGAGTCTCATCCATTTCGACCTTTGACTCCGGGGTCTTGACCTTCTCGCCTGTAGTATTTGAGTAGTGGTTCTCGATAGCATAGTTATATTTAGCGAGTTCTGAACGCAGAGCCGCTAAAAGCTCCTGCTTATGCTCTATATCTTCAGGGTCATCGAGGTTAGACATCTCCTCCTCTGCGGTAGCAATCTTGTCTACCTTACGGTCCCGCATAAAGATCAGTTTCCCTTTCGGGGTCGTAGATAGATCCCTAAGCATCTCCTCCTCGTGGACCCTACCTTGGCCGTACGCGGCTCCTGCGGCTCCTGCCTCGAGTCTTTCTTCCTCGTTATCTAGAGCCGAATGCGCGGGTGTAGTAGATGAAACATCGCCACCCGCGGAACTGTCGTAGCCGGCGTAATCTTCCTGCTCTTTCTGTAGGAATTCCGCATCAGTCGTAGGAGGGTTAGCCTCCCAATCTCGACCCGTAGTCTCGGTATCGGGTGTAGTCTCAGGCCTCCTAGTATTAAGCGCCGTGAGCTCAGCGTCTAGTTCGCGTCGGTATTGGTAGATCGCTTCTTTCCCCGCGGCGTTTAACCTCAGCTCATTATTGATCGTCTTACCAGATTTAATAACAGGCGTTGTCCACGCGGCTATACGTTCCGGTGTCATCAACGGTTCTATAGCCTGAAGATTCTTAATAACGGTGAACAAATCAGCGTTGTTTCTAGGTTTGAGGGCCTGCTCTGCTAGGTTCCGTTTAGCCTTTACGTCTCTAACGCTACCCAAAGAGGAATCGGGCGATCGCCCCGGTTCGGATTCTAGCACTGCGCGTTCACGCTCCACCCTGTCCGCTACGTCTCCTAGTTTCTTAGCGGCTAGACTTGCACCGGAACCGACACCGCCCATGGCGCCGCCAACGATACCGCCAGTAACAAATGCTTCTAATACCCGTTCCTGGGCTCGCTCACCCATGAGTTCGAATTCAGGATCTTGATAAGCTCTTAGCGCTACGTCCACAGCGCTTTGCGCCGCCTCAATAGGCGCTTCAGCCATCGCACCTACACCGATACCTATAGTCACTTTATTCGCCGCATCCATGATGCCGGTTGCTTTAGTTACCCCTAGAGACTTCTTCAAAATAGTCCCAAGCGCTAACACATCACCTGCACCCTTGAGCGCACCTGCTAAAGCCACCATCGCTGGGTGGGCAGGATTCTCTAGTTGACGTTGTTCATTCTCGGTTTCACCGGTATTGATAGCACCGAAAGCCGCGCCTGAACCAATAGCCGTATATTTATTTAGCGCTTTGCTCCCAGCGCGTCGTCCCTCTTGAATAGCGCTCTGCCTAATAGCCGCAGTGGGTGCGTTACCGACCGCCATCGATCTCGCTAGGGCCTTCTCTCTAACCTGCTTAGCTATTTCGCGCGAAGCGCCTCGTCCTGCGACCCTAGCGCCAAGCCCTGCTACACCGCCCGTACCTAATATAGGTAAGTTTTCTATTGTCTTCTCTAATGCAAATGTACCGAACGACGATAGGTCATCGATATCTCTATACGATGCTACATCCGCAGGTTTCCCCGCGATCTGACGCTCGTTTTCTACGATACCTTCTTCCGCCCAGTCTTGAACATCCTCAGATCCTATAGCTCTACCCGCTAGATGAGCTGCTCCGTATAGTCCGGACTGTAGGCTATCGATTCCGCGACTCATCGCTCGACTCATCGTACTTCGGTGATGCCTTACGCCTTGAGGTAGGTACGGGATATCTCCATCCCCTCCGTAGTTCTTTTTTATAAATTCTCTGACGGGGTGGGGCCGATCCCACGCATTATCCGCGTCAGCCGAAATCTTCGCGGAGTCCAATGCCCCGCTCTTATCATACTTACTCCATGCGGGGGAGTAGTGGTTGGCAACCATATACTCTTGAACGTCCCCCAGCCCACTTCGAAGTGAACCAGTGTTACGTCCGTACTTATCCTTACCTCGAATATCTGGAGTGACCTCACCTTGGTTTAGGGCGTACGCCATAGCATTCTGCGCTAACCTACCCATCGGTTCGTCAGCAGTGCCCTTATGAGGGTTAGCCACCTCAGATGTGTTAATGCCCGATAGACGGATTGTTTTACCGTCGGGGGTAGTGACGGTATCACCGTCATGTATCTTATAACCATTACGAAGCAGAATATCTCTACCCTCCTCCGTCATCATTAACGGAGCGATTACATCGAAGTCAGAATACTGGGCCATACGTCCTCTTATTTAAATATTTTAGAATATAGATAACCGTGGTGGGATCTATCAGCGTCCGAACGGCCTATACGTGCCGCTCTTGTGCTTACGAACGTTAAATAGCCAGTCTTCGAGTAGTGACGCGGAGTCGTAACTATCGCCGTCCTCATCTAACTTATTTTTTCTCTTTTTAAACTGGGATGTCAGTATTAATTGCTGAGGTACCGTCATCTTACCGAAATCAGACTGCATCCCGAGTTCATTCATTCCGCTTTGAATACGATTCAACGATCTATAAAAATCGTTCATAGTCTCAAGTTTCTCGGACGAGTTCCGGAACGCCTCGTACTCACCGACCTCCCCCAGAGCCCGTGACAGGCTCTTAAAAGACGCATCATTAAGTGTATGCGTATTCTTAATCGTCGTCATGAGCGCCTTAGCTCCTTCCGATTTGGACGACATTCCATTCACCGTAAAGATTGACTCGTAGATCTTCTTCTGGTGGCCCATGAACTTATCTTTATACGCCGCCCCCGCCAGAGACCCCCGGATCTTACGCTTACTGGTTTCGTCCAAACGTATCCGCGTCATCACCTGCTCCATCCCCTTAGTCTTACGCATGAATTCCTGCATGTTAGACGGGGCCACCTGGGCTCCTCTCCCACTTCCCCGACCCGCAGTCATGGGGGCGGAATACGAATAAGTTTTACCGTCCTTCTCTACATATGTTTTGATCATCGGGATGCCCTGCAATTGGTCACCCGATCCCAGCGCTTCTGCGCTGATCGATTGGACGGAGCCATCTGGACCTAACTGTAACGGTTGAACTCCGGTAAACTCCGCACCTACTACTCTAGCTCCTTTTAGATTAACACCCTTATGCTCGACCGCGGGGGCGCCCACCGCCTCATAACCTCCCAGACGGCTCTCCCAATCCCCGAGCCCCGTAGTAAGCCGTTTAGCGTTACTCCAATCCCCTAGGAACGACCACCCTGGGGGTTTCTCCGCTCCGGTTTCAGGTTCGGCGTCGAACGGCATATCTGCGTAGACGTCCCTTTCGATAGTGGAGCCTACAGACTTAGATATCTGGTTCCGGTAGACGTGGTTGATAGCTTGGTTAAATTCTTTCGAACCGAAGTCCCCCGCGTTGATCACCCCAAACGAGTGCTCGAAATCGGCTTTATTCTGTAGCGGTACCGTAAGATCTATGCCTGACGCGCCGGTGAGTAAGGCCATTTTCTCAGGGGTGCTTATATCTACACCGATTATAGCCCCCGTGCGCGGGTCTAGTTCAAGGGTCTGAGCGTAGGCGAACTGCTTCTGCGTCTCATCGAACGCCTGGCCATTGATCGCGTTATTCCGCATCATCTCAGTTAGCTTTTCGTTTTTGATCTGCCCGTTCAACCCTGTAATATATTCCGTCATGCGTAGCTGACGACCGGACACCTCCTTAGACTGATTGAACGTGTCGTACCACTGTTTATTCTGCACCTTAAACTGCTCGTAGCTCATACCGAAAGTCTGTTGGGCGAACTCATCGGCTTTAGCATCCCTACCTTTCTTGTACTCGCGATCCTCTAGCCATAGCTTAGCTACGAGTTTTCGTTCTTCACGGTTAAGCTCGCTATTTAATATAGTATTGCCTGCCAGATCATCGGCACGGTCCTCTCGATCATCAGCGCGATCACTATTAGCCGCCCGAGCTTCTCCTTGAGTTATCCAGTCACCTGTGAAGCTCAATAGAAACTCTCTATCGTCCTTCCACTCCAGTCGATCATCAGCATTCACCGCCAGTTCCATCTTAGCATCTAAGATGCTCATCCCATGGCGAACCTGCGCATCCTGTAGTTTATGTGTCTTCTCGAACTGCGCAACGCTAGCCTCGTGACGTAATTCCGCTAGACTTTGCGTTCTCTCGTATTGATCCCATCTATGTGTAGCATCCGCCTCACTTAGATCTTGGGCTCGACCACTTAGATCTATGCGCTTGTTATTGATCGTCCAAGTGTCATCTATTACGCGAGTCGCGTTATCTAATTTTCTATTTTCCCGATCGTTATCGGCTTCCCACTTGACCTCTTGGTTGAACGTCTGTTCCTGCTTCCGCAGTTGTAGGCCTTGCCGCCCTTGCGACTCCACCTCTAAAGAGTGGCGCTTAGACTCCGCCTCTAATCGCTTCTGTCTTTCTTCCTCTTGTTCCCGCGCCATAACCTTATCAACGAGACTAAACCCGCGCGAAAACCCTTCACTAAAACTCGCCATACTAATCCCCTAAAATAATTCCATGATACCGGCGATCGCAACCGCCGCCACTGCGCCCCAAGGGCCCAACATCATACCTGCGGCCGCGGCCGAAGCTAGCGTACTACCGATTTTACCGCCGGTCTTACCGCCTACCGCCTCGCCTATCGCGCCCCCAGCTAACCCAGCCGCGAGACCGACACCCATGCTTGCGGCGCCTGACGCTACACTAGATGTAGCCGAGGTGGCTACACTTTTAACGCCGTTAGCCGCCGCCGTAGATGCTAAGTTCTGAGCCGCTGAACTAGTAACTTCTTTACCTACCTCTTGCGTAATCTGCTTCGTAGCCTCGTTAGCAACCGTCGTACCCACTTTCGCGGTCACTTCCCCCGCCGCGGCTTTAGTAGTCTCCCCAACGGCCGTTTTAGCGGCCTCATTAGCGGCCGCCGTAGTAATCGGTTTAGCACCGGCGTTGACCGCTTCTTTAGTGGCCTCGGCCCCCAGTCCTGTTAAATCCGGAGGGCCTTGAACTGCCCCACCTATGTCGGAATTCGCAAACGAATTGACCGGGGAATCGATAGTGACTTCGCCTGGGTGTACCGGCACTTCCGCCATCTGGGCTGAGTTCGGTTTTATACCAGACTGCACCATTGAGTCGACAGGTGTGACTTCCTTAACCGCCGAATCTCCCATCCCTGATTCCCACGCGCCGCCCGCTTTCGATTGAACGGCATCCAGTGGTACGTCGGAGGGTATATCACTGGCGTTTACAAGGTGTTGCTCACCGCCTAAACCTGCCTCGGGGGTTAATGGCGTAGTAGTAGCCGCAGGGCCGTTCTGTAATTTAACCGCCCCATCCGCGACTGGACTATTGGCCGAAACCGGTGCCGGCGCTTGAGTGCCGGTCAAGGTTTGGGTTGTATCATTGAGGGACTTATCGACCCATTGACCAAACTTATCCGCGTTGGTCATTTCCGAATACTCTGAGTTGAATAGCGCGCGCGTCTCGTTACCTAACTTATCCGCAGGTAACGCATCAACGCTAGCTTTCATCTTAGCGTAGTCCGCAGAACCGAGCATCTTATTCCCAGCGCCTAGGCCCATTATGTTGTTGTCTTTAGCGTACTGATAAGCCATGGGTGCCACCGCCCCTACAACGGTGCCGCCAGCCTCTCTGCCCGCCGCATCCCGCATAGCCTCATCTCTAGCTATCTCCGCCGCTATCATATCGGACCGCTGTCCTGCCTGCGCCCTCAGTAGATTCGATTGGGCTTTCTTGTGCTGCCCTCTACCTAAAAGTCCACTCATATTCTTATCCTCTTATCTTACTGGATGCGGACCCTAGGCCGCTGGTTTGTACTTTCTCGCGTCGATCATCTGCGTACGATCTAGCGTCGTTAACGGCTTGGGCCATCGACTTGGTTTTACCCAGAGCTAACTCCCGAGACTCTAACGCCGTATTGTTCGTCGACTCTCCTAACCGCATCCTGTTCCGATTGTACTGCCCTAACCCGCTTTTATACGTGGTGTTAACCGCCGTAGTAGCTCTATCTACGCCCGCCTGTTTCGTTTTAGGGTCGTCGATGAATGAAACAAGCTTATCTTCCCATGGGGCGTATCGTTTTTTATAATCGTCCCACTGCTCCCGTGTAAGGTCCGCCCGTTTTTTAGCGGCTACTCTATCGAAACTCTCTCTTTGTTCTGGATCGTCACCGCCCATTATTTTTTACTCCTCTTACCTAGTCCATACGCGGATACCCCGCCTGCTAGTGACCCCATAGAATCTAACGACCCTTGATCTCTAGTAAACCGGTTCTTCGAATTCTCGATCCTACCTTGGACTGACTGCTCAGCCACATCGGTTAAACCCTGTAAGCCCTGGGTTTTAACCCCCTGCCCTATACCGATGACGTTCTCCATGCCGCGCACATACCTATCAGTAACCCCTAAGCTAGCTCGGTTCTTAATCTGCGATAAGTTATTTGCGGAGGTCGCCAATTCTGAAGCCGCGTTACTTCTTCGATATGCGTCCCCCCTACCCATACCTCGTTGCATGCGATTGACCCCGTCTGGGTTAGCGTGCTGAAATTCCGCCCCCGCCATCCCTCGAGTCCCTTCGTGCGCCCCTTCACTATCTAGCCCTTTAACGTTTTCCATCCATTCATTCTCGATAGGGATATATCTAGTCTTATATTCTTCCCACTGCTCTTTGGCTATTTTCGCTAGTTCCCGTTCCTCGGGGTGATCCTTCCCTGTGTATTTTGTACCGCCGCCTCCGCCCATTACTTCACCTTCATCTCATAAATAGTTGTTCGTATCTTCCAATGGTTCTTTTTAGCTAACCGTTGGAAGGCTTTTCTTGGCGACGACCACGTCATCACCTTCGCCCCTATCGACCGTGCGATCTCACTGTAATCATCGTAATATTCATCTATATGACCCATCCCTGGCGCGCACGCTACCCATATGAATAATTCTTTATCCTTCGTGTATGGGTTCGTGTTCTCTTTAAGCACTATGAACCCGGGCTTATCCCCTAGGTACAATACCGCGTCACCTACTCGACACTCGTGGTACACGTCCTCGGGTCTCCACTCGTACCCATACCGTTCTTGTAGATCCGTCAGGTCTTGCTTAATATCGTCCCAATGGTCTCTAACATCTGCAGGGTATAATCTGTTCATTTAGGGTTGTCATCCTTGACTTGTTTTATAGGGTCGTAAAACTCTGGTATTTTAGGTAGGTCTCCGCGCTCCATCGCGTGCCATAGCGCATCGAGCTGATCGCTAACTAGAGGGTAGGATTCTCTGCGGAGATCTGTGTAGTGTCTCTGTATATTTAACTTCATACCGTCACCTCCACTGTAATATCCGTATTCACATAAGGGAATAGCTCCATCTGAACAATGTATTCCTGTGGAGTACTACCTCTGAGGTCTATCTCCCCATCGTTGATGGTTTCTGTATCATTGTGACCCTCAATGTTAGCCACTGCGCCTACAGGAATACCTGTAACTAAGCCCTCAGTTATCACCAATGGCATTATCAGCTTCTCAGTAGGTGCCCCCGAAGGGATGTAGTGAGAGTTACCTGAGTAATCTCCTAATACGTAACCTTCAGTTGCCGGTAAAGAAGCGATGTAGTTATCTATCACGGTTGTTGGCCCGGAATGTCTGGAAGTAATCGACCCTGTGGATACCTCGTATGTTGTTATAACCTTACTCATTATTTCTTCACCCCTAATACTAATAAGCCGGCATCTTGGATAATCATCCTACAAAGATTATCAGACCCGATACCTGCGCCACCGGAGTTACCCTTATTCATCCCTGAAGCGGTTGTTGTAGGGGTAGATGTTGTATCGCCAAGAGCAACTCTCCTGAAAACCAGTCTATAGCTATAAGTTCCAGTTGGTGGATTATCATAGAATATCGCATTGAATGGTTCAGCAGATATAGAGGAAGCACTTCTGTTACTATAAGCGCTTCCTGTAGAACCAACCTGACCTAGAGGTAGGTTTGCATTGCTTCCTCTGAAACCCCCACCAGCCATTTTTTGCTCTCCAACGAATGCATCTAGCCCACCGGATGAGTTTAATCTCAATACCCTCATACCCCAAGTTCCCGAATTACCAAACTGGCTGTATCCTCTACTGAACAACAAGTTTCCAAAAGATGGCATGATCGCCACCGGTTGTCCTCCGAAATCAGCGGCGGCCGTTTGACAAGATGTGACATCTGTTCCTCTAGCTGAAGCAGTTACACTGCCAGACTGCAAAACATTCACAGGAACAGTTACGGCATTACCAGCTATCTGGAGGGTGTCTACCGCCGCGGTATCTATCTTAGCAGTGGTAATAGCCGCGGTATCTATCTTAGCGGTGGTAATAGCCGCGGTATCTATCTTAGCAGTGGTAATAGCCGCGGTATCTATCTTAGCAGTGGTAATAGCCGCGTTAGCTATCTTAGCGTTGGTAATATTCGCGTCCGTTATCTTAGCCGTCGTAACCGCTAGGTCAGCTATCTTAGCCGAGTCAACCGCTAGGTTCTTAATCTTAGCGTTCTCTATAGACCCGTCTTTGATTAAGGCGGTCTCCATATAGACCTTATTCCCATCCACTACAAACGGTGTATTGACCTGATTCGGAGATTGCGTGGGATGGATAATAGCGAACCTATCCGCATTAACATAGAACTCGGATGTGGGTGTAGCGCCGGTCGTCGTAGACGCTAAACCGAAGCCCGAAACGGCTCCGTTATTATCGATCTTGACCGTGTACTGGGCCTCGAGCCCGTTGATCGTAGTTGCGTTGGTTTGAACGGATGTAGTGTTACTCCCCACTGACGACTGTAGAGTAGTAATGTTAGATGCGTTCGCCGCTATGCCTGGTATTTTACCTATCTCTGTCTGTAACGAAGCCGTTAATGCCGACTGAGAAATAGCGTCATTTAGCGTCGCAAGGACCGCTGAGATATTAACCTCAGTGGACGTACTACTAGGCCCGCCATAAGGTCCGTTAACATTCGAGTACGATACAAACCTGACCCAGTAATAATACGTTTTATCGTACCCTACCTCATCGGTATAAACTAGGCCGTTAGTAGTACCTACTATCACCGCGGTCGATAGTACGTTAGTCGTAGACCTCCACACCTCTGCGAATGAGAACTCAACGTAGTGGTGCTCGTCCCAATCTACAATCACCGATGTGAACGCCCCACTAGCCGTGACCCCCGTAGGCGCGGGCGGGATAGTAGAGCTGACCATTTGCGCATTCGATAGGACGTTCATCGCCTGCGCCGACGCGACCCTTGCCGCCTGCGAATCCGCTTTGATCGTTTTAACCGATGTAGTTAACGCGGATAAGAAGTTACGAAGTCCTGTAGATAGCCCGGATGGAACTGCGGGTAATTTAGCCACTAACCAACTCCATTGTCGTAGATGCTAATGTCACGTATTTAACCGTTCCTGTACCACTGACTTCGAACGCCCAATCGTTAGATAATTCGCCCGACGGTGTTCGGAACTTATGGATGCCTGTCGTAAACGACTGGGTGTGTTTGAGCGCCCCGTTACTGCCGTATAACTTAAACGTAGTGGACCCATCGACTTCTAATTCACACATGCCGATCGAGGACGGTCTGCTAGACCGAAACGTTTTACTTTTCCATTTCGCGGACAATGCAGTACCCTCGTTGAAACTTTTAATAACCCCTCCGGAGAGTAGTACATAGAGCTTGTCTTGGAGTAGATCGTTGACACCCGATACTAAGGTCAATCCTGTAAGATCTGTGAGTGTTCCCGCCCTATCGATAAAGAACGCCCCAGTGCTAGATACGCCTAGATACATATCCTCGTAGTATAACCCGACGAGGGTATCGGGGCTGTAAGTCTCCCACTGCGAGCGGGTTAAAATGGCTTCAGTTAGGTTCTTTACACCTGCCTCACTTACACCCATCAATCCATCTGGACTAGCGTAGATAAGGTACTCCCCACCGTCGACTATCGACGCTTTATTAACGCACGCTTGCGCCGACTCGATACGAACCGCACCCATTTCTATGGGCGAACCCCCGCTCACCATATACGGGTAGGTTTCTGTCAGCACTATGACCGAATTTCCTGCGACTCCTAACCCTACGATATCACTATCGAATGACATTCTATAAGGGGACGGCCACGCGGACGGCATGTACTGTTCGCTGAAGCATAACGTGTTACCAACGAACCCCGCTAAGAACCCATTAGTAAGTGTAATTATACCTTGTAACGGTCCTAGCCCCGCTGTACCGCTATGAGGGGGTGGATCCCACGATATCGAGGGTAGAACTTCACCGAGCGTCTCAAGTAATTTAGTATCCGAATACGTTAACGTACCAATAGCTATATCTGCTACGAACTGGTACTCAGTAGATGTTGTACCCGTTCCCGTTCTGTACAACCGTCGATGCGCCCCCGTACCTAGGTTATAAGAACCTATAGCTTCGGTCGTAAACGTGACGGCTACGGATGCACTATCGGCTACCGTGATCTTAGTGCTTGGCGCACTGGGCGGCCCCTCTTCGCCTAACGGGCTCACGTACGTAAAGACGTAGTATCGGTCCTCTTCGAATGACCCAGAAGTCTGAGATGATACGGCTGAGACCGTAGCGCTAGGCGCTGGGATTCCTAGTTGGAATCCGTTAGCCGCACCTGCCGCTGAAGGTCGACCTTGGTACGTATACTTAGGGTTCCCGTCACCGGTAAAATAGATCCGGTCATACTCGTCAGCTACGACGGGGGTCTTAACTACATCTACCGTATTCGACCAGTGCAACCACTGGGACCCATACTTAAATATAGTCTTGGCTCCGGTGCCGGTGCTCCCTTCCGCTTTGAGCCCTCTCCAGGGTTCTAGGTGGCCTCGATCTAACCGTGCGTTCTCACACGTGGTCGCCTCAGTATCTTTCAATAATAGAGGCTCTTTCTTAGGGGTTAACCCCTCGAAGAAAGGTACATGGAAATTAGCCATCAGTCAGCGCATTCTATTCGAATGGAATTTGGAGACACAGCCCGACCGACAACCTTGCGAAGAGCCTTTCTTCCTCCTTCTGGGACTTTACAATATTTAGACACGGCGAAATCGGCACTCTTGCTGATTACCGCACCTGCCGAACAGCCCGATAGCGTGATCGCCACCAGTATCAAAATTAAGTTACCTAGCTTCATAGTTAGCCGCTCCGAATAGTCGTAAAATATAATATATGAGTACCGCTTTAGATCGGCGCATGCCTAGCCCGACCATCCCTTCAAACAGGACTCCGTCCGCCTCTTTACGGGTATAACCCAGCGGTTTAGAATCGGCGCTATATAGGTAGTCGTGGATAACCGACGGCTCTCGTATCTGCCAGTCATCGTCGTCTATATAAAACTTAGCAAGCCGCGGCACACTCGCGAAATTAGTCTTGAACCCCTGCGGTACCGTGACCATGTGGCCGTCGTAACAGGTGTATGTGAAATTGGCGGATAGGATATAGAAGTTCTCTCCTGGCACCGCTTCGATCTGTAGTGCGCTTTCAAACATAGTAAATCTCCAGGATATGATGTAAGAAGGAAGTGGCGACCACCGCCCCTACAGTCGCTAAAGCGATGTAGGCGAGGAGGTCTTTCAATATCGTCCAGATGCTCATTTCATTGTGATGGCATCAATGATGCCCATCTGTGTTGCGACCGCGTAACCGCATGCGCCGTATGCGCACGCCTTGATTTGCGTTAGCTGAGTATGGATATTATCTAGGAGCTTTTCTAGCTCATCGATGCGGGTCCTGTGCACCTTGATGATCGTTTCTAGCTCCGTACATTTGGCGTCGTTCAAGGGTTACCTCTTATGTTTTAGGAAACTTATCTTTCACAGCTTGAATCTGCGATGCCATTTCTGGTGGGAAGACTCCTGCGTGGAATAGAGCGTCTAGTTGGTCGCCTATTTCTGGGTACTCTACTTTCCTTGATTGCTGCATCCCTACTACACCCATACTGAGGGCTACTTCACTCCAAGGTGGGGCGATAGAAGCGTCTTTCCAACAGGCTAACGCTAAATATTCTGTTT
>Ga0209494_1000797_pt1 | contig 14040 bp, 14 predicted proteins | sample EN1Hudseemescosm_FD_184628 | JGI IMG/M metagenome (GOLD analysis project Ga0209494, IMG submission 184628) | Methane-oxidizing microbial communities from mesocosms in the Hudson Canyon - EN1B Hudson Canyon (SPAdes) (version 2) | ecosystem: Environmental > Aquatic > Marine > Cold seeps | place... | reverse complement strand
GGTGGTTATATCGGTTACTGTGCCATTGCCTTCATCGCGATATCGCCCTGCAATTAAAGCCTGAGCAAGGGCTTTGTCCTCTTTTTTAACCGCGAGAGAGCCTTGTTTATTTAAAATTTTCTGGGTGAACCCCATGAGTTTTTTGGTTTTAGCTAATATTAATTCACTGGATTTGGCTTGGGCTATTTCATTTTTCATTCAGAGATCCTTTAAGCTGATGGTAAGGGAGTGATTTTTTTGGTTAAGGCATTATACTGACATCCATAACAAGGAGATTAGAGTTGTTCCTTTGAAAAAAAATAAATGCATTTAAAATCAATACATTATAATCTTAAGCTAACGCCTTAAATCATTCTAAATGACAATAAACTCAATATTATCTATTTTTTACAATAAAAAGTGCATTTGAAAACCATAAGGAACTGATTATTAATGGTTATTCAAATGAACAACTCTATTATATTGGTGATGAAATAAAGGGGGTATAGAGTAGGACTTAATAACGTATTAAATCCTACTCTGAGAATTTTTATTTTTTGAGGTGATAATTATGAATTGTTTTTTTTCAATTCGTTGATTATTGAATTACCAACTTTTTCTTTTATTGGTTTACTAGCATTGGGGTATACTATTATTCTCAGAGTAGAAATTGGAAAGTTAATTAAATTATTTTTTTTAAAATTATGCAGCCAATTACCATTTGCATTATATATGTTTATAATTAAATTAAGAGTCTCTCCCTCTGTTAATCTGCAAGGAAAAGTAGAAGATTTTTCAATATCGATATAGCTTGGTCCAATACCAATACATTTCTTTTTCTTAAACCTTCCAATTTGAAAATATATACATGATTGATCATCAATAACAACTGTTCGTAATCCAGTGTTAGTAATCTTAATGATAAGCAAATCATTTCCTTTATCGAATTCATAAATTTCAGACGATATATTGATATAAATTTTTCTACCTGACAACGCAAGATAAAGAGATAGGGCTACTGCTGACAATGAACCAAGTGCAGAGAACCACGGTGCAAATGAGTTAATAAATTTCCAACATTCTATGTACATAATTTATGGTAAAAATATCAATGTAAATTAAGGGTTTGATAGTATAGGGTGAGCATTAATCTGTATCGTTATGATCGTAATACCATTCTCGTTCATAATTTTCATCTTGTTTAAAAATAAATGTCTCCGTTCCATCAAGATAAAAATTTATTCCATTCACAGATTCGGCTTTTTTTATTTCTCCACCTAAACTTAGGCATAATTCACTAAGGAAGTTTTTAGTCTCGATATACGGCTCATCAGCCATCCACAATGCATGTGCAATTTCTTTCAGTAAATACGATTTTGGTAGTAAATCTATATTTTCTTCAAATAAATCTGATGCTATTTCAATTTTTTTTCGAACGTCGTTTAATTTCAATAGGTTTTTCGATAAACTTTGGTGCGTAATACCATATTTTTGTGCAGATGCAAGAATAGACATACCATCACATGCAACATCAATCATTGCAGATCTTGATTCACTCCTCACTCTAGGCATAAATTCTGACACGAGATAATTAACTTGTTGTTCACTAAAAAACATAAAACGCCTTAATTCAACTTTTAAAGTTGAATATTAATGCATTTTTCATCATATGGCAACACTTATAGTTGCGGTATAAGTTGGTTTAGCTATTGCTCAACCTTACACCTCTTAGAAACCAGCTTACTAATCCATTCTTTTTGTTCAATCGATAACAATAAATTAGGATTATTAGATAACTTAAGAGTTGTCAGCTGAGTTAATTGTTCTATTTCTTTGGGTAAGGTGGTGAGTTGATTGCGATCTAACCAAAGCCATGTCAGCTGAGTCAATTGCCCTATTTCTTTGGGTAAGGTGGTGAGTTGATTTTCAGATAAAATAAGCTCTGTCAGCTGAGTCAATTGCCCTATTTCTTTAGGCACTTCTGTGAGTTTATTTCTAGCTAGAGCAAGCTTTGTCAGCTGAGTCAATTGTCCAATTTCTTTAGGCACTTCCGTGAATGGATTGTACGATAACCAAAGACTGGTCAACTGAGTTAATTGTTTTATTTCTTTAGGCACTTCCGTGAGTTGATTACCCCATAAACCAAGATCGGTCAACTGCGTTAATTGTCTAATTTCTTTAGGCACTTTCGTGAGTTGGTTGTTCGATAAATTAAGACTGGTCAGCTGAGTCAATTGCCCTATTTCTTTAGGCACTTCCGTGAGTTGATTGCATCCTAAATTAAAATCTGTTAACTTCGTTAATTGTCCAATTTCTTTGGGTAAAGCGGTGAGTTGATTTTTAAATATATCAAGCTCTGTCAGCTGCGTCAATTGTCCTACTTCTTTGGGTAAGGCGGTGATGAGTTGACTATTAACTAAAACAAACTCCTTCAGCTGCATTAATTCATCTAACACTCGTGGTATTTGATATTCATGAATACCATGCTCATCCGCCCATTCCCAAAGCCTAACCATCCATTGGTCATCAACTACAGCGACATCATTCTTACTGCTTAATAACTTACTGGTGATCGCCATTAAGTTTTTAGTTTTAGCCAAGGCGAGTTGACTTGATGGCTTGCTGACTAATTCAGTGTTTTTCATAAGGTATCAATACTAAAGCGGAGATTTAAGCGGTTGCTAAAATAGCTCTAATTGTATCGCAAGATGTAAGCGAGTACAGCAATAAAAATAGGCGATTTTATTTCAAGCCTGTATTCAGTATAGTAACGGAAACAATACACGAAATCGCACGTTTAGGATGAAGATGCAACAGATATTAAAGCGTTTAGAGTTGATAAAAACCAGTATAGCCATTGAAGATGAAGAGATTATCACGCTACAAGTCACTAAGATTAAAATAAAAGAGTTCAGAGTAAATTTAGCATATTAAATCTTACTCTGACCCCAGAATAAAAAAGGTGTCAGGTCTTGTCTTTTGCTTAAAATAGAAAAAGGAATTAGCGTGGTATGAAGCAATAAAACACTCTTATGAAAGTGGTACGTATTATAGGTTTCATTATTTTAGAGTCAGTCGAATTCTAAAGATAGCAAAAGACAAGACCTGCCACCTTATGTGCTGACTTCTCTACTTTTAGGTGATTTCTGTAAGTCATTGATATTGAATTAGTGAAAAGATGTGTGTAAGGAGATGGATCTAATCTCATTAAATTTAAAGCATCTCTTCAATATCAATTCATTTTCTTGAGAATTACCTTCGCACAATACTTCTGAGTCATTTATTTCAATAACAAATACAGGTCTACTCTCTACTTCTATAGACGATGATTGAGCGTAATTTTTCAAGCCAGTAACATTTTTAGACCATGAGTTCCCTAAGCTTTCCTTATGCTCCTTTTCTCTGCCAATTCGATACAAAATCAATATTTGACCTCTTGATTTATAGTTTTGATCGAATTTAGACAAATCAAAATGAAAGCAGTCATAATTGCCAGAGATAGTACCTGATGTATACAGCTTCAGAAGAATTTCTTTTTTAGAATTATCTTCCCAAATAAGAGCTATATCCTCTGCGTGGCAGGATAAGAAATGAAGCAACACCTCTAGATTTTTACCTTCTTTGTCGGAGTAAAAATCATTATCTAAATCTTCTATAGATTTAAAAGCATTATTCAGGTATTGCCATTCACCCGATGTTAAATATAAATTTAAATGTTCAGTATCAATAGCAATGATATCAAACAACTTTTCCAAAAATGGATTCATATAAATTATCCGTTTGCTAAAAAACCCCAGTTATTCTAATTCATTTTTTTTCATAAATACACTTACCTATATGTTGGCATATTTTTTTATGACCATGCTTAGCACTTTCAGTAGCTCTGTTTGAGCGGCATATAAAGCATCATAAAACTCGAAATCATTACACTCTCTAATACTATATGCATATGATATATTTGAACTCGTTTTTTTGTATTTATTTACAGCAGTGATTATTTCATCATTTAAGATAAGACCATAGACATCGACAGTGCGGTCTAAGTATGTTTCAAACTTCTTGTGTATGGAGTCGTCTGGTGTGAATGTATGTTCTTCTGGTATATCTTGAATATGGGCAAATGCGTTGTCAGTCAACTTACTAGTTTGAGTCATGAGTTCAGATAGTGTTTTACTGACCTTGATAAGAATATCTTTATTGACATCCCAAAACCTTGCCTCCTTTTGGTTTTGTATAGCGAAATAGTTAATAAGCATAGCAACCACAGCGGTGAAAGCTATAGTTATGCTTGTCATTGTTTGGAGGGTAATGTTTATATCTGACATTTGGATTATAGGAAAACCAATCATTGTAATAAATACGCCTAAAATACCTCCAATTAATAGGTTTATCAATTTAACACCTCTCAGTCGGCTCCAGCCTATCATAGTTAATATGTGGAAAATCCATATAGCACCTATATACGATGCCTAAATTTCCATGTACTGTGCTATCAAGCTACTTAACATGGAAATATCTTCTTTTATTTTCCTTTTATAGTAGAGAAATAAATAGGCTCAGAGTAGGATTTAATACGTTAAATTTACTCTGAGCTCCTTTATTTTAATCTTAGTGACTTGTAGCGTGATAATCTCTTCATTCTTCGAGCGGAATACTGGTTTTAATTAACTCTAGGCGCTTTAATATTTACTGCATCACCAATATAACCTCCTTGTTATGGATGTTAGTATAATATCTTCACCAAGAAAAGTATTCCGTTACTCTTAGATTAAAGGAGTTTGAATGAAAAATGAAATAGTCCAAGCGCAATCCAGTGAACTCATATTAGCCAAGACCAAAAAGCTTATGGGCTTTACCCAGAAAATTTTAAGTAAGCAAAGTGCTCTCGCGGTTAAAAAAGAGGACAAAGCCCTTGCTCAGGCTTTAATTGCAGGGCGTTATCGCGATGAAGGCAAAATCAAAGGTGTCAGGTCTTGTCTTTTGCTATCTTTAGAATTCGACAGACTCTAGAATAATGAAATCTATAATACGCACCACTTTCATAAGAGTGTTTTATTGCTCCATACCACGCTAATTCATTTTTCTATTTTAAGCAAAAGACAAGACCTGACATATTATTTTTTGTTGTTCCAAGTAAGTCGTCATGTTATTTGGATAATCTGAAGGTATTTTCTATTAAAATGACCTGTACTTATTGATATTTTGTTCAATTCTACGAACCTCGTTTTAAAATGAGCGAACGGTGAGTTCAAAATTGAGCTAAACTGAAAATCAATTGAACAGGCATGGGGATGTCAATTGACAACCCCCTGTAATTCCACTATTCTCTTTCAGCAACCCTATGCCTAGAAAAAAACATTCAAAGCCTGAAATAGAAAAGGCATTATGCTATGCCGAATCCCATCATTGGCGCGTTAATGTAGGCGGCTCTCATGCTTGGGGCAAGATTTATTGTCCTTATAATGATAAAGAATGCCGTTGCGGTGAGTTTTGTATTACCAGTATTTGGAGTACTCCTAAAAATGCGGAGACTCATGCCAAACAAATCAAGCGCGTCGTTGATAACTGCCGCCGCAACAGCCAAGAAAATAAGGAATAAGCCATGCAGGAATATGAGTTTACATTAAAATTTAGTCTTGGTGATGAAGCAACCGACCCAGAAAGCTATAGTGAACGCCTTGCAGAAGCAGGTTGTGATGATGCTTTGATTGGTATTGGTCAACAAGGGCGTATTGCCTTTAATTTTAACCGAGAAGCGGACACTGCTTTATCTGCGGTTTGTAGTGCTATTCAAAATATAAAAAGCGTGATTCCTGATGCGACCTTAATTGAAGCAACGCCTGATTTTGTCGGCATCTCCGATATTGCGGATATATTGGGCTATTCGCGCCAAAATATCAGAAAGCTCATGCTAAACCATCGAGGCTCTTTTCCTGCGCCTATTCATGAGGGCAAGTCCGCTATTTGGCATCTTTCCAACGTATTGACTTGGTTTAAAGATCGCAAAGATTACCCCGTTGATGAATTGCTGTTTGACGTGACTCAGGCCGCTATGCAGTTGAATATTGCAAAGGAAAACCTTTATTTAGACCCCGTTGTTAATACCCGAATCCATGCCATGCTGTCATAATTCAATCAGGAGATACGAATCATTCAAGGGTCAATCAACTTGATTTTGAGCGATACCCAACAGCGCTCCTATTCTTTTCAAAAATATCCGTATCAATATCAATTTGTTCTGCCTGAATTCGTATAATAATCGCATAACCCCTTGATCTAGATACCCTTGATTTATGTTTAGGCGACCAATTAGCTGCTGATTCCCCCTTGTGTCAGGATAGTTTTCGACCGTGTAAGTCGTTATTGAGCGGAAAAGAAATCGATAATTTATTGAGATCACGCTGTACTGTACGCGTATCAATAAGATAGCCTTCGGCATCTAAAATATTTTAAGTTCAGAGACAGTTATTTTACGAGGGTATCGTGGTATGCGAGATAGCATTACCTGCGGGTTTAAGTTTTACAGATACTGATGGCAACAAACGGCATGAAGTACACATAAAATGGTGGGCTGAAAACATACAGACATACCAGCAAGCTGCAGTACATGAGATTGAATCATTACAAAATCAACCTTCCATAAACTTACCGGTAAATTTTAAGAGTACAGGATATGAAACTGCACAAATCCCTGTCTTTTTTGGTCACTATTGGTTTACTGGAGATACCTTTCCAATCAGTAACAATGTGGCCTGCTTAGATTACTCGGCTGCGGGTGACGGCCCTTTGGTTGCTTACGCATGGGAGCAGCCACATGATTTACAGGGGAAGAACTTTATACGCAGTGATAAAGACCTGTTTGATGAACTTGATTGCCCTGAATTTTCTGATGCGGATGTTATCAAAGCGTATAAAGAAAGCTCTAATTTAGAAGTATTTAATAAGAGTGATCTGTGTGGATGTTTTTACTGTTTAGCAACGTTTAATAAAGAAGAAGTGACAGAACTTGAGCAGGGGATATGGTGTCCACGATGCGGAATAGATGCTGTCTTAGGTTCAAATGCAGGATACCCCATTAACTTTAAATTTCTATCTGCAATGAATCAGTATTACTTTTAGTAATGGGATAGTGAAAAAATAAAAACAATTGCGGCATACTATGTCGCATTAAAGGTTTAATATAACTCTGCGCTGATTTGAAACGATAGCTTGCATAGCGCATAACAAATTTTGCTAAAACATCGGAGTGTTGGCTCCGATTTACAGGAGAACAATCATGTCATTACAATCAATAATACTGAATAAATTACAAGATAAAGATAAGGCTCAAATTGCTAAAAAGTTAGGTTATAGCACGGTCAGTAAACTAGAAAGCAGTATCCGATTAATCACTGAAAATAAATATTTAGGTCTAGATAAAAATACCTTCAGTTTTAATTTAACCAACCGACAATTGCTTAGAAAGCTATGCGACGAACTGGAAATACCCGAGTTACTTTACACACAAATAATCAAAGAAATTGACGTGGAACTGTCAAAAGATAAAGGGAAAAAACCTTATTTTTTCCTAGAAACTAACTTTAAACGAGATAGCCAGCCTATTTTTGCGCTGGCAGGGCTACAAGGAAGAAGGTTCTTAGCCGTCAATAAAGATATTTATAAATTACCTTTAAATTCTCAATTAGAGAAATTAAGTGCAGTGATACAAGCGCATCATAAATCAACACCTAAATTAGACATGTGGGGAACAATAGAGTTTTATGTTTATTATTACGATACAGAGACGGTGGTCGTATTTTCTACAGAAGGTAAGGTTGTCAGAGCCTGTACTGAATATTTCTATTCTAGAGCAACTATGTCGCTTAAGTAGACTGGCTTACGGAAGCGATGTAAATGCAGATGTGCCCTGCATCAATTCCCATAAATTAACTGCAATCGTTTTGCTTCACTAATAAAGTTCTCGCGTAATTCCAAAGGTTCTAACACTTCAATTTGACTACCAAAACGACGTAACCACCAGCGTAATTCTTGTGAATCAAAAATGCTCCCTTCTAATAAAACACGGTCTTCATCGAGGGTTGTTAATACTTGGTCTGCTGTTAGAGGGGTTTCTTCAATATGTAGTGCGCTTTTTGCATTAAATATAACTTTGAGTTGAACTGGTTCTGAGCTGATGGGGTAAGCGAACTGATGATCTTCTTGAACATAGCTTGAAAGTTCAAAGTTTTCTAATAAGTTAGCGTTGTCATTTAATAGCGTGGCTGATGTAAAGCGATGTAAAGCAAGTTGTCTAACATCTTGATAGTTCCAAAAGGTACACACTAAATAAATAACGCCTTGCCGCGTCACAATACCCAGAGGATGAGCGGTGTATTCAGATGTTGTTTTTGCATATCTGGGTTTATAAATAATTTTTAGCTGTTTCTCTTCTAATACTGCTTGATACACTGCATTTTGGATCTCACTGTTAATATGAGGGGGAATCAGCTGAGGGCCATTTTCTATAACAGCTATTTTTTCAGGCCAATCTTTTAAATGAGATGACGCGGAATGTAGCACTTCTTTTGCGCGTGCAAAATAAGGGGCTAATAAGGTGATTGTTGCTTGAGGTAATATCGGGGCCAAATAAGATTCAGCCATTTCAAACGCAAGTGCGGTGACGGGTTCCATTCCAGGTAAATCTTGTATTGATGCATGTTCACTCCAAAACCAATAATTTTTCCGTCCTTCTGTTTCACTGCTAAGAGGGAATGGGGTGGATAATTTTAATAAGTCTCGTTGAATGGTGCGTATATCAATTGAATAGCCTTCACTTATGAGGATCGAGTTTAGGTCAGGTACAGAAATTCTACGTGGGTAACGTGGTATTTTAGATAGCATTAACCATTGTCTATAAAGCGTATCAACGGATCGGCTCATAAGTAGACCTTTGTTTTTAGTTTTAATTCAATATAAGGCATTATAGGTCGTATAGATTATTAAAATACAGTTATCTTTTAAATTAAAAGCTAACCTATATGACCAGTAGACATAAAAATTACAAATGGAGCCAAGTCGATTCAGAAAAAAGTCATTGGTTTTCTTGTGAGCAAGAGCTAAGAATTTATTTAAATTAGCCATTAGATGATCATGAAAGAATTACTTTAACTGATTGGAGTGTGGGTATAAGTTGGCGTACAGAGATTGATGGTCAGGTTGAATGCCATAATAACCCCTTTGAGTCATCGTTATTTTCTATAAGATTTATGGAGAATGATATCTTGAGGGAATGACGTGAACAGATACCTAGCCAGTTGCTGGAACTATTAAACTGTTATAGAGGTAACCTCTATGGAATGTTAAATATATGTAGTCGTTATCCGCATGTGTATGAGTTATTTGTTGATAGCCCCACTTTATTTTGGCTGCTGTTTATGTCTGTTCAAAATAATAGTCGTAATGAAATAGAGTTTGATATTAGGGTTATAAAGAAGTGACGTGTATTGATAATTCCATTTAAGCGGCATTGTGTGTCGTATTTGTAAGCTACTCTATGGCCAAATAAAAAATATAGGTGCCAATAGATGACTGTTTTGAGTGTGCAATCAACTTTTCATTCTTATGAAGATGACCTTATTATTGATTTTAGTGAGCTTCTTGCCTACCCAAGTCAATTATTGATTAATAGTTGGCAGCAGGGTATCAATTGGATGCTAAAGGTTAATGGTGTTGATGAACTTTATGAATACCTTGAGGAAGCACCTATTCCGTTAGTGTTCATTAAAGAAAGGGAGTGTTATCACCATTGGTATAATGGCATACCTGAGCAGATACGCCAATTAGCACAGCACTATAAAAGCATTGAGTTTACGGCGTTGTATTTAACTAGTCGATATTCAGCAGCGTATGAATTATTCATCCATCAACCGACATTATTTTTCTTATTAATTAAGCAAGCTAAAGAAGAAAAATGGGAGGAACTCAAGCTTACCGAACTGTTAACGTATAAACGCATTGATTTGCTTCAAGCTTGTCAGTTACCAGCAAGACGCTCTGTGTTAAAACTGCTTCAGAAAATGGCATTCAAACACTACGGGAATCCAGAGTATGGCTATATAAAGCAACTGTTAGCACTGCCAAATTATGAAAAATTAAATCATCTTGAAAGCATTGATGAATTTATAGCTAAATTAATTTGCCGTTACCCAGAATTAGTAGCGACTCGCCTAATTAATAATTACCAGAAGCATCACTGGCAACAAAGTGTTTATGCATTGTTCGATGATATTTGTCGTATGGCTACTTATGTAGGTGTGGAAAATATTATAAAACGGATAGGCGCATGTGAGAGTATTGATCAGGTTGAAAGAGTGCATGATCGATTAGTCGATCAACTTAACCAATTAGAAGCAGCGGTGTTATCTGAAGTCAACTATCAAGCACCTCCGTTTGCAGGCACAGACTGCATTATACCTATTATAAATAGTCAGTCATTAGTCGAGGAAGGAAAAGAGCAGCGGCATTGTATTGCAAGTTATCATGCTCATATTGTTCACCGGCGGTATTACGTGTACCGAGTGACATACCCTGAGCGCGCTACTTTAGGGATAACTTTACAAGAGGGCCTAAAGCCCGAACTAGATCAATTAAAGTTAAAACGTAATCATCCCGTTTCAGAAGAAACCAATCAATACGTGTTGAAGTGGTTGTCTAAAGCTATTAAAGACTATGAGATATAAGGCGCTAAACTATCAAGCCACTTATTATTTTTTTAGTGAGTGATAGAGGCAGATAAGTGAGTTTTTACCCGTTAAATTTGAGGGAGAGTATTTTGGCTTTACAAATTTTTTAGAAAAAAAAGGGGAATTCAGTTTCATCAAAACTGATCACGGCAAAACCTTAAAAAGCGGTAACTGTTGGGTGTTAGGTGTTTTCTTAGACTTGGACTTCATTAGACGCTTTAAATATCTGTAAAAATTAGCAAAGTAATTTATACTTCAAATAATAAACATTATAAAAGGATGGACTTAATGCGCATTAAATTAGGACATGGGCTAGATGGAAGTAAGCCACAACGGATCGATTCAAGCATCGGTGAAAAGGAAGTCGGCACGATGGGTTTTCTAAGTATTCTAGAAACACAATGTGGTGTGGCAGCAGTCACGGAATCATCGACTACACGAATTATTCAGTACATGGCCTGTCTAAAGGAATTGGATACGCCAGACCGTTTTTATCACCCATCTTTTCTAGTTGATGAGTTTAATGTTGCTCGTACCTTATTGCAATGGCGAGATAGTTGGTATGAGTCAGGCTGGAATGGACAGCTGGATAAAAAAGTCACTCATCGATTACAAGATATGGCAGATCTTGAACAATTAGCTAAAGGTAATGTCGGCGCCGGAGTTGGTGAACGACTTCAAACGCTTTTACTTAAACTAAAAATCCAGACTACACAAGTAGAACAAGTCAACCTGTTAGATCCGTTGGGCAGTTTTTCACCTCTATGGCAACAAATTCTAGAGCATTTTAAAGTTACTCAACAACCAGACTTAAAAATAGCAGCAAAACAAACATCAGATTTAACTCGATTACAAAACAGCTTAATACAATTATCAACAGAATCTTTAGCCAAAGATAAACAAGGTTCCGTTAAAAAAATACAATTAGTAGGTGATAACAGTTTTGTTGTCATTAAAGCGAAATCTAAAGCGGTTTCATCCCGTCTGATTACTCAATGGTTGGCAAAAAATGTAGATACCCTACAAGAAAAAACGACGGCAGTATTGACCAGTAGTGCTGGAACAGAAATAGATGATGCATTAGAAGCGGTTGATTTACCCCGATTGGGTTTTGACAGCCCATCCCCTTGGCGACCTGTCTTACAGGTATTACCAATTACGCTAGATTTATTATGGGCACCCTTAGACCCAGAAATATTACTACAATTCTTAATGCACCCAGTTGGACCTTTAGTGGGAAGAATCCGCAAACCGTTAGCTAATATTGTTGCACAAGCACCTGGAATTGGTGGTAAAGAATGGCAGGAAAAACTGACAGAATTATTAGAAAAAGAACAAAACCGAGAAAACTTTTCTGAGAAAAACTTTAAACAACTACAAACTGATATTCAATATTGGTTTGATAGCGAGCGATATGCCCCCCAAATAGGACTTCCGATAGACATAGCCAAGCAACGCTGTTCAAAGGTAGCTAACTGGTTAGCAGGCCAGCAAGCAAAACATCAGGATGAAGCCATGCGTGCTTTATATGGTGTTGCATTAAATCAAGCTAATGAATTAAAAACCGTATTAACAAACCTGCTCGATGCCAATATAAACAGTATTAAACCCGAACAATTACGCTATCTATTAGATCAAGTTACGGGCACAGGGTCAGGCATAGTTGATAAGCAGGCAGAATGCACACCGAACAAAACAAAATGGCTGTATGGCACACAACAAGACGCTAGTTTTAACCAAGCCGTTGAAACTGTTATCTGGTGGGACCTGCAAGCCAATAGCTCCCAGACCGCTTATGCATGGTCAAGAAAAGAAATTGAGCAATTAGCCGCGAATAATATTCAACTTCCAGACCTAGATAAACAGTTACAATTTCACGCTAAAAATGCTTTAAAACCAATCTATGCCGCAACAGAACGTTTAATCGTAGTTTTACATGAAGGCGATGAATCTCATCATCCCTTATGGGACCAAATTAACAGTTGTGTAGAAAACTGGCATGAAATACAGCTTGAAGACAGCGTGTTAAATGACGAGGTAATCACCGCATTAAATGACTTAACAACAAGCCCTGTCAATTACCAAGCACTGCCCTTGTTATGCCGTTGGTGGCAATTAAAAACAGGCAAGGAACTGGGGAAACGCGAGAAAGAGTCCTATTCTAGCTTAGAAAATTTCTTCTACAGCCCTTATCAATGGGTATTACGCTATAAAGCACGGTTATCAGCAGGAATCCTACAATCAATCAGTGATGGCAATTTATTAAAAGGTAACTTAGTTCACCATCTTTATGAACGATTCTTTAATGAACAACCAGAGATATTAACCAGTTCACGATTACAGACCAAAAAGTTGGAACAGTGGTTTGATACAACTATAGAAAAGCTCTTACTCGAAGAAGGTGCGGTGTTATTAATGTCGGGCCGCCTAGTAGAAAAACAACAATTTATCGTAACTGCAAGAGAATCTTTAAAGGAATTAGTCCACCAATTACGCAAAGCTAATGTGGTCAAGGTTGAAATGGAAACGGCTGAACAAGCTCTTTTTGTTGGTGGAAATATAGGTGGTTATATAGATATGAAAGTCATTAATGCTCAAAACGAAGAAGCACTAATTGATATTAAATGGGGAGGGGATAAATATCGTAAATCCAGTTTAAAAGACAATAAACATCTACAACTAGTGACTTATTCTTACCTTCGCCATAAAAGTATTAAAAAATGGCCACCTGTTGCCTACTTTATTATTACCAGTGGTACGTTATTGGCTCAGAATAAGGTGTATTTTCCCGAGGCTACCGAAGTAACACCAACAGAAATAGAAAACCATGCCTCAATTTGGCAGAAAATGGAAAAAACGTGGAAGTGGCGGCGCAAGCAAATAGATAAGGGTTTAATTGAAGTCACCGTATCAGGTACAGAAGCCGATGATGACTCTAATGCAGGGGAGGATGCGTTAAGTATCCCTGAAAGTAGTGACAGATTTAATGATTATCGTGTACTAACAGGATGGAGAAAATAACCAAATGGAACATATTACCTTTATAAGTGCAGGCGCAGGCAGTGGAAAAACCTATCGCTTGGCTGCTGATTTAGAAGTAGCACTCACCTCAAAAAAACCAGCAAAACCTTCAGGTATTATCGGTACCACCTTTACCAAGCTAGCTGCTGGCGAACTGCGCGAACGAGTTAGACAAAGACTTAATGAACGTGGCTATACACAAATAGCCAACCAGATGGATCAAGCCATGCTAGGCACAGTGAATAGTGTCTGCGGTCAATTACTCAATCGATTTGCTTTTGAAGCAGGTTTATCTCCGCAATTAAAAGTTATCGAAGAA
>Ga0209494_1000792_pt1 | contig 14111 bp, 10 predicted proteins | sample EN1Hudseemescosm_FD_184628 | JGI IMG/M metagenome (GOLD analysis project Ga0209494, IMG submission 184628) | Methane-oxidizing microbial communities from mesocosms in the Hudson Canyon - EN1B Hudson Canyon (SPAdes) (version 2) | ecosystem: Environmental > Aquatic > Marine > Cold seeps | place... | reverse complement strand
ATTTGGCATCTTTTAGCGATTTTACTTTTTCTCGATCAGGCACTTCTTCATGACAAAACTCACACTGCTTCTTCTTAATATCACCATTTTCATCTAGCATAAGATGAATATTATCGCGCTGAGTGTTCTTTTCTTCATGACAGCGATAACAAAATCCTGTGATTTTTCGATACCCACCGCCTACTAAAAAGTCTGTAGATTCAGTATCAACTTCATCAACTGGCGTTTTATCTATATCTTTCAAGCCATGACATGTTGCACAAATAAGTTCTTGATCTTCTCCCAACTTAAATTCGTCAGGAATATGAATATCATCTGAAGCTTGCACGCCCACCAAATGATGCAAAGGGGGAAGTGCCGGTGCATCACCTGCAAAAATAGGCGTTACTATCATCCATAAAAATAAATAACGTAATGAAAACACCTTATAATCCCGTTTGTGCAGCCATGCCATGTGTATGACATTCAATGCAACTGCCACTTGCTTGATGCACGCCACTTAAGCCATTCCCAGTTTCCCGATCAGATTCCTCCACTTTATATTCACTCTTATGACAAGTAACACAAAGTTGAGCATAGTTATTTTCGGGTGTGTCGATAGAAATAGGCGTTAAGCGTAGACTATCTTTTAACAAGCTCATACCTGTATCAGAGCGATCAACAATTAATTTTTTATTATGTGTTCCGTGCATTGCATGGCAATCACTACACTCAACTACTGTTTTATATTCATAAGCTTCACGTAAACCAGTATAAGTTCGGTTGCCTTCACCTTTAGGTTTGCCATGCACATCAATATGCTCATAATTTATTGCCATCACCACTAAGGGGTCGCGCTTAAATCGTGCCTCCATCTCATAGCCTGCCTGCTGCTGGTTACGGTTATGACAACGTAAGCAAAATTCAGAGCCATTTTGATAAGGTAAATCTATCGCACCCACTAAGTTATAGTGTTTTAAATCGACCGCAGGTTCAAAATCACCATCCATATCCGATGCATCATGGCATGCTAGGCAGTCTTTATCATCAAGCACACTATCTTCCTGTAGTGTGAAATTATGGTTTTTTACCTCCTGCATAAGAGGGCTTTTAGGCAATAAGCTATCATTATGACAAAGTACACATTCACGTTTAATTGTTGTCCCATTTTCCCCATGACAGCCAGCACAAGAAGCATATCCAGTATTCTGTACGATATTTTTAATTTTAGGAGCCGTATTATGAATATTTCTTAATACATGACACCCCGCACAATCACCTTGCCCCCAAGCACTGCCATCGCCACCATGATTAGGTGTCAGCAAAATTTGATTGTCTTCAAGTGAAACATCACGCGCAAACGCTTGCGAAATAATACTGCTAAAGCACAGTAAAAAAACGAGAAAAATAGAGGATTTATTTAGCATAATTATTGGTTGTGGCAGTCTTTACAATAAAAATTATTGTGACATTGGCTACAGTTTGCAGGCATCATTCGCGACTCCAAACCATGCCGATTAATATAGCCAAGCGGATGATATCCCGTCCCTAAGGTATCTCGCCTAAAGTGGCAGTCAGTGCAAAACTTACGATCCACATGACAGGTTTCGCATATTTCAGTATCTTGTTTACTATCTTCACCATGATTTTGGATATAACCTGAATTGTGATCAGCAGGCCAAATCTTTTTATTATCATCATGACAAAGATCACAGCGCCATGGGCCGCGTTTTTCATCGACATGACAATCATGACAAATGCCCATCAAGGGTTCATTCGCAATGGTATTTAACGGTTGTCGCTTAGTTTCCACATGCTCATCATTTTTTTGAAAGGCATGACATAGCAAACAACTATCCCCTTCTTGCTCCATGGTTTCGTAATGTAATTTATGCGGATAATAAATATCACTGCGCGTATCGCGTTCTTCCCACCACGTCTCTTGTAAGGGAGGTAAATCACCTGCAAACGCAGGTACGATACTTAATAGCATTAATGCAATTAAACTAATACGATTCATCATTTTGTATCCTTAGCTACAAAATTATCGAAATACCAGGTCATCTGTAATCCAACCAAATATTCATCATTTAAACGTGAATTTACAATATAACTACCGGCTAAATCCATAAATAAATCTTTGATAATTTTATAACGAAATTTTATTTCAGTCCCTGCCGCTTTATTTTGCTCGTAGAGTGCACCATCATCTAATGAATAAGCTAAATTTAAACTCAGTAACGCATTAGCACTCAATGAATATTCAGAACCAAAATATAGGTTATAACTACTGCTATCGCCAAATTCCAACATATCGAAATCAGCTGTTACACTCCAATCACTAAAGTATTGGCTTTTTACGCCCATATCAAATCCATAACCGATATCTTGCCCTGCTTCTCTAGCCGCTCTTTTCCCACCTAAATGATAACTAAAAGTAGGCGATAAACTTTGGTTAAATGTAATACTTAATAGGTCTTGTTTACCTTGATAATACGCCGTATAAAACTTCTCTTTAAACGTGGGAAAAAATTCCTTGGGTTGGTAAATCGCATAATTAATACGCAAACGACTCTCTTCGGTGATATCCAAGGATAAACTACTGAATAATTCTTCAAATGCACCGCTTTCTGTTTCTAATGTCGCCATAAAAGCCATTTCATAGGCGTGTAAATATTTGTGTTGAAAACGCCCCTCGAGTACATTACCTAAACTCAAGCGTGTTGAAGTATGCTGATCGTGAAACTGCTGAAAACCAAAACGCATACTCCATGTATCTATAGGTAAAACAGCATTTTGCCAATTCACCTGTTGCAAACTATATAATTCCGCACCATAAACCCAGTCACCTGTCACTGAGCGCATATCTTCTTGGCGTACTGGACGACCGCCATACACTTGTAGTGTTAAGCCTTTATTCGGAATTTTGTATTCCACCGTTGCGCCATCCAAACTATAAAAGCCAAGACTATCTGAACGCTGAAACCGACCTGCTTGTATTTTGCTATTGAAATCAGCTAATTCTTTTTGTACATAAAACTGAAATATTTCACCTTCAAATCCATCTTCAATACTTTCCCTAGTGACGAAATCTAAATTTGCATGCCAGCTTTTATTATCAAACGCCTCAAAACTTCCCCATACCTCGCCAAATGCACGCGTATCATCAACGTAACGGGTATACCTATTATCTGCTTGTATCTTTGTTTTTAAGGTACCGCTCCAATTCCATGCACTATAGGCATTAATTGTCGGTAATAATAGACACGAAAATACAACAATACGAGCTAACTTCATTTATAAAAAACTTATTGATTATAAAAATCGTCGCCTTGGCGCTTTTTAAGCATTGCCCAGCCGACTAATGATCCTAGAGCAACAACACACCCACCACATACAGCGCATTTCCCCTGCTGCGGTATCGTACAGCTTGATGCCGTTAATAAATGCCCTGCCGCTATACCCGCTCCAAATAGCCACGGCATACTTTGGTTAAGTAAAGTTTCAGACTCAACTTCTTCAGCTTTGTGCTGATTTTCTTCTATTAATTCACTTATTTTTTTCATCTTTTTTTCAAGTTCGCTAAAACAACAAAAGGAATGTCGCACCGACATTCCTGAGATGTAAACAATCAACCTTCCTCATCCATGATTAGGGTTGTTGTTAAACAGTTAGTTACCACCGAGAATATCGCCTTCTTGGCATTCGGTTCCTTTGCTAATCCTTAATCACATGTATTCGCCACCCTGGCCTGCCGTTGTCCTTTTTCATTAAAATCTAAACAATTAACCTACTCATCCTTAGATTAGGCTTGTTGTTAAACAGTTAGTTACCACCGAGAATATCGCCTTCTTGGCATTCGGTTCCTTTGCTAATCCTTAATTGCATGTATTCGCCACCTTGGCCTGCCATTGTCCCTTCCTTTAAATCTTCCTAATTTACATTTCCCTGCCTATGTATCCTTCGCAGTTGATCCTATTGGACATCCATGTCGCTACACCTCATCCTGTGTGTATTCCTATTTAGTAACTAATTACTCAGCTACAAAATAAAACCCTGTTGCGGCGACTTTGAAGATAACATAACCATCTTCAGTGCCAACCTTAGGTTGAATAGCAACTATATCTGCTTCATCAACCGTATTTACAGCATCCACTTTCCAGTCAATATAAGCAACATTGACAGCAGAAGCATCTGTTTTAGTTCCTTGATAAGGAACTTTTAACAAGACATCACCACCTGTCATTGTGTTTACTAACTTGCGCTGATCATCATGCGCTCTGAAGTAAATAACACTAGAACTTAAGTTACCTAAGTCACTTGCATTCAATACTTCTTTAGCCGCAACAATACCTTTCTCATTAAGTTTCCCTAACATTACTCGGTAACTAGGCAATACTTTCGTATTAACAGACGAGTCAGCATCAGCAATAACAGCTAAACCACGCATATCTTTATTGGTTGCATTAGCTTTAAAAACAAATGCGCGACCACTTTGCAATCTTGCCGCTAGCTTAGTTTTATCAGCTTCGTTCAATCCAAGCTCAGTAAATACAGCTGCATTAGCTGCATCTTCTGCAAAAGAACCAATTGATTCAGCTAATGTATCAATCCCTTTCTTTTGCAATAAAGTCATAAATGGATCAACTTTAGTTGCAAATAAAATATCAGATACATTTTCTGTTACGCTGCCCTCAGCATCGATCTTCATATACTCAAGATCTAAGATGACAATACCCTCATCTACTAAGCGACTATCAGGTAACGTGGTCACTTCTTTACTGTTAGCTTCACCTAACACACCATCAACTGAAAGCAATGAACTAAATGATCCACTTTGCTTTTTAGCATGACAATCACCACAAGGCATAGACTCTGGAGATGGACGAGTATTATGAGAAATAACATACTCATTAGACTCTGTCCAAACCATAACCGCGTTTGGCGCAGCATAGCCTTTAGCTTTCAAGACAGCGTCGTAAGCCTGTTTCACTGCTACGAAACCAGCATAATCTTCTGGGTCACCATATCGAAGACTTCCATGACTTATCCTTGCTGTAACACGCCCAAGTTCTGCACCTGTTTGTGGGTTAAAGATAATCCCATAAGCACTGCCATCTTCATCTTCACCTGCTTTGAAGATTGCATTTCGGTCATTCTTAACTAACACATCACCTGTTACTGCATCTTTCCAGTAATAACGGTAGCGTGGCTTATAAGGAATGATTTTTTGCTGACCATCTTCTGCTTCGCGGTAACGATACAACATCGCATCATCTACAGATCCACGTTTATTGGTAATATGACAAGTCTGACAACCCACTACATCCAAATGCGTTTGAGTAATTTGAGTTAGGCTATCGGCACTATATCCAGCCATATCGCCATTACCCTTCCACAATTCAAGATGTGCACCTAACATGCCATCCGTATGACCTGATGGTACTACCTTATTAACTGCTGTTTCATGACAATACTCACAAGACAACGCATTCGGTGCGTAATCTAAATCATTACGTACATCCATATCAGAGTTTCCTTTAGGGAAATCATGATTTGCATCTAAGTCTATCGCTGCACCCAACGGCTTGTAGTACTGTTTTGCATGACAACCATTACAGTTATCAATGACTCTTGACTCACCATTGTCATCGGTAAATACTTTTCCTTTATGCACATCATCCTTGTAATCATCAACAATGACACCCGTTGATTCAAGACCTTCTTCAGTTTCTGGAGTCATAACCGCATCATCACCAAAACCATAAAAGCCACGCCGTGAATTACTGGTTCTATGACAAGTCATACAGTTATCATTACCAGGAAAACGTAGCATAGGAATCACAACACGTTTTTCTGCATCAAACGCTGCAGCATTCCAATTTAAAATTGGCTTACCATTCTCGTCTAAATCTAAAGCAACGCCCGTCTCCATTTCACCAGTCATATGGTTATGTACTGACTGCTCAGAACGACTAAAAGTCAGCATATTAACGCCATCTTTATTTTTCATCGCCTCTATAATTGTTGAGCCAGTTTCACTGAAGTAGCCTTCCTCAGCAAAGTCACCACGCTGAGTACGAACCCAACCACCCGGGCCACGTCGGTTGTCTGCAGGCTGCTCAATTAAACTACCTTCAGCTACAGCTAGATCTGCAAATTTAGCATGACAAAGCATACAATCAGCTTCGACTACACCACTTTTTTTCCAGTCATGCGGTACAACTTTTGTTGTCCCATCATGTTGAGTGACTCGATCATAATAATCGCCATCAAATTCTTTAATCGTCGATACATCTTTTTCATCGTAGCGAATACCATCACGATCTAATTCTGCAAAACCACCGCCAGCATGACAGTTTGCACAATCTTTTACCCAACCAGCGGCTCCCCAGTCTCCGAATTCTGCAGCACTTGCATTATTCTTTTTCGCCAATACGATTGGGTTACTCCCTCCCATACAGGTATATCCACCAAAATAACCTGGTGATACTAAATGCGGTAGACCTCGTTTTTTACCAAAATGATCATCCGCTTCATCACGCCCCATTTCAAAATGATAAGCATGATTGATTGTATCGTAATCGTGACAACCACTACCTTCACAGGTTTTTTTAGGGCTATACGGATTACCTGAGTCTAAGACATTTACCCCATCCCCATCAAGCATGGGTATTTTTGGGTGATCAACTAGCTCATCAAAAACGTTAGCTGCCGCATAAGCAGAAAAGCTCCCACTTATCATTAGCAGGAGGCCGATTAAGCTTAGCCTCGTAATTTTATACATTGTTTGCTGCATATTATTTCCCTCCAAGGTTTATGCATGAATAAACACTAGAAGCAAAAGTCATACCACTTATTTAAACTCACTTATTTATTAGTTATTTTCCCCGTGTACATCACATTATTACTAATAATATTCCCTCTAATATTTTATTACTTTCCTTATTTCCATACTTAAATCAAGCTTATAAGATCATGGCATATCCCTTATTTACCATGTCATATACCATACTCAGCGCATTGTTACCTTACAGCTCTTCCTTCTGCCTTACTACTAGCAAAGCTTAATAACTCCCACGCACAGCAAATACCACACATAATAGGCATGAAAAATGCTTGCTTTATTATTTTAGCTTTACCTTGGTAGCCTAATGAACAGTTTTCTAAGATATTATCAGTTGCTATCTACTTATTTTTTCAATTCAAAATTCCCGTACTCACAACACAAAAAGGACTCATTTTTATGCAAAAAAAATACTCACTTCAGCTATCACTTATTTCATTAATTAAAGCTACCGCTCTTAGCCTTATGCTGTTTAATATAACCGCATGCGGAACTAGCTCAGATGACAGCTCTGGCGAAACAACTGGAACTACTGAGACAACCACCCCAGCGCCAGCAACCCTAGACACAGCACTGACTAACTTTAAGTCTGCCACCGATGAAGTCGGACTGACAGAATAGTAAACCCTATAAATTTTAGGCAAAAAAAAGCCCTAGCCAGATTTCTCTAGCTAGGGCTTTTTTATAGGCGCAGAATTAATTAGCTAACTTGCACCAGACTTAATAATACCCCAGCCGCAACAGCTGAACCAATAACACCAGCTACATTTGGCCCCATCGCATGCATAAGTAAAAAGTTATGCGGATTAGATTCCAGCCCAACTTTATTAGCCACACGTGCTGCCATTGGTACTGCAGAAACACCTGCTGCTCCAATTAATGGGTTAATCGGCGTATCACTCATTTTATTCATTAGTTTTGCCATCAATACGCCTGAAGCCGTACCAATACAAAAAGCAATTGCACCTAAGCCTAAAATACCTAAAGTTTCCGTTTTTAAGAAAGCTTCTGCACTCATTTTTGAGCCGACCGATAATCCTAAAAAGATTGTCACAATATTAATTAACTCATTTTGTGCTGTTTTGCTTAATCGCTCTACCACACCACAAATATTCATTAAGTTACCTAAACAAAACATACCGACTAAAGGCGCAGCTGATGGTAATAATAAAGTTGTGATGGTAATTAACATCAAAGGAAAAATAATCTTTTCAGTCTTACTCACATGACGCAACTGCACCATTTCAATACTGCGCTCTTCTTTAGTCGTTAATGCACGCATAATCGGCGGCTGAATTAATGGTACTAACGCCATATAAGAATAAGCAGCTACCGCAATCGCACCTAATAATTCAGGCGCTAATTTAGAGGCAACATAAATCGCTGTCGGACCATCCGCCCCCCCAATAATAGCGATGGCAGCGGCGTCTGATAGAGAAAAATTCATTCCAGGCACTAAATTTAATGCCAAAGCACCCAATAAGGTTACAAAAATACCAAACTGAGCTGCCGCGCCTAATAATAAAGTCTTAGGATTCGCTAGCATCGGACCAAAATCCGTCATTGCCCCAACACCCATAAAAATCAATAGCGGAAAAATACCCGTTTTAATTCCGTAATAAAGGTAATACAGCAATCCACCTTCATCAGCCATCCCAGCAATAGGAATATTACTTAAAATAGCACCAAAACCAATAGGTACTAATAATAATGGCTCAAAACCTTTTTTAATCGCTAAATATAGCAATAAAAAACCAACCAACATCATAATGATTTGTGGCCCAGTAAAATTGTATATACCGGTGCTTTCCCACAACAGTTGAATATTTTCCATAAATTATCTCTTTATAGTTTTATACAAAATAACCACACAATAACTAAAAAATTAATGTGTGGTTATCTAATCTTGATACGATGAGCTCTACAAGCTGCTAGCTATAAACTCACTAGAATTTGTCCAACAGTTACCGCATCACCTTCTTTTACATTAACTGAACTCACAGTACCTGAAGCACGCGCACGCACTTCTGTTTCCATTTTCATTGCTTCTAAGATAATAACTACCTCACCTTCTTCAACAACTGAACCCGGCGCTACATTTATTTTGAAAATCGTTCCAGCTAATGGCGACTCAACACCCTCGCCAGTACTCGCAGCCGCAGCTGGCGCAGAACCAGACGCGCCAATTACCAAATCAGCTCCACCCGGCCCAACAGCGACATTAAAGTTTTGCCCATTGACATTAACGGTATAACTTTCCGCGTCTGTTTTAGGTGCATTTTTAGCCGCAAATGCTTCTGGGTTAGGTGCAGGCTCGAACGCATCAGGATTACCGCGGTTAGCAATAAATTTCCAGCCTGTTTGTACAAATAAGCCATTAATTAAAGCATCTTCTTCTACGTTATCCGCTAAAGTCACACCTTCTTCTTGTGCTTTTTGCTGCACTTCAGCAATTAACGCATCCATCTCTGGTGCAATTAAATCTGCAGGACGGCAAGTAATGACTTCCGCACCGTCTAAAACGCGTGCTTGTAATTCAGTATTAACCGGTGCAGGTGTTGCGCCATATTCGCCTTTTAAAACGCCAGCCGTTTCTTTGCTAATTGACTTATAGCGCTCGCCCGTCATCACGTTAAGTACCGATTGTGTACCCACAATTTGCGACGTTGGCGTCACTAATGGTAGAAAACCTAAATCTTCACGTACACGTGGAATTTCTTTTAGAACTTCAGCAAATTTATCTTCTGCACCTTGTTCTTTTAGCTGGCTTTCCATATTTGTTAGCATACCACCCGGTACTTGCGCTAATAAAATACGTCCATCGACGCCTTTTAGGCTACCTTCATGTTCTGCATATTTTTTACGCACACCACGAAAATAATCAGCAATATCTTCTAATTTTTCTAAATCTAAACCGGTCGCACGCTCTTGTCCTGCCATACTTGCAACAATCGTTTCGGTAGGACTATGACCATAAGTCATACTTAACGATGAAATCGCAGTATCAACATTATCAACACCGGCCTCAATCGCTTTAATTAAGGTTCCAACACTTAAGCCTGTTGTTGCATGGCAATGTAAATGCACAGGAATATCGACTGACGCTTTCAGTGCTGTCACCATATCAAAGGCATCATAAGGCGTTAATAAACCCGCCATGTCTTTAATACAGATAGAGTGCGCACCCATATCTTCAATTTGCTTAGCCTGCACTAACCACTTATCTAAGGTATGTACTGGGCTTTTCGTATAAGAAATAGTGCCTTGCGCATGTGCATCGGTATTTAATACTGCTTTAACCGCATGCTCGATATTACGCATATCATTCATCGCATCAAAAATACGGAAAACATCGATACCATTGACTGCACAACGCTCGACAAATTTATCAACCACATCATCTGCATAGTGACGGTAGCCTAAAATATTTTGTCCACGGAATAACATCTGCTGTGGCGTATTTGGCATTGCTGCTTTTAATAAACGCAAACGTTCCCAAGGATCTTCTCCTAGGTACCGAATACAAGAATCGAAGGTCGCTCCCCCCCAAGATTCGATAGACCAATAACCAATTTGATCTAATTGCTCACAAATCGGCAACATATCTTCAATGCGCAAACGCGTTGCTAAGATAGATTGATGTGCATCTCGAAGGACGACTTCCGTAATTCCTACGGGCTTATTTATTGCTGTCATGTAACTATCCTATGACGTCTTTTAACGTGTACTTTAACGGTTAAATACTAAACAATTTTTAAAAAATTATTTAGCTCTATGTTGGTGAACAGCCGCAGTAATAGCTGCTGTCACAGTAGGTGTTACACCATTGGGAACAGGTGCTGGTGTAGGTCTTGCCGCTGTAGCAGGCAATTCTTCTGGAAAAAAATTAGTCACCAAATAAGCCACTAATTTTACCGCACCAATTAACATCACAAGAAAAAGGAAGACTATCCCCATGCCAATAAGCATAAGTTCAACTCCCTGCATCATGAATTCTTTCATAATTACAAACCAAAGTTTATTAATATTAACGTCATTATCTCTAAAAAAGTACGATTAAACAACCTAACTGTCTGGATTCAACACTAAAATCAATATGGACTTTCACCTAAGTATTGTGATAACAAAATCCTTTATTTATTTTTATAGCGATAAACTATATACTCCAATAGATAGATATTTCAGAAACATCAAAGATAGAATTTTCACCAGCGAGAATTCTTCCTCTTTACAGGGACGTAGCTTGTGTCATTGCACACTTTCAGCGTAATAGAACTTTCGATTAAACGGTATAACATGATATCAACCATCGCCACAGCTGCCATTTTTATGGTTGCTCTAGGTGCTATTCTGGCAATTATTCTAGCTATTGCTAACAAAAAGCTATTTGTCTATGAAGACCCTAGAATTGCAGAAGTTGACGATATGCTTCCACAAGCACAATGTGGCGCATGCGGAACACCTGGCTGCCGCCCTTTCGCCGAAGCCTTAGTTGACGGCACAAAATCACCTTCCGAATGCACCGTCAATACAGATGAAGGTAATGCTGACATCGCTTTATATTTAGGCGTAGGCATGGGCGATCATGAAAAAGTTGTTGCTCGTTTAGCCTGCGCTGGCGGTACACATGTTGCCTATACGCGTGCAAAATACGAAGGGTTAAAATCTTGCCAAGCCGCCTCTGCCGTTTCTGGCGGAGGCAAAGGCTGCAGTTGGGGTTGCTTAGGTTTAGCCGATTGCGCTGATGTTTGTGACTTTGATGCCATTTATATGAATGAACATGGTTTACCCATTGTTATCGAAGATAAATGCACTGCTTGTAATGATTGTATTGTAGTCTGCCCTAAAGATTTATTTTCACTCATGCCGGTTAGCGAAAAGCTCTATGTAGCCTGCAAAAGCCTCGATGAAGGCGATACCGCGGAGCAAGAATGCGAGGTCGCTTGTACTGCCTGTGAAAAATGCGTTGTTGATGCGCCTTCTGGCTTAATTGAAATTAAAAATAATTTAGCCGTCATTGATTACGCCAAATACTCTGATTTTGAAGTGGATCGCACCCCAATTGATCGCTGCCCAACTGGCGCTATCGTCTGGTTAGACAGCAAACTAGGCTCTACTTACGCAAGTAAAGGTAAAGAAGGTAGCAAGCCACATCGCGAGAACTCATTACCTATTGGTTAGCGCAAACCATTTAGAATTAAAATAAGTAATTACTGAACACCGTATTAAAAAGGAACCCCTATGGCTTTTTTTGGCAAAAAAAAACAAGATAAAGACGTAAAATACCCTGGTATTCGTCAAGCAATGGATGGCAATTCTGCAGTTGTAATGTGTGAGCGAGAAGCAAGTGATGCTGCTGGCGCATTCCCTATCACTCCCTCGACAGACATGGGTGAATACTGGGCAGAAGAAAAAAGCAAAGGTCACATTAATGTCTCTGGTCGCCCACTCATTTTTGTAGAACCTGAAGGTGAGCATGCAGCAGCAGCTATTACTGCCGGCATGTCTATGACGGGCTTACGTTCAACTAACTTTAGCTCATCACAAGGCATCGCCTATATGCATGAGTCTTTGTATACAGCTGTGGGTAAACGCCTGCCTTATGTTTTAAATATTGCCTGTCGTGCTATTACCAAAGCCACACTTAACGTACATTGCGGCCATGATGATTACCACTGTATGGACGATACCGGTTTTATACAACTATTTGCTAAAGACAATCAGTCTGTTGCAGATTTAAATATCATCGCTAGAAAAATTGCTGAATTGAGCTTGAATCCAGCGGCTGTTGGCCAAGATGGTTTTTTAACTTCACATTTAATTGAACCTCTACAACTACCAGAACGCGAATTAATCGAAGAATTTTTAGGCTCGCCAGAAGATATTATTAACTGCCCTACCGCCTCGCAAAAAATTCTTTATGGTGATCTGCGCCGCCGCGTACCTGAGCTTTGGAATGTCGACGAACCGATGATGTCGGGTGCAGTACAAAACCAAGACTCCTATATGCAGTCTGTTGCCGCACAACGCCCCTATTTCTTTGACCACGTGAAACCACATGCCGATGAATGCATGGATGAATGGTTTGAACTCACTGGCCGTCGTTACAACCGTATCGGTCAATATCGCTGTGATGATGCGGAATATCTAATTATTGCACAAGGCAGTGTTACCCAAACAGCGGAAGCAACGGCTGACTACTTGCGTGAAACACGTAATATTAAGGTTGGCGTCGTCAACATGGTTTTCTTCCGCCCTTTTCCTGGTGACCTTATTTCTGCTGTGGCAAAAGGCCGCAAAGGGATCACCGTAATGGAGCGCACCGATCAGCCTTTATCAGAAGATTTACCGCTGATCTCAGAGATTCGCAATGCACTAGCAAAAGCTTTTGAAAATGGTCATTCTAAAGAAATTCCTTTTCCTGAGTACGCGACTTACAACAAAACCACCGATACTTCGCCACTGTATTCTGCTTGCTTTGGCTTAGGTAGTCGCGACTTACAACCTGAAGGCATTATTGCTGCAGTAGAAAATATGCTACCTAAAGGCAAGCATCAAAAATTCTATTATCTCGGTATCGATTTTATTCGTGCACAAGCTTTCAGCCCAAAACAAGAATTACAGCAACAAACGATTTTAGATACTTACCCAGCGATAGCGGATTTAGCCTTAAAAGGCACCGAGAACCCAAATCTAATGCCTAAGGGCGCACTTACCGTGCGTATGCATTCTGTCGGTGGATGGGGTGCAATCACCACAGGTAAGAATTTGGCAATGACCTTATTTGACCTGCTTGATTACAATATTAAAGCCAATCCAAAATATGGCTCAGAGAAAAAAGGCCAACCCACAACCTATTATTTATCCGCCGCGCCAGAGCCTATTCGTATCGCCTGTGAATATGCTCATATCGATGTGGTTATCGCGCCCGATCCGAATGTATTTACCCACTCTAATCCATTAGCTGGGCTAAATAAAAATGGCGTATTTATCATTCAAAGTGATGCGGCAACGCCAGAAGAAGTCTGGCGCAGCTTCCCTAAAGCATCGCAACAATATATTGTTGATAAAAACATTAAAGTCGCTTATTTAGATGGCTTTAAAATAGCGCGTGAAGAAACAAATCATCCTGACTTACAATTCCGCATGCAAGGAATCACATTCCAAGGTGCGTTTTTTGAATCGACTAGCCTTGCTGAAAATGCAGGTAAAAGTAAAGAAGACATACTTGAAGCGATTCACGACACCATCAAAACAAAATTTGGTAACAAAGGAGAGCAAGTTG
>Ga0209494_1000790_pt1 | contig 14127 bp, 10 predicted proteins | sample EN1Hudseemescosm_FD_184628 | JGI IMG/M metagenome (GOLD analysis project Ga0209494, IMG submission 184628) | Methane-oxidizing microbial communities from mesocosms in the Hudson Canyon - EN1B Hudson Canyon (SPAdes) (version 2) | ecosystem: Environmental > Aquatic > Marine > Cold seeps | place... | reverse complement strand
CCTTACCATATCTCTGGAACTATCGCGGAACGTGAACAATTACTTGTGACCTCCGAGACTACATTTAAAGATCGCTATCAGGTCGATGTGCGCAGTCATACAGAAGCCATTAGCATAGATCGTAAAGCCAAAGTGGTACGTTTACGGGATCTTGCCAGCGGCAATGAATTCGACGAAACCTATGACAAATTACTACTCTCCCCTGGCGCTACACCTATCCATCCAAAACTACCAGGTATTGATTCATCAAGAGTATTTAGCCTACATAATATTCCCGATCTTGACCGTATTATGGCGCACCTCGATCAGCATTCAACACGCCGAGCTGTTGTTATTGGTGGTGGATTTATCGGTATAGAAGTTGCAGAGAATTTGCATGATAGAGGTATTTCTACCACTTTAGTGGAGGGCATGGATCAGATTCTTGCGCCCATCGATTATGAAATGGCCGCAATTGTCCATTCTCATATGCATGATAAGAATATTGAGCTTTATCTGTCAGACAAAGTAGAGCGTTTTGAAGATAAAGATGGCTATACGCTAGTTTATCTTGCCAGTGGTCGTCGCTTGCAAGCAGATATTATCATTATGGCTATTGGTGTACGTCCAGAAGCTACTCTGGCTAAAGCTGCTGAACTAGAGCTTGGCTCTACCGGCGGGATTAAAGTCAACGCTCATTTGCAAACTTCAGACCCTGATATTTATGCCGTGGGGGATGCTATTGAGATAACTCAAACCATTAGCGGAAAACCCGCGCTTATTCCTTTGGCTGGTCCTGCTAACCGACAGGGAAGAATGGCAGCGGATAATATGATTTTCGCTAACAAGAAGCAGTATAAAGGAACCTTAGGCACAGCTATCCTAAAAGCATTTGACCTCACTGCGGCATCTACTGGGCTAAATGAAAAACAGCTCTATGCTGCAGATATTCCTTTTCTCAGTTGCATTACTCATAGTGGGTCTCATGCCAGCTACTATCCCGGTGCGAAGCAGGTCAGCATAAAATTATTGTTTACTAAAGAAGGTAAGATCCTGGGCGCGCAAGCTGTTGGTGCTGATGGGGTTGATAAACGCGTGGATGTTATTGCCACAGCAATACATGGTGGGCTGACAGTCGATGATTTAACTGACTTAGAACTGGCTTACGCACCACCTTATAGCTCAGCCAAAGACCCAGTTAATATGGTGGGTTATGTTGCTGGTAATATTCTCGATAACTCTGTTGAAGTGATAAATTGGAGAGAGTTGCGTGAGCTTCTTGAAAGCAAAGATTCTGATTTACAGTTGCTCGATGTACGTACTGCTGAAGAATTTGAATTTGGGAGTATCGCTACGGCACGAAACCTGGATATAAACCATTTGCGCGATCATCTTAAGGAGCTCGATCCAAAACGTCCTATCGTAGTGTTCTGCCAAGTTGGAATACGTGGTTATCTCGCGCATAGAATTCTTAAACAAGGTGGGTTCACGCAAATTCGAAACCTTTCTGGAGGATATAAAACCTATTCTTGGGCTGTGGATAAACAAGCTAACCCAGATATTTTTCATTACGACGATCTCAAACTACGTGATCCTGAAGAAGTCGAAGCCGAACGTAGTGGTAGTTGTTTAGTGGTGGGTTCGGATAGCAATAGTCAACTACATACATTGAATGCTATCGGGCTGCAATGCCCTGGGCCGATCATGAAAACCTATAAAGCAATGGAGGCGCTTGATGTGGGGGAATTACTGGAAGTTACAGCCTCTGATCCTGCTTTTGGTCGTGATATCCGTGCATGGGCTAAGAAAACAGGTAATGATTTACTCTCGGTAAAGGCCGAAAAAGGTTTAGTCATTGTTCTGCTGCGTAAAGTAGCGCTAGCATCAGTAGTTAGTGCGACAGCAACGACTAAAGACAAGCTTACTTTAGTTGTATTTTCAGATGACTTAGATAAGGTAATGGCCAGTATGATTATTGCTAATGGTGCTCTTGCGATGGGTAAGCCGGTTAGCCTGTTTTTTACTTTTTGGGGATTGGATGTGGTCCGTAGAGAGGATGCACCATCGCTCAATAAACCGTTGATGGATCGTATGTTTAGCACCATGCTACCTTCAGATGTGGAGCACCTGAATACCATTTCAAAAATGGATATGCATGGCATGGGTGCCAAAATGATTCGTAAGGTCATGCATGATAAAGGCGTGGAAACACCAAGCAACTTGTTAAAAAGTTTAGTTGAAGGCGGTGCTAACCTGATTGCTTGTCAGATGTCGATGGATGTAATGGGTATTCAAAAAGAAGAGCTTATTGATGGGGTTGAAATTGGTGGTGTTGCTGCATTTCTTGGTGAAGCAGGCGAGTCTGGAACTACTTTATTTATCTAAACGCTTTAATTTATAACGCATAAAGATAAACCAAAGGTGAGCTAATGTTTTGCCCACCTTTGGGACTCTATTGAAATTTACATTGAGTTTTTATCTAAGTAAAAGCAACGGTTTTTTAGTCTTCAACAACATCTTATGCGTAAAACTGCCTAATAAAATATCGTGTAAACGGGTATGGCTAAACGCGCCCATAATGGTCATATCAATATTATGAGTGCTTTGATAAGTGCATAATTCTTCTTCTGCTTTACCTTGTAAGCTGGCAGTGATAATTTCAATATCACCAGCGGCGCGTAGTTTACTGGCGGCTTGTTCTAGTAATGTTCCTGAACTGTCTTTTTTACTGACACAAACCAAATGACACACTAAACCTTTATATAAAGGACTAGTAGCAACCATATCCACGGCTTTATCGGCGGCTTCACTACCATCATAAGCAATCATGATTTGCTCTGGTGTTTTAAAGGCTTCATAAGCGACTAGAATGGGACGATGTAAAGAGCGAATTAAGGCATCAATTTTTGCACCGATTTCATTTTCTTGGTCTTCATGTTGTTTACCGCGTGCGCCAATCACTAAAACACGAATATCTTGTTCTATGTCGCTTAATGATTCTAGTAAATTACCATGTTGTAAGCGGGTCAAAGGGTCAGTAATACCAGCTTGGATAGCACGCTCTTTAGCTTCAGCTAATACAACCTTACCTTGTTGCAAACGAATTTTGCTTTGCTCTTGTTCTTGATCTGCCATATCTTCAAGCAAGTGTTCACGGCTATCCATACCGATATTGCCTGACAGATCAGTATTTGCAGCTTTTTCGTGATGGTGATCAATTGTATGCAGTAACTTTAAAGGTACGTCCACGCGTTGTGCGATCCATGAGGCGTAATCACAAACGGCGTTAGTTAAAGCTGAACCATCGATACATGCTAGCACTATCTTTTTATTAGTATTCATTAGTGTCCTCCCATTACTTTTTCAATTTCTTCAGGTTTATCGTGTACGCCAAAACGGTCAATAATCGTGGTACTGGCTGCATTTAAACCAATAACTTCTACTTCTGCACCTTCACGGCGGAATTTAATCACCACTTTATCTAAAGCACCAACCGAAGATATATCCCAAAAATGAGCACGTTGTAGATCGATAACCACTTTGCTAACTGCTTCTTTAAAATCAAAGCTATTGGTAAATTTATCGGCAGAATTAAAGAACACTTGGCCAACGACTTCATAGCTACGCGTATCGCTAGGCTCATCCAAGCTAGACTCGACATACATAAAATGACTGATTTTGTTGGCGAAGAATAGAGAGCCTAACAATACACCGGCCAATACGCCTAAAGCGAGGTTATGCGTCCAGACAACAACCGTCACTGTGGATAACATAATGATATTAGTGGATAGTGGGTGATGCTTTAGGTCAATAATTGAACCCCAGCTAAACGTTCCAATAGACACCATGATCATCACAGCAACTAAAGCGGCCATCGGAATTTGTTTAATCCACTCGTCCAAAAAAACCACCATAATTAGTAAAAACACACCGGCAACCATTGTGGATAAACGTCCACGGCCACCTGATTTAACATTAATGACTGATTGACCAATCATTGCACAACCAGCCATACCACCTAATAAACCCGCACCGATATTGGCAATTCCTTGGCCCTTGCATTCGCGATTTTTATCACTGCTGGTATCGGTTAAATCATCAACAATCGTGGCTGTCATAAGTGATTCTAATAAACCCACAACGGCTAAAGGTAAAGAATACGGTAAAATAATTTTCAGCGTTTCTAGGTTTAGAGGGACTTCAGGCCATAGAAAAATAGGTAAAGTATCGGGTAATTCGCCCATATCACCGACCGTACGAATATCTAATTGTAAGTAGACAGCCAAACCAGATAATACGGTAATGCACACTAAAGGCGAAGGAATGGATTTACCGATAAAAGGTACGTAGGGAAATAAATAAATAATCCCCAAGCCGCCTGCTGTCATGGCATAAACATGCCATGAGACATTAGTTAGTTCGGGTAATTGCGCCATAAAAATTAGAATAGCCAAGGCATTTACAAAACCGGTAACGACTGAGCGGGAAATAAAACTCATCAAACTACCGAGCTTTAAATAACCGGCAATAATCTGAAAAACACCGGTTAATAAAGTGGCAGCTAACAAATATTGTAGGCCGTGATCTTTAACTAAGGTCACCATTAATAAAGCCATTGCACCGGTCGCAGCACTAATCATACCCGGACGACCACCAATCAGCGCAGTAATAACGGCAATACAAAATGAAGCATATAAGCCCACTTTCGGATCAACCCCAGCAATAATTGAGAAGGCAATCGCCTCTGGGATCAGGGCCAAAGCCACGACAGTTCCTGCCAGTAGATCACCTCGGACATTGCCGAGCCAATCTTGTTTTTTCGAGAGTAAGAGCATAAATTTCCTGTTTATAAAAAGAGAATGACGTGAATTTTAGAGACGCCAAAGGGTTAAGGTAAAAAAGAAGGTAATCGTATGGAGTGGCGTTATACCAATCCCAATAAATAATCACTGTAATAGCCGTCATTCCCGAAATCTTTAATTGGGAATCCATGCATACACTATAGGTTCCTGCTAAAGTTTGTGCCCACGCTTTACTGGGTAGCATACAGGAATGACGGTTTCTCTATTATCAAGATTTATTGACTACTGGCGGGCTGAAGCCACGCCCTACAGAAAGAGGTTTTATTTAATTTTTTTGGAGATAATGATTTTGTACTCAAATTTACAGTGTAAGCAAAAATAATACCCCGAAAACACCAACCGAATAAGCTGCGCCTATTTTAATTTTGCGCTCCAATGACAAGGCTTTCCAGTTACATTCTTCTTGATGTTTGCGTTTTAACCAAGAGGATTTAATATTGCTTTGTAGACGAATAAGTAAGCTAGGCAACTTTAAAAAAAATTGAATTAATAGATAGATAAAAATCACTATTGTTATATTAGCGATAATAACTTCACTTTCATGATGGTGAGCATTGAAAATATGCTCAAGTAGCACTTCAAATGAATATTCAAAAAATTCAATCACTAAATGCAATACTTCAATCATTAGATCAATCAGTCCAGCTAATAGATCTAAAATCGAATCAAACATTAAAATAATGACAAATAGGATCGCGAATTTCTTACTGATCCGTATCAGCATTTCTGTATCAGTTTCGCATTGCTTATTGTTAGCTATGACTGATTGATCATTATCAGTTAACTTGCTATCCGATTCATTGTTTAAATTGATTGTCATGGTCAATTATTCAAAGTAAATAATAGGTGTAAATCGTGTAACTTCTCATTATTAAGGGTACAAACAGTTTTTTCAGTTTGTCATTCCTGCATGCTGTTAGCAGGAATCTATTGTTGAGTATAGATTCCCGATAAAAGGACTTCGGGGATGACTTGGCCTTATAGAGTTTTACTCATGAATAATGGGAACTTACTAAATTATAAGTTACGAGCTTGCTATTCCACAGTATCTAATGATTTTTCGGAAAAATTATTTTTTATATTTTCCAGGCTATTAATTAAAAAGCTTTTATCTTCTGTGCTTAAAATAGCCAATATTTCATCTTCAATCGCATCTGTAATTTGCCATAAAGCAGCCATAATAGGTAAGGCTTTAGGCATTAATTCTAGGCGATAAGCACGCCTGTCATCACTATCCTTATTGCGTCTAACTAACCCTGCTGTTTCTAGTAAATCAATTTGTCTTGCTAAGGTAATGGGTTTTACTTCTAAAATTTCAGCCAAATCAACTTGCCGACAATTTTTATTTTCTGAAAGGTGTACTAATGCGCGCCATTGAGCATGAGTAATGCCAAGGCTTTCTGCGTTTTTATTAAAGCGCTGACGGATGATATGACTGATTTCGTAACTAAGAAAGCCGAACTTTGAATACATAAGAAAATAAAGTACAAATGATATAGTAAGTAGAGGGTATTATATTATTTGGTTATTATAAATAAAGTATTCAATGTGAAACTGACTGTTTATTAAGAAGAAACAATAATCAGGCAGCTTTATATTTTTAGAGTTAAGTACAAACGAAAAATAGTTTAAGTGCTGAATATTTTTTATGCGTAACTCTGTTGATAGCTGTTATATGAGAGGATTAGGTAGTGTTTTCTTGTTTTTAACAAGCTACAGATGTTATTTTTCTCTCGTTATTTGGGTTACTTCCCCCTTATTAGCCAGCAAAATAATATCGGCTAAGTTGTGAAAAATACCATGTTCAACAATACCGGGCGTAGCATTAAGTAAGTCATTAAGTGCTGTTGTTGATAATTCAGAATCAAAAACTAAATCAAGCACTAAGTTACCGCAGGAAGTGACAGCAAAACCAGAATCTGTCTCGCGCAATCTGGCCTGTGCACCTGCGTTACGCATTTTTTGTTGCACTAATTGCCAAGCAAAAGGCAGTACTTCAGCGGGGATTGGAAAGTTATCCCCAATACGGCTTACTTGCTTAGAGGGATCAAGTAATACGATAAATTGTTCAGCGGCTTCAACCAATAATTTTTCTTTAACTAAATCAGAGCCACGGCCTTTGAGTAAAGTCATATCTGGCGCTACTTCATCTGCGCCATCGACATAAATATCTAACTTTTCAATATGTTCAATAGCAATAATAGGCAGGCCTAATTGTTGTGCTTTTAATTGACTAACCAGTGAACTAGCCACGATTTTTATTTGTAGATTTTCTTGTTGATAACATTGCGCTAGGGCTTCGATAAAGCAATTTGCGGTAGAACCTGTCCCCAAGCCAATAGTCATACCATTCTGTATATAATTCAGCGCATATTCAGAAACTGCTTGTTTGTCATTCATGTTTTTTCCTATTATTGATTGAGGTAGTTTTTCTCAGTAATTTAAAAAATTACGATTTTATTCAGTTATAACTGATGATGCCTGTTAGGAAAAGCTTGCTTTTATTTTACACTTAGCCATATATTAATCGATAGTTGTTTACATTATTTTTATAAAATAGGGATTGTAGATCAATATATGATATTGATTTTACAAAGCTTCTTAAGCCTCTCGAGTATTTAGATTATGAATAATTCTTTTCCTCAGATAGACATTGTGCCTGACCTTAACCGCCATGAGCTAGCCCCTAAGCCTTGGTATAAATCACGTAGATTATTGATTTTCAGCTTTAGTTTCTTATTGAGTGCTTGTGTTAGTCTTGCTTATGTTTATAGTCGTCCTGCACTTTATCGAAGTTATGCCACTTTATTAACTGTGGCTCAAACTGCTATCGACCAAAAAAGTACTGAAGCTGATATTCAGCACGTTGCTATTCAAAGACAAATTCTTACTGGCCAAGAACTACTAGAAAAAACCTTAGAACGCTTAAACAGGCATCTAATCAACACAGATACTCAGCTGAGTGCAACAGACTTAACGCCTTCAGAACTACGGCGATTATTAACTGTAGAAGCGGTACCTGAAACTAATTTAGTTGAGTTGGCTGCTATTGGTTTTCAAGCGGAAATATTAGTCCCTCTTATTAATACTTGGATTGACGTTTACTTAGAAAGCCGTGCTGATGAAATCAGACAAACAACAGGCTTAACTATAGAAAAACTTCAAGAAGAGCTTTCGGGGTTGAACAATCAAATTTTAATGAAAAGGAGTGAGTTGGAGCGTTTTAGGGAAAGTAATGGTATTACTTCATTAGGTCGTGAAAATCTTTTTGAAAACCAATCTCTTGCACGCTTTAAAGGCTTAAATAAATCTCTTAGTGAGGCCAGCGAAAACGCGGTTAAAACCAAAGCTAGACTTAATGCTGTGAATAAAGCGATAGCTCAAGGAAAAATGCTTGTACCTGATGAAGATAAACGCGGAATGCGCGTTCTGGAATTACGATTACAAGATTTACGTGAACAGTTAGCCGCGTTTGATAAGAAGTATACGCGCGAATATTTAGCTTTGAATCCGACATTGAATACACTGCCAAAGCAAATTAAAGAACTTGAAAAAGAAATTAAGATAAAACGCAATTATGGGAAAAGTATTGTTTTAAGTGATGCTGAGCAAAATTATGAAGCAGCGCGGGAATCGTTATATGAAATAAAAAAACAACTAGAAAAGCATAAACGGACAGCGACTGAATTTAGTTCAAGGTTTGCTGAGCATGAAGCTTTGCTCAGTGATGTAGAGGGACTTGAATTGCTGCAGCGTACAACTCAAGAAAGGTTAGCGCAAATTGAAGCAAAGCAGGCGGAAAAATTTCCTCAAGTTAAAGTGATTGAACGCGCGTTTCTCCCTCGTGAACCTTTTAGTCCTAATTACACGAGAGATGCGCTTATTGCTATTGTTAGTTCGATTATTTTTGGGCTTTTTTGCGTGTGGATTTTTGAATTTTTGACTCGAAAAGAAGGGCAGGATGCTTCGATTACAATCTCTGGTATCAATATGTACAATGATGCTACTCCAGATTTACTCAAAAGTTATCAACAAGGTAATGAACAGTTAACTCAAAATTCAGCTCAATCTTTGCAGCATGAACAAAACAAAATACTTGAAAGCGATAGTTATAGAGAGCTAAGTGATGAAGATTTAAGTATTTTGTTGGAAGCATCCGATATTAAAGCAAAACAATTGATTGCTTTACTGTTAAGTGGGTTGACGCTAGATGAAATTAGTAAATTAAGAAGAGAGCATATTGATTTTGAACAAGAGACTATTACTGTAACGGGAGATAGCCAACGCATAATCCCAAGCAATCAGGCTTTAAGGGCATTGTTTGAACATATAGATCCTTGTCCTACTTGGGATAAAAACCAAGAAGTATCTATAGCTACGCTTGAGGCTATTCTTGTTTATGCTGCAGTTGATTCTGGTTTAACTGAACTACAAGAAATTACCGCGACATGTATATCGAATGCCTATATTCTCTATCTTGTAAAACAGGGTATTCGTTTATCGGAATTGGAACAAATTACGGGATATATTGATCCGACTGATCTATCTAAATACAGTCGTTACTCACCTGAAAAAAGAGGGTTACCCATTTCTGATATTAATCGATTACATCCGGCATTAGAGGTATATACAGACTAGCTTTTATAAAAAATTTACTTGAGTACAGGTACCGTTAAGATTTGTTATGGAATGTGAGGTAAATAATACCAAAGTCGTCATCCCCGAAATCTTTAATCGGGAATCCATTGTCACACATGGATTCCTGCTAAGAGCCTGCAGGATGAACTGTGCTTAATGTCAACGAAATTATCATTAAGCATACTCTTTTGAAAAAGGTTCTCCACTTTTTATAACCCCAAAAACTTGGCGAATAAGTTTGTGAGCAATGGCTACTTTTATTACTTTCTCAGGCTTTCCTTTTCCTGATAAACGCTCATATAGTGCTATGCATTGCTGATTTTTTCTTTTGGCTGTCCAGCTACACATGTACAACATTGATCGCATCCTGCTATTCCCTACCTTGCTAATATGAGCTCGTCCTTTAACGCTAGTTCCCGATTCAAATGTTCTTGGGCTCATCCCAATATAGCTAATAAATTGCTTTACTTGATCGTGGGAAAATTTATTAAACCCATCAGTTAAACAAATCATCAGGGTCGCGGTTTTGGGTCCAACCCCTGGTACACTCGTTACCAAATCAAACGTCTCTGAATGATGCTCTTTAACAAGCTTAAGCATGCCTTTATCAAGCTGTTTTATGGCTTTATCAACAGCGGTAACCATGTCGTTCAATACTTGAGTGACCTCATCATTTAAATGAGTCAGAGCGTTCAAAGCCTCTTCACTATTACTTAAAGCAGTCCGTTGCTTTATCAATTGATGTCGAACTGTATCATATTGTTTTAAATGACCTATTTCCGTTTCATCCGGGTGCCAACAATGGAGTTTGTTCGATGATAAAATAAGCCGTCCATACTCACAAATAAGCTTAGCATCAGAGCCTTATCTGTTTTAGTTCTTTGTAAACTCATTTGCGAAAACCGCTTTATTTTTAATGGATTCTCGGCAATAACCTTTATACCTGCCTGATGAAGATAGTGGGCTAACTTTAAATGATAATTGCCCGTGGCTTCCATGATGCAAATTGCATCTTTACTAATTAAACGAAGTAAGACTTTGTAGTCTTCTTCTGTCTGCTGTAATTTAACATGACAGCCTTTACCTTCTTGCTCAAAATAAATATCAAATGTCTCTTTGGAAATATCAATGCCGACAAATTTTTTCATCTTAAATTTCCTAATTTAATATTGAGATCTTAGCTCGCAATCCTAAATGCAGGTTCATGATGACCTTTCGAACTGTTCAGCTTAACTCTCTTAAATAAAGGCAGGTACTTACATTCCCGACGGTGTTAAACACGCATGACGATCAATAGTGTGTCCTGCCTTTGTGCTAGAATTATTAATTGTAACCTAGCGACTATAAGCATAGGATGACGATTTCTCAGCTCAAGTATAAATATATTGGGATTGGTATAATATGCGAATCTTGAATTTTGTGGGAGAGGCTTTAGCAACGCGATTAAAGTCGCTCCCACATTGTTTTGTATAATCCCATGTTATTTATCGCGGTTCCCATGTAGCTTGCGAAATAGGGGAGGGGGGGTGGAGTTCTAGCTGTTGGCTTAAGAATAAGCTCCTCGCGAATCTCGTGAACTTCATGGAACCTACAAGTTTTGATAACGATTCATATCAAATATCCCAGCCTCTAAGCCGCGCATTTTTTTATGCTCGGCATTAAACCAATCTAGTGTTTCCCAAATTTTAGGGTTATTACGGCGTATACCAAATTGTGCATAAAATTCAGTTTTAGCTTCTTCGGTTTGTGCATTTTTCAAGGCGTTTATGAAAGTGTCTAATTCTTGTTCAGCAACACTAAAAAAGAAATTTGGATAACTGCCGACAAAGCCAGGCACGACCGTCAAAGTGTCTTTTTCAGGTACAGAACGGTAATTTTCAGCAGTGATATAAGCTACATTACTGAGATATTTATTGCGAATTAAGCTATAAATTCGGTCATTTGAGTTGTCCATTTTCACCCTTAAAAAAGCTAATTCTGGGAGTACACTTATTTGTGTGCCATTTAACTGCCCTAAGTGATACATGACCTTATCAACAGTATTAACACAAGCTTCTTGCTGACATTTTTTTGACCAGCGTGAAGGAGCTAAGGCTTTGCCTAAATACGTTTTAACTTGCTTAAAGAAATCAGCTTTAGAATCAGCTTCGGTGAATTGAACCGAGGTTTTAAACTCTAGGTTTAATAAGGTATTGTCCATACGACCATTCAATAATCCACGATACCAACTTTCATAGATCAATTGGCGTTTATTGCGGGGTAAAAAACGTAATAAATTATATTCACCATCACGACGTAAAAAGTCCATATAGGTACGTGAAGCTATTTGATGCCCTGCTGATCCATAAATATTAAAACCAGCGACTAATAAATAGTGGATGCGTTCAAGCAAAGGGTAGTCTAAAACCAGTGCGGTTTTAGGGACATCACCGATTAACCCTTTTTCAACCGTTGCACTATCAAAGTGACGAAAGATGGTGAGCGCTGCATTTTGATTCCAGCCATCGCCATTCCAAATATTATCTAATGTAAAGCCATCGTCTTTTTGAAAGGTTTCTTGGAGAAATTGAGATTTTTTGTTCAGGTAATCTTTGGCATAGGCATCATAATCTGTCCAGCCCAGTAAGCTTATTTGGTCTCCGTCTTTTCCAGGTAAATATAAAATTTGATTGTTTTCGCTATAGTATTTATTAGCGATCTCTTGATAATCATGTATGGGGTTAAAAAATAATACCCAAAATTGATCTTGAATAACATTTAAAGCAAGCTGTCCACGGCATACTGGGCCTTTAATAAAGCCAGAAACAAAGTATTTCGCATCATCCAATAGAAATTGATATTTAATCGGATTAGGAATAGCGGCAAAGGTTTTCAGTGGATTTGCCCCAGCTTCAGAACTGTAAACGGGTAGTTGCGTTACTTTAAACTTATCGGCAAAAAATAATTGTTCATAGCGTTGACGTCGCTGTGGACTTAACTCATAAACGAAATGGGTTTTATCCACAATGGTATGCAGTACAGGTCTCAGGCGATAATAAAAGTGGGCTACTTGAGGGTCATCATACGGCCTGATCGTTTTAATTTCTTCAATTGCTTGCCCTGGTGGTGTTTTGGAGCGAATTAGTCGATAAAACTCATTATCAGGGTGATCTTTAAAATGAATATGACCAATAAATAAATGTTCATAAATATAGCGTGAGATTAGCTGTTGCTTTAATGAGTTAGCATTAAAAAAGCTTTCCCACTGGTTAATCGCTTGTTTTGCAGCGGTGGATAACTCAAGTTGTTGATCGTTTTTCGCGCCTTGCTCTAACCAAGTTAACACGGTATTTTCTTGGTTTAAATTTAGACCGGGTAATGCGTAGGGCATACCCCATTGCGGATGTTTATTAGTAAATTCGGCATATTCATCCATGCTAGGACACTCAAATTTATCATCCAGACTAAAGCGGTACTGATCTTCTTCGAGTTTGCCTTGTGCTGTTAATGGAAAGCGACGCTTTTGCAGTAGCATTTGTGCCAGTACTGAATTATCAATACTGGCTACAGCGGACTCTTGGCGTTCATTAAGTACGGGGAAAAAGTGTTTATCGCGCCATTCCTGAGTATTTGTTGCATCGATAAATAATCGAGTTGGAGAGGCTGCAGTCAAACGGCTTCCATTATAGACAGGCTGTTTGCTAGCACCACGATCCAGCCCTGTAAAAGAGCTGAGTTTTAATTGACAAGGCGCATCATAACAAGCGTGACAAGCAATGCAGCGTGCATCGAGTATCGGTTTAACTTGTTTGCTATAAGAGATTTTTCCTTTCGTAAGCTGCTTAATTGATCTATTTTTAGGCTGTTCTGAACCATAGAGTTGCTGGTAATTTTTTACTTGATAAGCCGTCGTACAGCCAGCGATAAAAATAATAAAACTACACCAAATTATCATCTTGTTCATTATGTTCAACCTATATTATTTATATCAAGTGCCTTAGTACCAGCTTATTCTCTCATGTTGCGACTCACAGAGCGGTTACATTTTCGGATTACCAGACTGTCATCTTGAGGGCTGTTAACCGGGAATCTAATGCGTATATAGATTCCCGGTTAAAGATTTCGGGAATGACGGCTATTGCAGTAATTATTTATTGGGATTGGTATTAGACCATTAAACTCACAGATCTGTTAAAAGCTACTTCATTTATTATTGCTAAGTTCTTGAGTGTTTTCTCTATCAAGCCAAGCCATAAATAATTCATAACCCAGTGCGAGAATAATGGAGCCAACGAATAATCCCAAAATACCAAAAAGTATCATGCCACCAATAGCACCGAGCAAGATAACTAAAGTAGGCGTTTCCATGCCACGACCCAGCAATAAGGGTTTTAAAATATTATCACTTAAACTAACAAGTAAGCTCCAAATAGTAAAGATAACGGCGGGGATTGTGGCGGTAACAGAAAATACATAAATGATAACGGGGAGGAGCACTATTAAGGCTGGCATTTGTGCTATAGCTAGCACCAAAATAATAAGTGTCCACAAGCCCCACCCAGGAACATCCATGATATACATACCAATACCACCTAAAGTTGCTTGAATAACTGCGACACCTAATACCCCGAGAGTAACACTGCGAATCGTTGCAGTGGCTAAATTAGTA
>Ga0209494_1000789_pt1 | contig 14129 bp, 14 predicted proteins | sample EN1Hudseemescosm_FD_184628 | JGI IMG/M metagenome (GOLD analysis project Ga0209494, IMG submission 184628) | Methane-oxidizing microbial communities from mesocosms in the Hudson Canyon - EN1B Hudson Canyon (SPAdes) (version 2) | ecosystem: Environmental > Aquatic > Marine > Cold seeps | place... | reverse complement strand
TTGGGCAAAATGGGAGGCTGTCACCAATGGGTCAATTACACCTTCCGTATCCATTTGTATATGGATAGCACGGTCTGCACCTTTTGCCAACGCTTCCCGAATTACTTTTTGGATGCGATCTGGCCCAAGGCTCACGGCGACCACTTCACCTTCTCCCATAGATTCTCGAATTTGTAGCGCCTCTTCTAACGCATAATTATCACTCTCATTCATGATGAATGCAACCGCTCCTTCGTCTACCCAATTCTGATTAGATTGTATGGGAAGTGGAGAATCAGCTCCGGGAACTTGTTTCACTAATACTGCAATTTTCATCGTATAATTTTCCTGTGAATTAAAATAAGGTGATCAAAAGACTGTTTGATCTTAATGAAAATTTATGGTGATTGAAGCGGTAAAATCAATGTATAAACCGACTGGTCGGTTTATTTTAATATTGTTTGGCTATATTTGGATGAAAATTTTCACATGGTTACAAAATTTTCAGGCTAAATTGAAATATGGAAAACATCAGCAGATTTATTCTAAGCAATGGACTCTTTATCATTGGCATATTTTTACTGTTATGGGCCGTAAAACGGATAATAGAGCGTCGGAATTAAGGTTCCAACACTTCCAAAAAAAGATTTGACCCCATTAAAGAATCAGTGTAGCTTTGGGGCAGATATTTCAGTTCCTCTTGCGTGAAATTAATCGGAACTGATAATACATTTAATATGAACGAAACACAAAAAGGAGAGGCTATGAACTCTAAACTCTTTAAAACTTTCTCACTCCTACTGGGAGGGATGATTGTATTTTCAGCATGTGATGACGATCCCGCCCCTGTGCATAACGGCGATGTTGTCGGTACATGGAACCTATCAGGTCTTACGGGCACTTATAATCGAAAAATCGTAACAGGTAGTGGAATTGCAAATTCTGCTGATGCATACAACCTGGTTGCTTCCTGGGATGATGCGGCAGGTTTTGCAGCAGCAACCGGTGGAGACCCTGCAGTCGTCACTGGCGCTACAAATCAAATCATGGCTACATGGGCCGCCGGAATGGACGCGCCGGGTTTCCCATTAACAAGTACTTCGGATGCGGCAGCGCTTGCTGCAGTCGGCGTTGTTATGAAAGGCGTATTTGATGATGCACCGGGCAAGGGTGAACCAGCGACTTATACTATCACAGGTACCTATCCTTCAATCCAATTAAATACTGAAACATGTACCCCTTATCAAACTATTCCTCAAATTAATGACCGGGGTAACTATACCTTAACTTTTGATGCAACAGATGCAGCAGGTAAAATTGAACTTTCTCCTGCAACAGATCTGGAACAGGTACTACCTCCATTTCCTGACGGTACATTTACCGTGAATGGTGATGCAGGGAAACTGACCATTGATTTCTTAGATCGTGACAATTCCAGCTCACGCTATTCAGAAGTGATGGCTGCCTGGAACGAAGCTGACGATCGGGTCATTTCCGGGCTTTCTCAATTGCCTGTAAATACTGCAGGTGGCTTTTTCACTTCACCGGCTGATCCTGGTGCAGGCGCTCTGGCATCTTCTGCTTATATTGCAATTCCCGCATTAGCTCCATGGGGTGGTTACTTGACTTGGTACGCATTTAATATTAGTGCTGAAGCATCTGTAAAAGCTGCGGATGTTAAAAATCCTTTAACTGATTTAGATGGAGATGGAAGTTTAACTGCCGTAGATATGATTATTTACATGCATGCGGATAATCTGGCCGGTGGCGGATCTGTATCAGCATTTGGTATTCCTTATACCTTGCTGGTTGACAGTTCAAATCCCGCAGCACCTGCTGCGGTGAATGATAGTGCAACTGACTTTGCTTTAGCAGGATTAGCTACTGCATCTGGTGGTAAAATGAAATACACTATCCTAAACGGTCTTTGCATGCCCGTTGATGAAACAATTTCATTCGCATCTCAGTGGACAGCTGCTGAATAAAAAACTAACTCTTTGATACCTCGCAAGTGTATCGTTCATACAGGTGGGGGTGGTTTTCGGACTACCCCCATTTTTTTAGGAGGTGAAACACTGTAATATATGAAGAAAATTTTCCTCATTCTTATTTTTGGTTTAACATATAGTGTCTGCCAACAAACCAGCTTAAACGGGAAAATAACGGATAAATCTTCTGGGGATCCCCTCATTGGTGCCAATGTAGTCATCTCCGGTTCTGGAATAAATACGGGAGCAGCGACCAATTTTGAGGGAAATTATACGGTTCAAAATATCCCTGAAGGATCTTATGAAATTAAAATAACATACATTGGATATAGTGATTATAAAGGGAAAATTGAAATTACAGGGGATGAATCCACCCAATCATTTGATGTGCAACTTTCTATCTCAGCAATCCAGCTGCAAGAATATGTGGTCACTGCCAGTCGTGGGAAGCGGGAAAAAATTACAGACGCGCCAGCGGCAATTTCCATTATATCAGAGTTAAAAATTCGTAATGCCAGTAATCCAAACCTGGGTGATTATTTTAAAAATATTAAAGGTGTGGATTTTACAGCCTCAGGGTTGGACAGTTACAACCTTAGTGCCCGGGGATTCAATTCCAGCTTTAGCAGTCGATTACTCACCTTAACTGATGGACGTATGGCTAACGTGCCTTCCCTTCGTCTCATCGCCTACAATGTCATTCCTCTAACTTCTGATGATGTAAAACAAATTGAAGTGGTCCTGGGCCCCTCCTCTGCCCTATATGGACCCAATGCACATGCAGGTGTAGTGAATATTATTTCAAAACGGCCTATTGAATCTCTTGGCACCGTTGTGGGTTTAACGGGAGGATCAAGAAGTTTTAATAAGGCACAAGTCCGCCATGCAGGACAATCCGGTAATCTCGGCTATAAATTGTCTCTCGTTAATTTTTCGGCCCACGATTGGGAATATATTGAACACGATGAAAGAACTGCTCATTATTACCAGTGGCAGAATGATGATTTTGGACATGGCGATGATTTAGATAATTATTTTGATGATGGGAAAGCTTGGTGGAATGGATGGGATATTGAGGTTGATCGTGATGGGGATGGGACGGTTGATACAACTTATCTAGGGACGGATAATATAATTCGCGATCGTAACGATGATGGCATTGATGATATGCCGAACTTTGACATTAAAAATACACGATTTGATATTCGCACCGATTACGATTTTTCTCCAGAGCATTTTGTCAGCCTGAATTATGGGTTTGCCCAAGCAACCAATATCAATATTACAGGAATTGGGCGATATTTGGCTGATGATTGGATTTACCAGTTTTACCAAGCACGCTGGATTTACAAAAATTGGTTTGCTCAAGCCTATATAAATACAAGTAATTCCGGTATCACCCGAAATATGAGAACCGGCGGTATCGTAAAAGATCATTCCAAGTTTTTACATTTTCAGTTTCAGCATAATCTTGATTTTAGTTTTCTCAATACAAAATTGATTTGGGGTGGGGACTATCAACGAACCATGCCTAAAACATTTGGGACAATCTTACCAGATGGATCTGGTGGAAATAACCCAGTTAGTTTTGATGAAGATGGTCAAGATAATGATGGTGATGGAGAAATTGACGAATGGGATGAATTGATTATTACCAATGAATATGGCCTCTATGCCCAATCTCAGTCCAAACTTTCCGATCATTTTCAACTCATCCTATCTGGAAGATTTGACCTTCATAGTGGACAATTAGACGAGGATGGAATTCCTTTTATTTTGGACCCGCTTTCAGGTGAAACAGCAAATTTCTTTCCTCAGTTTTCTCCTAAAGTAGGACTGTTATGGAAACCGAAGGAAAATCAAACATTTCGATTAACCGCTGCACGGGCATTTAATACACCATCATCACAAGGACTATATTTAGATATTTTAGCTGCCCAATATTCAATTTTCCCCGTAAAAGCACGTGGGAATAGAACGGGATATGGTTATACACGAAATTCCGACGGTAAACTCATGATGTATGATGTACGAGATTACTCCTTTTCTCGATTCCGCTGGGCGGATATGCCTGAAGGATCCGTTTTGTATATCCCGGCTGTATTGGGTCGCCCATCTCAATTTGTAAATGGCGATGATTACAAGTATCTGGACCCTGTCAAATCTGAAGAAGTATGGACCTATGAATTTGGTTATGCCGGCTTTATCGGTGAACGCACTCGGGCAACTTTCGACCTTTATTATAGCACCTATAGTGATTTTGTCAGTGATTTAACCTGGGTCACCCCCGTCGTATTAGATACGTCCAGCGGATTTTATAGCGTCGATAACCCGGACCCTGAAATTCTTGGATTCATCCCCACATCAAACCATAGCGGTGTTAAAGATGGGGGTGACGGCATTCATGGTGCCTACTATATTGAATATGGATCCTCTAATTGGGGTCTCATTCCCACCGGATGGTGGTCAAAACCAAGGGAGGCACGCATGGGCACTGAACTTGTGATTTCAGACGGAGATACGTTGGGAGCATGGTGGTCGGATGATAGTGTTGATTTTGATAATCCGGTTAATTTAATGTTAACCAATATCAATTATGGCGCTGTGAGTCTGTGGGGACTCGATGCAAGTCTATATACTTTTATTACACCTCAAATAACGGCGGATGTGAATTTTTCATTCTTAGGGAAAACCAGATTCTGGAATTTCTTGACACGATCCTACGACCCCATCAACGCTCCTAAATTTAAAGTAAATGCTAAAGTTGCCTATAATGCGGATCACGGTTTCCATGGTAATATGGGATTCCGGTATATTCCAGAATTTGATTGGTCAGCCGGTGTACACTATGGTACTATAGATAAATACCTAGTGATTGATTCAATGGTGGGATATCGTTTTGGTAAGCGGTATGACCTCCTATTGAATATCAATAATTTAAATGGAGATGTGCATCGGGAAATCATTGGTGGACCTAAATTGGGTCGGCATATAACCCTTAAACTCAACGCACGCTTTTAATCAACCACCCAAACTTCGTTTTAATAAAAAATCCCCAGCATGAGTTGCCGGGGATTTTTTTTGCCCAAAAACAAAAGCAGGATCGCTGGAATCCTGGGAGCGGGGGAACCACCAGTCTTCTTATATAACGATCCTGCCTCAAAGTAGATAAAAATTTATCTCCGGATTTCCCCTTGATCAAGTATTTTTTTAATAAAATGTAAACTATATTTTGGGTATGGTAGAGTCACTTATTCATATGGATAAAGCCGTTTTTCGATTTTTCAATACCACCATTGCCAATCCTCTCTTCGATTGGATCATGCCCATTATCACAAACCAAAACATCTGGGCAGTTCCAATCATAATCATTATTTTTTCTCTTTTGTTTAAGGGAGGCCGTCGCGGCCGGATTGCGGTGGCAATAATCATTATATCAGTTGGTTTAGCGGATGCAGCATCTGCTCAGATTCTAAAACCATTTTTTGCCCGGCTTAGGCCCAGCCATGAGTTAACGGAAGGCATCCGAATTCTCATGGGAAAAGGAGGTCAATATGGATTTGTATCCTCCCACGCAGCCAATGTGTTTGCCGCAGCCGTTGTATTTGGATATTTTTATCCCCGATATAAATCAACATATTTTATTATTGCAGCATTGGTGGCCTTCAGCCGGGTTTATGTGGGAGTACATTATCCCGCTGATATCATATTTGGCGGATTACTGGGCTTTGGTTTAGCCTGGGCGGTACTCAGCTTATGGGTTATAATTAAAATGAGGGAATTAAAAAGAGGGGCCGACTGGGTCGTTTATTAATTCGGAAGTGATCCCTCAGGTGGTGCAGCAGGATAATCTCCAAATCCTTCTTGGGCGGGCAAGGTGATTTCACCATTTTTATGTTCATATTTCTTAATGTTATCTCCCAATGCTGCCAAAAATGCTTTGGCATGCTGGGGTGCCATGATAATTCTGGAATGAATACGGGCTTTGGTGACGCCCGGTAAAATCTTAGTGAAATCCATCACAAATTCTGCCGGGGAATGGGTCACCACAACAAAATTGGCGTATTCACCTTCGCTCACTTCTTGTGTGAGTTCAATATTTATTTGCTGGACGTTTTTATTTTCTTTCATCATTTATAACTTTAATTTTATTTTTTGAAATCTCTTTGATTAAAATCTTCCCATTCCTCTTCAATCCCTTCAAAATCCTCATATCCTTTGATTTCTGCATCTTCTGTTTTTTGCTTATACATTTCTATTTCACCTTCGTATAAACTAAAAATATCTTTTTTCTTTTCGAATTCTGCTGGATCCACATCTTCTTCATCATCTGGTTCAAGGCGTTCAACATCTTCACTATAAACTTTCTGATCAAAGAAATCTAAATCTTCAACGAGTCCATTCGCCATGAGAAATTCAAGGAAGTCTAAAAACCGCCTATCCTTAAGATCCGTCTTGCAACTTCTGCAGGTAAGCGATTCTTTAATATCCACTTCATCTAAAGTGGCCTCGCATACGGGACAAATAATACCTTCTAACATTAATTTTTTCCTCTAAAATGGGACACGAATATAGCAGAAGCCATTTCACTCGTCAACATTTATTCATCGATCTTTTTAATTTTTTTTTAAATAATGATATTTCTGTTTTTGTGAAGTTTTGACCCCCTCTTTCTTTTACATCGTACGCAGTTTCAAGAAATTTATCAAGCAGCACCATTCGGTGTTTTCCATTGACATACCAGGAGAATGGCCGATTGATCTTCATAAATATATAGATTCATCTTATTCCAAGGATTTGGAATATTTCCTTAAACCCGCTTTCCATCAATTCAGTCCCATGACGTTGGATCATAACATTAAAATATTGATCCCCTTCTTCGCTAAAAAACCCTACCTTTAATGGTGCATTCACTGTAGAACAAATGGTTGCAGATATGGGTGCAAAGGCCTGGTTTAGATCTAAAACCGCATCTACCTGAATTCGCTGGCATGCCCAATTCAATTCTTTTCCTGGAAGACCCCAACGATTTAAATCGGCCTCAGTAAAAAACAAAAAGTCATGGAACCCCTCCATATTAATTAAGTTGCCTACATTAGCAAACCCCAGAATTCGGATCTGACTTTCTCCAGCAGGACCGAGGGCATTCCTCATGGCCAATATAAATCGTTTCGCTAACTCAGATTCCGTTGTATGCTCCGGCAAAATAATCAAAAACCGAAGTGCACTTCTACCATGGGTGGATAAAGACATAGTCTTAGATCCCACGTTTTTAATTGCACGAAGTTTTTTCCACCACAGTGCTGCTTTTGTTTTCTTTGAAACTTCCAATGTTCGCTTACGTTGATTTCTTCTGCATTCTAATGGATGAGAAAATAGTATTAACTTTGCCAACTCTTGAAAGGATAATTACGTGAGTGTGGGAAAAAAAATGTTATGGGGAGGCCTTGGCTGGGCCTTAGCAGGACCAATTGGGGGTATCATTGGTTATTCACTGGCAGGGATGTCAGGTCAAGCGAGTGGCACATACGGGGGTACATATCAATCTCGGGCTTACCCAAAAACACAGCCTGGAGACTTTATTGTTTCTCTATTAGTGTTGTTCAGTGCCGTCATGAAAGCGGACAACCAAATGCTAAAATCAGAGCTGGATTATGTGAAGCAATTCCTCTCTAAGCAATTCAACCAAAAACAAGTCCAGGATTTCATGACCTTATTCAAAGATATTGTGAAACAGGATTATCCTTTGCGAGACGTTTGCCGACAGATTGTCCAATCCATGGACCATCCCAGTCGCTTAGAACTGATCCATGTTTTATTTGGATTGTCAAAAGCGGATGGACATGTTCACCCTGATGAAGTAAAAGTAATTCATACCATTGCCCGTTATTTGAATATTAATCCAAACGATTTTGATTCTATCCGAGCTATGTTTTTCCGAGACGCACTTTCCGATTATACCATTTTAGAAGTGGATCCGTCTGCCTCCGATAGCGAATTAAAAAAAGCTTATCGTAAAATGGCAACAAAATATCATCCGGATAAAGTAGCCCATTTGGGAAAAGACCTTATCAGTTTAGCAGAAGAAAAATTCAAAGCGGTAAGTGATGCCTATCAAAACATCAAAAAAGAAAGAGGCCTTTGAATAAATTATGACTGAAAAAGCCGGTCAATTCCCTTTCACACGCGGCATCTATCCGACTATGTATCAGGATAGACTCTGGACCATGCGTCAATACGCGGGATTCACCTCTGCAGAGGAATCCAACCAACGCTATCGATATTTATTGGAGCAGGGCGTTTCTGGACTTTCAGTTGCCTTTGACCTTCCCACACAAATAGGGTATGATTCCGATCATTCAATGGCTGACGGTGAAGTTGGAAAAGTAGGCGTTCCTGTTTCTTCCATTCAAGATATGGACCGATTATTTAACCATATTCCACTGGATAAGGTATCTACCTCCATGACAATAAACGCCACAGCAGCAACCCTATTGGCATTATATATAGTATCGGCAGAAAAAAATAACATTAGCCCGGATAAACTACGCGGTACCATCCAGAATGATATATTAAAAGAATACATCGCCCGTGGCACATACATTTATCCGCCGGAACCATCGATGCGGCTGGTCACGGACATATTTGCTTTTTGCGCGGATCATGTTCCCAAATGGAATACCATTTCCATTTCAGGTTATCACATTCGGGAAGCGGGGTCAACCGCCGCCCAGGAATTGGCTTTTACCATGGCCAACGGAATTGCCTATGTTCAGGCAGCCATTGATAAGGGTCTAAAAGTAAATGAGTTTGGGAAACGCCTTTCATTCTTTTTCAATGCCCATAATGATTTTCTGGTAGAAGTGGCCAAATTTCGGGCGGCCCGCAGTCTCTGGGCTAAAATCATGAAAGACCGCTTCGGCGTCACAGATGCAAAAGCAATGCTTTGCCGCTTTCATACGCAAACCGGCGGTTCTACGCTCACGGCTCAACAAGTGGATAACAACGTTGTCCGAACGACAATTCAGGCATTATCTGCTGTTTTAGGCGGTACACAGTCACTCCACACCAATGGCTTTGATGAAGCCTTGGGACTGCCAACAGATCATTCTGCGAAACTGGCGCTCCGAACGCAACAGGTCATCGCCCATGAATCGGGAGTCACAAATTTTGTGGATCCACTGGGCGGTAGTGAAGTAGTAGAAAAATTGACTTCTGAACTTGAAGAAGAAGCTTTGGCAATTATTGAAAAAATTGACAATATGGGTGGTGCAATCTCTACCATCGAAACGGGATGGATTCAAAGTGAAATTGCTAAAAGTGCCTACGAATATCAAAAATCCATCGATAGCACAAATCGTAAAATCGTTGGCGTTAACAGTTTTGAAGAAGATATTCCATCAGAAGCAAATCTTCAGGGGATTAATCAGACATCAGTGAAAAATCAAATTGATGGCGTCCTCGCCTTAAAAGAAAATCGGGATAATGGTTCGGTTCAAACGAAGCTAAGTGCCTTGCAATCCGCAGCCAATTCTGATGATAATTTAATGCCGGCGATTATAGATTGTATCCGCGCTGAATGTACTTTAGGTGAGGTGGCAGATTCACTGCGGACCCAATTTGGAGAATATAAACAAACTTAAATTTTATTTTTATATTTTTTATTACATATACAATCAAGTCTATAAATGAAGAAATTTCTACTGATTTGGAACATGTTTCAGCTATTTAAGTAGTATTAAGTTGTTGCTTAGTTATCAACCCTTTTTAAACGATTAAGGCATAAATCATGAAAATAATCCTCGCGTTTATAACACTCCTTTTTATTGTGTCCTGCGGAAAACAAACTGCTCCCACCCTGGAACTCCAAGATACAGATGCAGTACAGGTTTCCAGTGAAGTAGATCGGGCGGAACTCCCGAATCCACAAGAAGCCACTTTTGCGGCAGAAACAGAAGTTATTGAAGAAACAAATCCAACCGAAATACCGGAACACGGCCCCGCCCCCGATGTAGATAAAGATAAAAAAATTGTTACGGAAAAACCAAAAAAAGAAATCAAGGTTTATCCAGAAGTTTTATTTCCTGATTTCGCATGGGAAAAATATATGGTTGAGCCCGGTGATTTCCTGATCAAGATCGCTAAAAGAGAATATGGCGACTTCCGCCTGTGGCGTCAAATCTATTCATGGAATAAAGATGAAATTGGCGAAGACCCAAACATCATTTATCCATATCATTTTCTAAATCTTCAGAAAGAACGCCTTTCTGCAAAAACGGCTGAGCCAACTTATACAGAATACACCGTTCAGACTGGTGACAATCTCTGGAATATCGCCGGGAATAAATATGGTGATGCAAAATCATGGATTATTCTTCTTTGGGATAATGAAGATACTATTAAGGCAAATGCCGGTGTACTTAATCCTGGGATGACTTTGAAACTGCGGGAGAAGTTGGACCCCAACGCTTAAAGTAAGATGCTATTTACCAACCTGGTCCAGGCCAACCTGAAAACCAGGATTCTGGGTCAACAGATCGAATATTATACCCGGCTGGAATCCACCAACTCTGAAGCATGGGAAATTATTGATGAGGGCGCCCAATCGGGCGCCCTTGTTGTTACAGACAATCAATTTAGCGGCAAAGGCCGTGCCGATCGCAAATGGTGCGCCTCCCCTGATAAAAGCCTCACTTTCTCCCTCCTCCTTTTTCCTGATTTAGACCCAAATCTTTCCGGTTGGTTTCCCATTATCTCTGGACTTTCCGTTCAAAAAGCACTATTAAATTTCGATACAGATGTAAGATTAAAATGGCCCAACGACCTTATCCTGGATGGAAAAAAAGTGGGCGGCATTTTGTGTGAATCCAAAGTCAAAGGAAATAAATTAAAGCAAGTTGTTATTGGAATTGGCCTCAATGTGAATGAAACAATGGATGATTTTGATGGCTCACTCCAATCCACAGCAACCTCCCTCCATATGTCCACAGATAAATTTTATCAACGGGAAAGGGTGCTGGCTGAAATATTGAATGCGTTGGAACCCTTATTCGATGGACTGCCCGGAAATATTGAAACGATCCAATCCCATTGGGAAGCTGCCTGTGGCCATTTAAATGAAACAGTACACTTTCATCACGGGAATGAAATAGTGAATGGTATTTTTAAATCTTTAGGTGAGGCGGGATCAGCTGTATTAGAAATAGATGGACAAGAAAACCGGTTTTATTCCGGTGAAATTTCCTGATCAATAACGGTGCATGGGTGACACTTTAATCTGCACTTCATAATCACCAAAATTTTCTTTTAAACTTTTTTCTAAATCCAGATTGCATTCAATAATATCCCTTGGGGTCATTCCTATCTTCATATTGGTTCCAAACAGAATAACCTGGTGATTATCAGTATTGACCACACGGATGTCATGGAAATCTGTCACCCGATCATCTTGCGAAGTAATTTCGGATAAATGGTTCATCACCTCTTGAACGAGCGGGTCATTCGGATGTACAGGATCCAAGTGAATGGTGGGTTCCACACCTAATGCCTTCTCGAGTCTCGCTTCAACTTCCTCAGAAATATCGTGTGCTTCTCCCGTAGATTTAATTGCATCTACTTCCACGTGAACGCTGGCAAATTTATCATGGCCATAACTGTGGACTGTAATATCGTGGGCACCTAGGACACCATCCACACCCATGACCATCTGGCGAATTGTTTCCACTTCTTCCGATGTTGGTGGCTTGCCAATCAAATCATCCACAGCACCTTTGGCAATCTCAAAACCAGTGTAAATTAAAAACAGCGCCACACCAAGTCCCGCCCAGCCATCAACAGCGGGGAAACCATAATTCCCGGCAATCAAGGCACCCACAACCAACATACTGGAAATGGCATCGGTTCTGTGGTGCCAGGCATCGGCATGAAGTGTGCCGGAAGCAATCATTGATGATAAGAATTCAGCATACCGCGCTGTAACCTCTTTCAAAATAATGGTGGCACCCAGCGCGATAACCATCCACCATTCAGAAGTTACCAATTCAGGATTCCGAATGCGGTCAATGGCCACTTGAATAAATTCGATCCCCGCAACAACCAAGAGCACGGCGATGATTAACGTTGCAATATATTCCGCACGGCCATGACCGTAAGGGTGTTCAACATCCGCAGGCTTTTCGGACTGTTTGAATCCCCATATAACTACTGCAGATGACACCATGTCAGACAATGTATGTACTGCATCCGCTATAACACTCACTGCCCCAACCATAAGCCCAATAGTCAATTTTATAACGAAGAGAATTCCATTAACGAGTACCGAGACCCAACCTTCAAAGACACCGATTTTTGTTCGGTAGATTTGGGCCGATTCTTTAGTGTTGGGGACGAAATAATTGGTGATGGTTTCAAACACAGGATGATATTAAAGAGTAAACCCGCTAAACGCAATAATTGTGTTTAGCAAAACGTTGTGTGTAATTTGTGAAATAGAAAAGCATAATGAAATTAAAACAATCAAAAAGTAAATTATGAAAATACTAATAATCGGAGGAAATGGAACTATAGGAAGTAAAGTGACAACTCACTTTTCGGAAAAAAATGAATTAATAATTGCTGGGCGAAAAAGTGGTGATATTAAAGTGGATATATCAGATAGTAAGTCAATAAAATCAATGTTTGAAAAAACGGGTCAAGTTGATGCTATAATTTGTATCGCTGGAGAAGCAAAATGGGCAGATTTTAATGACTTAACTGAAGAAGATTATTATATAGGGTTAAAGAGTAAGTTAATGGGACAGGTTAACCTTGTCAGAATTGGAAAGAATTACTTGAATCAAAGTGGTTCAATAACTCTATCGACTGGAATTCTAGCAGACGACCCCGTTGTTAAAACAACTAGTGCAGCAATGGTTAATGGCGGAATTCACAGCTTTGTTCAAGCCGTTGCGTTGGAAATTGAAAATGGAATCAGAGTGAATGTTGTTTCTCTAGGAATGGTTGAGGATGCTTATGAAAAATACAAAGATTATTTCCCTGGTCATAATCCGATCCCCATGACTAAGGTTGTAAACGCATATATAAGAAGTGTAAGAGGAAAGGATAACGGAGAGGTTATCAGAATTTATGATTAAATATTGTTGCTAACATTCGTTGTAACTCATTAATAAGACTGAGAAAATTGCTATTTCTTTTTATTTGAAAGATTCTATCTATATTGTACTATCCCATTATGGGATAATCAAACCAAAAGGAGAAGGAAATGAATCTTAACAATCTTTTTAAATTTGGAGCAGTGTGGAATGGATTATTTGGCGTGATGATGCTCTTCGCTGGCTCCACAGTTATGGAAGGCTTCGGATTTACACCGACAGATGACTTATTGATGATGAGCACCTACATGGGTGTGTCCATGTTAGCGATGGGAGTAATCCATTGGTTCATTCCAATGTATGCAGGTGACAATCTGAAAAAGTATGGAATGATTGTAGCGCCATTTTGGGGCGCGTTCGCAGCGCTGGATGGGTATCACTACGCAGTTGGTAACCAACCATTCATTGCTCAAAATATCGTGATGACTTTAATCATGGCTGTGATCGCTGTGATGTTCTTTATCAAATCCAGAGATTGAATTATTATGAGTTTACAAGTTGCATTGGATGCAATATCAAAAGGTAGTTAGATAACCTGAAGATATAACCAAATAAAAAAGCCTCGAATTTATCGGGGCTTTTTTGTTTTATCTATTTTATCAATTACGAATCGTAGGCCGCTATTCCTGTTTCAGATTGGCCGATGATAAGCGTATGCATTTCGTGTGTGCCTTCGTAGGTATAGACCGATTCAATATTGGCCATGTGTCGCATAATAGGATAATCTTCTGTAATACCGTTTGCCCCAAGAATGCCCCGTGATATCTTGGCTACATCTCTCGCCAAAACACAATTATTTCGTTTCGCCATGGAGACTTGTTGGAAAGTCATATTCCCTTCATCTTTGAGTCGTCCCAGGCGATAGACCAACAATTGTGATTCGGTGATTCGCGTCACCATGTCCGCCAACTTGGCTTGAGTCAATTGATATCCGCCGATAGGCTTGGAGAATTGTTTCCGCTCTTTGGCATATTCCAACGCTGTGTTGTAGCAATCCACAGCACACCCAATC